>OBLU010001522.1_pt1 | contig 21563 bp, 19 predicted proteins | sample 1518681 | NCBI WGS metagenome assembly OBLU01 (sample SAMEA3539304, study PRJEB22396) | soil metagenome | biome: tundra; feature: field; material: soil | place: USA | collected 2010-05 | depth 0.15 m
CCCGCCCCCCACCAGTCCCTCCACCTGCTCGACGGCCAGCCTCTCGCCATCACCATCTGCGAGGACGCGTGGAACGACAAGGGCTTCTGGCCCCGCCGCCTCTACTCCGTCGACCCCGTCGACGAACTCATGCGCCAGTGGGCCATCCTCCCCGACCCCATCGCCGCCCATCCCCGCATCATCCTCAACATCTCCGCCTCGCCTTACTGGTGCGGCAAGCGCGACCTCCGCCGCAACATGCTCGCCGCCATCGCCCGCCGCCACCGCGCCTTCGTCGTCATGGTCAACCAGGTCGGCGGCAACGACTCCCTCATCTTCGACGGATCCTCCCTCGTCCTCTCGCCCACCGGCGATGTCCTGGCCCACGGCGCGTCCTTCACCGAAGACCTCGTCTTCTTCGACACGGACGACGCCGTTCTATCCGCAGCTCCCGCGCTCGCCACACCGCAAAAGTCCCACCCCGCCTTCGAGCCCGACTGCGACTCCAACGAGATCGCCGCCACCTGGCAGGCCCTCGTCCTCGGCACCCGCGACTATGTCCGCAAGTGCGGCTTCTCCAAAGCTCTCGTTGGCCTCTCCGGCGGCATCGACTCGGCTCTCGTCGCTGCCATCGCCGTCGAAGCCCTCGGCCCGGAAAACGTCCTCGGCATCGGCATGCCCAGCGAGTTCTCCTCCACCGGCTCCATCGACGACGCCCGCGCTCTCGCCGCCAACCTCGCGATCCGCTTCGAACTCGTCGCTATTCACGACGTCTTCACTGCCTACAGCAGCACGCTCGAACCTCTCTTCGCGGGCACTCCCTTCGGCCTCGCCGAAGAAAATCTGCAGTCGCGCATCCGCGGCGCCCTGCTGATGGCGCTCTCCAACAAGTTCGGCGCGCTCGTCCTCACCACAGGCAACAAGAGCGAGATGTCCACCGGCTACTGCACGCTCTACGGCGACATGGTCGGCGCCCTCGCCGTCATCGGCGATGTCTTCAAGACCCGCGTCTACGCCCTCAGCCGCTACGCCAACCGCGATCGCGAGATCATCCCACACAACACCATCGCCAAGCCGCCCTCCGCGGAACTCCGCCCCGGCCAGCGCGACACCGACTCGCTCCCGCCCTACGACATCCTCGACCCAATCCTCGAAGCCTATGTCGAGCGCTACCAGTCCGCCGAACAGATCCTCGCCGAAGTGTCAGACTCAGCCCCCTCCGCTGCTGGCGACACTATCGACCTCGCCCTCATCCGCCGCGTCCTCACCCTGGTCGAGCGCAGCGAGTATAAGCGTCAGCAAGCCGCTCCCGTCCTCAAAGTCACGCAGAAATCTTTCGGCAACGGCCGCCGCTTTCCCATAGCCGTCAAAGTCGAACTCTAACCCGCCCCTCGCTCAGCTCTGGGTTCTCTCTATTCCTCCATGTTCCCTGTGATTTGTTTTTCCGTCTCCCCGCAAACGCCCGCTCGCGCCCATTTGGCCCTCAAATCCGTCTATTGATAGGATTGCTCTAAAGCGCGCTGCGCCGATGACAGTCCCGCAACGAAACTCCGCAAACGCCACGACCACAGAAGGAACTCATTGAAGAATCGATACGCAGTCCTGACGGCAGCTCTCCTCCTCTCTCTCACCGCCTCCGCTGCATTCGCCCAGGCCACGGAACCGCCCGCTGCTCCGACACCTCAGGTCGACGTAGCCGCGCCGCCCCCGGCTGACACAGCCGCGCCTACGGCTCCGGCCGCACCCGCCGATCCGCTACCGCCGGCGAACCCCAAGTTCTTCACCGCTACCTCGCCCTCGGTTGACACCGTCAACGCTTTCCTCCACCAGGTCTGGGGCTTTGACCCCGATCGCCTCTACCGCGTCATGGCCATCCAGAAGACCGCCGCGCCCGGCGTCACCAAGGTCGTCATCTTCGTCACCAGCAAGGCCGCCGGCGCCAAAGTCCAGGCCGCCACCTTCTACGTCACTCCGGACGGCAAGCACGCCATCGGCGAGGGCGCCAGCGTCGTACCCTTCGGCCCCACTCCCTTCGCTGATACCCGCGACCTGCTCAAGGCAAAGGCCGACGGAGCCTACCGCGGTGCCGCCGGCAAGGATCTGGAACTCGTCGAATTCGCCGACCTCCAATGCCCGCACTGCAAGGAAGCCCAGTCCACCATGGACCAGATCGTCAAGGACTTCCCCAAGGCCCACGTCGTCTTCCAACTCTTCCCGCTGGTCGACATTCACTCCTCCGCCTTCAAGGCCGCCGCCTTCGGAGTCTGCGCCCAAAAGCAGTCCAACGAAGCCTTCTTCAAGTACGCCGCTGGCGTCTTCGAGACTCAGGAAGCACTCGCGCCCACCAGCGACGACGACCTCCTCAAGGCCGCCGCCACGCGCGCCGGCCTCGATGGAACCGCCATCGCCGCCTGCGCCGAAACTCAGGCCACCAAGGACATCGTCAACGCCGACATCAAGCTCGCTGAAGATGCCGGCGTAGACCAGACTCCGCTCCTCTCAGTCAACGGCCGCATGCTCCCCCTCGCGGGCGTCTCCTACGAAGGCCTCAAGCAGATGATCCAGTTCCAGGCCACTCTCGACGGCGTCGACTCCGGCGCCAGCGCCGAGACTCTGGCCCCCAAGCCAAAGCAACCCACCCTGCAAACCCTGCCCAAATAAATCGGGTGCCCCAGGATCACCGAGCCCCGAAGGGTTGCGGTGATCGTGGGGCGACTCCCTTAAAATCCCGGCAACGCCAACCCCAGCCAAGTCAATGGGCACTCGCTTTCCCTCCGCGTCCTCTGCGATTCGCTTGTCGACATCAACTTACATCCAAAGGGTCATAGCCTTTCTCTCCGGCTGAGACTAGCCTCCTCTCAAGCATGCGACTCATTGAGAGAAGGATCCGCCAGTACTTTGCCTTTCAGGCGATCCTTCCCATCCTCGCGCTGCTGCTCAGCATCTTCCGGCCCATCCCGATTCCGCCCGGAGCCTCGCCAGCCCGCCTCTACGGCGTCACCGCCAGTTCCATGATCCTTGCTTTGATCTATGGCCGCGCCTGGCTCGCAACCCGCCAGCCCCGCGAATTCCGCAGCCCGTGGCCCATGGCTGCCAGCCTCGTCTCGGTCGCCGCTGGCAGTTGCTCGTTCTGGTTTGCCCGCCCCAACTTCAGCTACGAGACCCCCGGAATGATCACCGTCGTCGTAGGCCTGGGTGGGTTCCTCATCTACGCCCCGAGGAAATCACCCCAGCCCGCCGTCACTCCATCCTGACGCAGCCCATCGCCTCTCGCCAGACTCCCCCAAACCGCGCGCCCATCCCCATCCGTCTCCCCCGACAGTGGTATGGACGCCGCTCGCCACCCCGTCTAACCTCCGCTCAGGATGCTTGCCCTCAGATCACTTGTCCGCTGGACTTACGCCCTCACCGCGATGTTCCTCTTTCCCATCGCCATCCTCGTGCTGGTTCGCCTGCCGCACGCGGCCGCCCCGATTCGTTCCTGGAGAATTCTCGCCGAACTGCTCACCGTCGCGCTGCTCTCCGCCAAGGCCTGCTGGAGCACCCGCAAGCCCAGCACCAAGCGCAACCTCTGGGCGATGGCTGCCAGCTACGTCTATCTGGACGGCGGCCTCCTGATGCTGGCTGTCAGCCACCACCGCAGCCTCGCCAGCCCTGAACTCCTCCTGGTGGCCGCCGGCGCCGCGGGTCTCGCCATCTTCTCCCGCAAATCAAAGACACCCGCCCCGGCCGTAACCGCCGCATCCACAAAACCCGCCCGTATCCCCGGCGACCGTACCAGCCTCTGGATCGACCGCCTCGCCACCGTGATCTTCATGATCGCCGCCTGGCAGATCCTGGCCTCCTGGTACCCCTGGGCCCGCTCCCACAATCTGCACGCTTCCGTCGGATTGCCCATGCTGGGTCTCATCGCACTCGTGGCTCTGGTCACCGCGGTGCTGCATGAGTGCGGTCACACCCTCGCCGCCCGCGCCTTCGGAATGAGGTTGCTTGGATTCAGCGCAGGTCCTTTCCAATGGCGCAAGCAGGAAGGGAAGTGGAAGCTCTACTTTAAGTCTTCCGGGCTGCTCGGCGGCACCGTCCACGTGCTGCCCACCCACCCCGACGAGCCCGCCTGGCACGACGTCTGCATGGTCGCCGCCGGCCCCCTCGCCAACCTCGTTACCGGCCCCATCTTCCTCTGGGCCGCCCTCCACGCCCAGGGAGCAGCCTGGCAGCCGGTCTGGTTCTTCCTCGCTCTCATGGCCTCCTTCTCGCTCCTCGTCGCCGGCTTCAACCTCGTCCCCTTGCGCTCCGGCACCGGTTCCTACTCCGACGGAGCCCGCATCCTCCAGTACCTCACCAACAGCCCGGTCGTCGAACTCCACCGCGCCACCCGCCGCCTCCAACCCGCCGGCGCCTAAGAGTCCCGTCAGAGCGCCGGGCTTTGCCCTTCGGATTAACGCAGGGGGCCCGAGCTTTCCCTTCGGATTAGCGCGGGGCTTTGCCCTTCGGGTTAGCGCGGGGGGCCCGAGCTTTCCCTTCGGATTAGCGTGGGGCTTTAGTGGCTGCTGAAAAATCCTGCATTGCTTAAGGGCACGGATTTATCCGTGCCGTAAACGTCGCATAATCAGCGCGGCTTTAGCCCCTGAGGTCGCTGTTTCCGGTCTGAACCGACTTTCTCATCACCCTCTTTAGCCCCACGAAATAAGGCCCATAAAATAGTGGGCTTTATGAGGCTGCTGAAAAAGGCCGCTTTGCTTAAGGGCACGGATTTATCCGTGCCGTAACGCCGCATAATCAGCAGGGCTTTAGCCCCAGAGGTCACTGTCCCCGGTCTGCGTCGACTTTTTCATCACCCTCTTTACCCCCGGAACCTTTGCTGGGTGCCCCGTTTAAAGACGGTCTCATCATTACAGTGGGGTTTTGTTTAGACCCCCTTTTCCACATTCCATCCCTGTCAAGCTTTATTTCCTAATCCATCCCAATCCAACAAGATAGATCGACAGAAAAGCCCTCTAACTCCGCTATAATAGAGAGAGAAGGTTGCGAGGCGGGACAGCGAGAGCTTCCGGCCGGCCCTTCCTCTCCATCGAGCACCCGCACCTCAAAGGAGCATTTCCACGCCCGGTCCAGGCTCAACCACGCTCCATCACCTGTCCCGACCCCCAAAACCCACCCGTAACCCGCAATGTTTTGACGATCTTAGCGGCAACCCCAATGGAATCAAGATCCTGGCGTATACCTCGGTTGCTAACCACCACATTCCACAAGACTTCCCCGCAAGATCCTATGGGGGGGTGGGGGTACCCCCTAAGCGATGTACATGAACCGCAGCAGGAACAGCACCGCCAGCAGGTACAGCATCCAGTGCTGCCGCATCCCGCGCCCGGTCGCCAACTCCAGCACCGCGTAGCTGATCAGCCCGAACGACAGCCCCGTCGCGATCGAGTAGGTCAGCGGAATGGTGATGATCGTCAGGAAGCTGGGAATCGCCACCCGGGGCTCGTGCCAGTCGATCCGCGCTGCCCCGCCCAGCATCAGCGCGCCCACCAGGATCAGCGCCGGAGCCGTAGCGAAGTCCGGAATCGCCCCCACCACCGGCGCAACGAAGATCGACACGAAGAACAGCAGTCCGGTCACGATCGCGGTCACGCCCGTTCGCCCTCCGGCCGCCACGCCGGCCGAAGACTCGATGTAGCTGGTCACCGTCGAGGTCCCAGCCAGCGACCCGAGTACCGTCGACGTCGCATCGGCGAAGAAGATCCGGTCCAGCCGCGGAATCGTGTGGTCGTCCGCGATCAGCCCGGCCCGCTCGGTCACCGCCACCAGCGTGCCGATATTGTCGAACAGATCGACGAACAGGAACACGAAGACGATCTCCGCCACATGCATTCCCAGCGCGCCGCGGATGCTGAGATGAAATGCCGTGTCGCGGATCGCCATCGGATTGAACGTCGAAGGCGTGTACTTCACCTGGTGAAAGAGAATCCCCGCCACCAACGTCGCCAGCACGCCGATCAGCATCGACGCCTTCACTTTGTAGGACTGCAACACGGCGATCAGCACAATCCCGAAGATCGCCAACTGGGTCGCATGGTCATGCAGATTGCCCAGCGTCACCGTGGTCGCCACGCTGGGCACGATGATCCCCGCATTGCGCAGCCCGATGAACGCAATGAACAGCCCAATGCCGCCCGCCACCGCCGAGTGCAACTGATGCGGGATCGCTCCCAGCAGCTTCTGCCGGATGCCGCCGAACGTCAGCAGCAGGAAGATGACGCCCGAAAGAAACACCGCACCCAGCGCCGTCTGCCAGGGCACGCCCATGCCCTTGACGACGGTGTAGGTGAAGTACGCGTTCAACCCCATGCCGGGAGCGAGCGCCAGCGGGTAGTTTGCCAGCGAGCCCATCAGGATCGAGCCGATCGCCGCACACAGGCACGTGGATGTCGTTACCGCAGCCAGCGGCATCCCGGTCTGCGACAGGATCGCCGGGTTCACGAAGATGATGTACGCCATGGTGACGAACGTCGTCAGGCCGGCCAGAATCTCCGTCCGCCACGTGGTCTCGTGGGCCGCAAAGCCGAAGTATCGTTCCAGGCGGGTGAGCATAGATTGTGCAGACTCGCAGTAAATTGAAATGGTTGGAGATAAATGGAGTACCTAAAGCATAGCGCGAGAGGAAGCGAATGACCGCAGACGAAGTAAAGAAAATCCTGGGCCTGGTCCCGCACCCCTGCGAGGGCGGCTGCTACATCCGAACCTACGAGTCCGGCGAACTGCTGCCGCCCACCGCCTTCGCCGCCGGCCGCTACCCCAGCGCGCGCCACACCGGCACCGCAATCTATTACCTGCTCGAGCCCGGAACCTTCAGCGAGATGCATCGCCTGCGCTCCGACGAGATCTTCCACTTCTACGCCGGCGACCCCGTCGAGATGCTCCAACTCCACGCGGACGGCAGCGCAAGCGTCCTCCGGATCGGCAACCATCTCGCCGAGGGCGAGCGGCCGCAGGTCCTGGTCCCGCGCCACGTCTGGCAAGGCTCGCACCTGGTGGCGGGCGGACAATGGGCGCTGCTCGGCTGCACCGTCAGCCCCGGATTTGAGTTCGAAGACTACGAGACCGCCACACGCGAAGACCTCAGCGCGGGCTGGCCCGCGTTCACCGAACTCATCCACCAACTCACCCGCACAATACCAACCTAGGGGATTGTCCTCAACCGCCTCATGCTTTCTCCAATCCGCCCGATAGGTAAATCAAAGCTCGCATCGATCGAGAGGTGTCCAACCACACTCGCCGACCCGGGGCCTATTCGAAGCACATAGGAGAAAGATCAATGAGCAAGAAAATCAAGAGTGCGTTTGTCGCTTTCATGAACGATGAGTCAGGTCAGGACCTGATCGAATATGCCCTGGTTGCAGGATTGATCGGACTCGGCGCTGTCGTCGCGATGAGCGGCCTATCCGGCAAGATCGGCAACGCGTTCAACTCAATCGGCACCCAGCTGGCGAACAGCTAGTCGCTTTCAACCGGCAAAATACGCGACACGCGGAGACCGGAGGCTGCGCGGAGATGCGGCGCGATTCGACGCGCTGTCTCGCCGCTCAGCACCGAAGCCCACGCGCGTCTACAAAAGCCTGTCCAGGCGCAAAGGGAAGAAGCGATGAAAGAAACGGCACGCAGGCTTGTCGCCCTGATCCAGGACGAATCGGGCCAGGACCTGATCGAATACGCGCTGGTCGCGGGTCTGATCGGTCTTGGCGCAGTGGCCACGGTGTCCGGATTCGCCGGCACTGTCGAGAATGTACTGAACTCAGCCGGCAACTCGATCGCCAACTCCTAGTCAACCCTGTATGAAGGCCCAGGTGGTTTCCGCATGAACGCTCATGAGCACCAAATTGTTTTTGCCGGAGCTTCGCTGCTGTGCGCGAGCCTGGGTTCGATTCATGACGTCCGCGAGCGCAGGATTCCGAATCGCGTCACCTTTCCGGCAATGGCTGCCGGTCTCGCCGTACACGCCTTCGCCGGCGGATGGCGCGAACTAGGAGATGCAGCGCTGGCCGGACTCATCGCCGGAGCTCTATGTCTCATCGTTCACCGGGCAGGAGGCATGGGCGCAGGCGACGTCAAGCTCATGACCGCGGTTGGGTGTCTTGCCGGCTTGTCCTCACTCCCCGTGGTTGTGATCGCGACGGCCATCGCGGGCGGCATCTTTGCGCTTATCCTCAGCTTCCGCCGGCGGCGACTGCGAGAGACACTTCGTAACGTTGGCTCGCTGCTGGAGCACCATGGCCGCCTCGGGCTTAAGCCGCACCCCGAGCTGAATCTGTCCAATCCGAATGCGCTTCGCCTACCGTTTGCGCTGCCCATCGCCGCCGGATGCCTGTTCACCGTCTGCGTGCTGGTCTGGGAGGCGCACTCGTGAACCCGAAACGCATCCTCATCGCTCTCACCTTGTCCCTGCTGGTCTCCGCCATGGCGACGTGGATCGTCTCCCGCAGGTTGACTGCATCGCCGGCTGTGCGGAGGCCGGCAGACGTCACCTATGCCGCTCCATCGCGCGGTGTTCAGGCGGGCGAGGTTCTCAGTACCGACAACACGGAGCTCGTCGCGTGGCCCGGCGCAGTGCCCATCGACGGCGCCTTCCCACGCACCGCGGACGTGCTTGGCCGCGAGGTGCTCTACCCGCTGGCCAGGAGCCAGCCGATTCTCGATCGCGACCTCTCTGCTCCCGGTTCGGGCCGAGGTCTCGCCAGCAAGATTCCCGACGGCATGCGGGCTGTCGCGCTCCGTTCCGACGAGGTGGTCGGCGTTGCCGGCTTCCTCGTGCCCGGCTCGCATCTCGATGTTCTCGTTACCTACCGCCCGGAAGGCGGTGCCGAGCCGCTCACCGCAACGGTCCTGCAAAACGCCGTCGTCCTCGCCGCCGGTCACGAGACGGAACCCAACCCCAAAGGCAAGACGTCGGACGCCACCGTGGTCACGCTCCTGCTGACGCCCGAGGAATCGCAGCGCGCCGTCCTGGCCAGCAACCAGGGTGCGATCCACTTCGTCCTGCGCAACGCTGCCGACGCGAGGGTCAGCACAGAGGGTCCGACGCTGCTCTCGCAACTCGCCGGCCACCCTGTCGCCGCGGCGCCGCGCGCAGTTTCCCGGCCGACAGCTCCGGCGGCTCCGAAACTCCGCGAGATCGAAACCATCCTCGGCGGCGGCGCAGCAGAATTGCGAGGAGGCGCCGGGCAATGAACCTCCACCTGTCAGCCTTGTCTCCCCGACGCGCGGCTGCTTCAACCCGGCGAAACGGAACCTACTTTGCGGTGCTGGCGACTCTGCTGCTTACGAGCCGGGGCGGAATGTGCCAGGCGGCTCCCGCGAAGGAGCCGCCCGCGATCCGCGCGGCGACTGCGAGTGACGTGGTCCACATCACCGTCGGCCGCTCCGTCGTTCTCACCTCGGCGGTTGCGCTGCGTCGCGTTTACGTGGGCAATCCAGCCGTGCTTCAGACCTTTACCTCCGGCACCAACGAGGTCGTGCTCACCGCGAAGACGGCCGGCGTAAGCAGCATGGTGTTGTGGGACGAAGCAGGCGGCAGCCGCCTTTACACGGTCTCTGCCGATGTCGATCCCGAAGCTCTCCGCTCCTCGATCGGGCAGGCGTTCCCCGGCTCCTCCATCCACGCCGAGGCAGGCGAGGGCAGGATCGTCCTCACCGGCTCGGTCGATACAGAGGCCCTGTCGGAGGCCGCGTTCAAGATGGCGTCGCTGTATACGAAAGACGTCGTCAACTCGCTGCAGGTGGTTCCAATCCACGGCAAGCAGGTGCAGCTCAAGCTTCGCATCGTCGAGGTGGATCGCACTCGTCTGGAGCAGCTTGGCATCAACCTCTTCGCCGGTGGCCGGACGGCGGTTGGCACGACAACCGGGCAATTCACGACCACGACGACGGGCAGCGGCTCATCGCTCGAGGTCACCAATCCGCTCAACGTCTTTCTCTACAACTCCAAACTTAACGTCGGAGTTACCGTGCAGGACCTCGAGGAGAAGCAGATCCTCCAGGTGCTGGCGGAGCCCACGATCATCACGCTGAGCGGTCTGCCCGCGCGTTTCCTCTCCGGCGGCGAGTTCCCGTTTCCCGTGGTGCAGGGAGGCGTCGGGAACTCCACCGCGATTTCCATCCAGTTCCGCCCCTACGGCGTCAAAGTCGACTTCACGCCCACCGTGAATCCGGACGGCTCCATCCGTCTCAAGTTGTCGCCCGAGGTCAGCACGCTGGACTTCAGCAATGCCGTCACCCTCTCCGGCTTTACCATCCCGGCCCTTTCCACGCGCCGCGCAGAGACTGAGGTCGAGATCCGGGATGGCCAGAGCTTCATTGTCTCCGGTCTGCTCGACCACCGCACCACCGAGATCATGAGCAAGATCCCGGGCGTCGCCAACATCCCTGTCCTCGGCCAGTTATTCCGCTCGAAGAACTTCAATCACTCCGTCACGGAGCTGGTCATTATCGTCACCGCGAGCGTTGTGGATCCGCTCGACTCCAGTGCGCAAACGAAGCCAGCCGAGCCGCCGTTCGTTGTGCCGAACCTCGACACCGCGGCCTTTGACGCGTCTGCCCGCGGCAAGTCCGCTACGCCACCACCGCAGCCCACGGCCGGAGCGGGGACGGACAAACCATGACGAACGCTATGAACTCTGCGGACCGGCCCAGCCAGGCCATCTTCAGCGTCTGCGCAGACGAGGCCGTGGTTAACGCTGCCATGGCCGTCTCGTTGGAGGTCAGCGGAGCCCAATTCGCAGGCGAGTTTCGCGACTACATCACCTCGGACAAACGGCCGCAATTCTCGCCGTCGTTGAAGAATGCGGCTGCCTGCGTCGCCCTCATCGACTTCGACCGCGACCCGGAACTAGCCATTGAAACGACTGCGCGCCTGCATCAGATATTTCTGAAGAAGATCAGCATCGTCGGCATTGGCGCGCAGCTTGACGCAGGCATTCTGCTGCGTGCGGTCCGCAACGGATGCACGGAGTTCCTGACCAAGCCGCTCGACCCGGCGGAACTTACCGCTTCGCTCAACCGTTTCCACGCCGTCATGGCCGTCGATCCTCACGCACAAAGTGGCATTGGGCGCGTCATCGCCTTCTTCGGAGCCAAGGGTGGCGTAGGAACCACCATGCTTGCGGTTCACCTTGCGATCCACCTGGTGCGCCAGCACGGCAAAAAGACGCTGCTGATCGACCACCGGCCGCAGCTGGGGCACGTCGCTCTGTACCTCGGCCTCAAGGACACGCAGTACCACTTCGATGAACTGCTGCGCAACGCGGACCGGCTCGACTCCGAGCTCCTCGACGGCTTCGTGGTTCGCCACCGCAGCGGTCTCGATATCATCGCGTCGCCGGAGATGTCGGGCGGAGCCCATGAGCCGAAGAGCGACCAGTTTGAGCATGTGATGGACTTCCTCCGCCGGGAGTACGATTACGTCCTCATCGACTCGTCGGTTGCCTACCAGGACTCGAAGAACTCCATCATCGACCAGTCCGACGAGGTCTATATCGTCTCGACGCCGGACGTTGCCGCGCTGCGCGACCTGGCCCGCCTGGTCGAGAATCTCTCGCTCAGCGAGTCCGCCACCAGCAAGCTTCACGTCGTCGTCAACCGCTCCACCGCAACCGATTCCATTACCTCCGAGCAGATCGAGAAGGCGGTTCGATTTCCGATTTCCGTCTCGGTTCCGAACAACTACTTTGAGCTGCTGCGCGCCATCAATGACGGTGAGCCGATCCCGCCGCAGCGACGCACCGAGTTCAACCAGGCACTTGCTCGCTGGGCCAACCGCATCGTTCATGGCGTCGGCGGGCCGAAGCCTGCAGCAGAGAAGAAGGGGCTGTTCTCCTTTCTGCGTTGAAGACCGCAGGGGCCGGATCGGTGGCAGGGGGATGGCTTGAAGAGATGGAGGTGTTTGCAATGCCCGAAGTATCGATGTACATGACGCCCCCGGTACGCCCCGCGGTTGCGACTGAAGTTCGTGTCACCCTTGGCGAGACGGCGCGCCAGGCGCTGAAAACCTCGGTTCATCACGAGTTGATCCGCCGCATGGACCTGGAGAAGCTTGCCGCCATCCAGTCGGACGAAGCGGGCGGCCGCCAGCGCCTGCTCGCGATCATTCTGCAACTCATCGGGGAGCAGAGTGCTCCGCTGAGCGCGCCCGATCGCGACCATCTGGCGCACGATATTCTCGACGAAGTCTTTGGCCTGGGCCCGCTCGAGCCTCTGTTGCACGACCCCACCGTGAACGACATCCTGGTGAACACCTACAAGACCGTCTACGTGGAGCGGCGCGGCGTGATCGAGAAGACCAACATCGTCTTCAAGGACGAGGGTCACTTGATGCACATCATCGATAAGATCGTCTCCGCGGTGGGCCGCCGCATCGATGAATCTTCGCCGATGGTGGACGCCCGCCTGCTCGACGGTTCGCGGGTCAACATTGTCATTCCGCCGCTTGCGGTCGACGGCCCGCTGGTATCCATACGCCGCTTCGGCGCAACCCCGCTCACCGGGGACGATCTGCTGCGGCACCGCGCCCTGACTCCGCAGATGCTCGAAATCCTGCGCAGCGCGGTTCGGGCACGGCTCAACATCGTCGTCTCCGGCGGCACCGGCTCGGGCAAGACCACACTGCTGAACGTGCTCTCCGGATTCATCTCCGCCTCCGAGCGCATCGTCACCATCGAAGACTCGGCTGAACTTCAGATCAAGCAGGAGCATGTCGCACGCCTCGAGTGCCGGCCACCCAACCTCGAAGGCAAAGGTGCCATCCGCCAGCGTGAACTCGTTATCAACGCGTTGCGCATGCGGCCCGACCGCATCATTCTCGGCGAGGTTCGCGGCGAAGAAGCGCTCGACATGCTGCAGGCGATGAACACGGGCCACGACGGCTCCATCACGACCATCCACGCCAACAATCCCCGCGATGCCATCGCGCGTATCGAGACGATGGCAATGATGGGCACGGTCTCGCTGCCGGAGAAGGCGATCCGCGCGCAAATTGCCTCGGCCGTCGACCTGATCGTCCAGGTTGCGCGCATGAGCGATGGCTCGCGCCGCGTCACGCACATCAGCGAGATCACCGGAACCACCGGAGAAATTGTGAGCCTGCAGGACATTTACCTCTTCGAGAAACTTGGACTCGGGCCGAGCGGCAATGTCAGAGGCCGCTTCTATTCCACCGGCATCGTACCCAAGTTCGGCGAGCGGCTGAAGGCAGCGGGTATTCCACTGGGCCTCAACCTGCTCGACCATTCGGTCGAAGTGTAGAGAAAGGGGATCGCACCCGGTGAATGCTCTTACCATCATGTTCTTCGGGGTCCTGGCGGTGAGCTTCGCCATCTTCCTGGTCTTCACTCGGCCGGTATCGAGCACGTCCGCGCGGCGGCGGCTGGTCCTCATCCAGGATTCGGTCCGGCCGCACAACGCCGGCGCCTACGGAACCGAGTTGGAGAGAACGGAGCAACTGGATCACTCGGCCCGGCTCGGCATCTTCCTCGAGCGCTACCGATTCGCGAAGAACCTCAAAGCGCTGTTGGTCCACGCAGACAGCGGCCTGGGTGTTGGCGGAACCGTTCTGGCCAGTGCGGGCGTTGCGCTTGCTTGCGGTCTTATCGCGTCTTTCTTCCTTCACGCGGTTTTGCCCGCCGTCGTTGCGGCTCTTGCCGGTTCGGCCATTCCCTATGGCCTGTTGCGGCTCAAGCGCAGTCGCCGGCTCAAGGCCTTCAATTCGCAACTGCCCGAAGCGATCGACATGATGGCTCGCTCGCTGGTCGCCGGCCACTCCATGGGGTCTTCCATCGAACTGATTGCCGAGCAATCGCCCGAGCCACTCGCCGCGGAATTCGTCCAGGTGTTCCAGCAGCAGAGGCTGGGTCTTCACTTCCGCGACGCACTGCTGCAGATGGGCACACGTGTTCCTTCCAGGGATCTGCAGTTTCTCATCACTGCCATCCTGGTCCAGAAGGAGACGGGCGGGGATTTGACCGAGATCCTCGATCGCGCGTCGCACGTCATCCGCGAGCGGGTCCGCATCGAGGGCGAGGTCCGAACTCGCTCCGCACAGGGGCGCCTTACCGGCTGGATTCTGGCGCTGCTTCCTATCGTTATGCTGGGGCTTATCAACCTGATCAGTCCCGGCTACTCCCGTGTCCTGTTCCACGATCCGGTCGGGCAGAAGTTGCTCTGCGCCGGCGGGGCCCTCATCGTTCTTGGAGCCCTCATCATTCGCAAGATTGTCGATGTCCAGGTTTAATCGGCCGCTATGAACCATCTCTTCGATCTCACGTTCGGCGCAACCATCTTCTCCGCCCTCGCGCTGGCGGTTGCGTTTGTTACCACGCGCACCTCGCGCATTACCTTGCAGCGCATCCGCGAAGTCACTCACCGCGGCAGAGACTATCGGCGAAACTCTCCGCTAGCCCGGGAGGCAGGGCGCAGGCTCTTCACGATGATGCACTGGGTGCGAGCGCGCGTCGGCCTGGCAGATGAAGCGAATCTCCCCGAGCGCCTGGCCAACGCCGGATTCCGCGGCACGTTTCCCGCCGACGTCTACAACGCCGCGCGCATTCTTTGCCCCGTGCTCGCACTGACTGCTGCTTTCTTCATCCCGAGGAGCCGCACGTTCTGGATCGTCGCTCTGCCGGCGGCGGCCTACATCACGCCCAACATCGTGCTCACCCGTCTGATCAAGCGCCGTCGCGAGAGAATACGCAAGAGCATCCCCGATGTAATCGATCTCCTCGTCATCTGTGTGGACGCTGGCCTCGGCATCGACCAGGCCCTGCTCCGGGTGGGCCAGGAACTCGGCAACAGTCATCCACAGATCACGGAGGAGTTGCTCCAGATCAATCGCGAGCAGCGTGCCGGGAAGCCTCGCATTCAGGCGTGGGCCGACATGGCCGACCGCAGCCAACTCGCCGACATCGATGCCTTCGCCAGCATGCTGCTCCAGACCGAGCGCTTCGGGACTCCAATCGCCCGCGCCCTTAGCGGCTTCGCCGATACCATTCGTCTCAAGCGCCGCCAGCTCGCCGAACAAATGGCCGCAAAGACAACCATCAAAATCGTCTTTCCCCTGGTCTTGTGTATCTTTCCGAGCATCTTCATCGTCATGCTCGGCCCTGTGGCGATCACCATTGTCCGCGGCATGGCGATCATGGGCCAGTAGCGATCTCGGGATGCGCCCGCGGCTAGTCGATGAAACGGCTGGTGATTCCGGCGTACGCATCGATGCGGCGGTCGCGGAGGAAGGGCCAGTGCTGGCGCGTCGTCTCGACCAGCGCGGGATCGAGGTCGGCCATCAGGATCTCTTCCTGATCGTGGGACGCCTGCGCCAGGATACGGCCGAAGGGATCCGCGATGAAGCTGCCGCCCCAGAACTCGAGCCCCGAGGCAGAAGTGTGGTCGCCGGGACCTTCGATCGTCACGCCGTTGTGGACGACATCGCCATGCTCGTGGCCGACTCGATTTACGGCGGCCACGAACACTCCGCTGGCAATGGCATGCGCGCGCTGCATGGTCTGCCACGCGGAGTACTGGGCCTCGCCGAACTCCGTCTTCTCGCTCGGATGCCAGCCGATGGCCGTGGGATAGAAGATGGTCTGCGCGCCGCTCAGGGCGGTCAGGCGCGCAGCCTCCGGATACCACTGGTCCCAGCAGATCAGCGTGCCGACGCTGCCATTGCTTGTGCCTATGGACTTGAATCCGAGGTCACCCGGTGTGAAGTAGAACTTCTCATAGTAGAGCGGATCGTCGGGGATGTGCATCTTGCGGTAGAGGCCCGCGATGTTGTCGGATGCATCGCTGGCGTGGTCGAGCACCGCAGCGGTGTTGTGGTAAAGGCCCGCCGCGCGCCGTTCGAAGAGGCTGGCGACCAGCGTGATCTTCTCCTCGCGGACGATCGCAGCGAGGCGCGCGGTGCTGGGGCCGGGAATCGACTCGGCGAGGGCGAAGAGCGCATGGTCCTCGCGCTGGCAGAAGTACTGCGCGCGAAAGAGTTCTGGCAGACAGATGAGTTGTGCGCCGGCGCGGGCCGCCTCGTGCACGAGGTCGGCGGCGTGGTCGAGATTCTGCGCGGTGGAGGGCGCGCAGGCCATCTGGATGAGTGCGACGCGGGTTGGTGCTGACACTGCGGTGGATGTGGACATTAGGGGAACTCCAGGGGCAACGGAAAAGGCGCCAGCGATTGCCAGCGCCTCCCTTATCTTCTCAGGTTCGGTTTACTTGTCGTCGAACAGCAGGATGGCTCCGGCGATGGTGGTGGTCCAGCGTCCGTTCTTGTCGCCCACGGCAGACTGCGTGACGTTGGCGGTGCGGACGATCTTGTTGGAGATGCGGTAGATCTCCTTCTTCTCGTCCCAGCTCTTGTCGGGATCGAAATCGACGTCGAGCGTGGTGGCCAGCATCTCGGCGGCGAGTTCTTCCGCGTAGTCGCCGGCCTGGTCTTCGGTCTCGCCGAAGCTGTGGTGCTCAGAGAGATAGCCGTAGGTGTTGCGGTCGGTCGGAATGGCGACGCCAATGCTGGAGACGACCAGGCGGTGTGCCTCACGAGTGGAGTTCTCCGCGATCACGGCGAAGACAACTTCGCCCGGATTGAGGAACTTGAGCCCTTCCTTGCGCGGGATCAGCTTGCACTGAGGCGGAAAAATGGAAGAGACGCGAACGAGATTCTGTGCGGCGATGCCTGCATCGCGGAGAGCAAGCTCGAAAGAGGTAAGACGTTCTTTGTGCTTGCCGACGCCTTTGGTGAAAAAAAGGCGCGTGGGGACCATGTTCATGCCCAATTGAGAAACCCTCCGGAGGAATTGCGAGATGCGGCGGCGGCCGGTGTTTTGCGCACGCGCCAAGGAGTACAACTTGTCAAAGTTATCACAGAGGGGCGGGTGGATGTGTGAATTTGCATGAGAACGAGGGTGAGCGCAAGGGTCGGGGGTTTATAGCTTGCTCAACCGGCCAGGGGCAATGACGACGCGATTCTCGTCAGGCGACGCGAACTCAGGCGGGAATCTCTGTTATTTTTGTGACGCACGCGATTGGCTGTTCCCGGGCCCCTTGAAACTCACCTGACGTCCATGATGATTCCTGGGGGTTGCGAGACGCAGACGGCGCGTAAATCCGATCCCCAATTCTGTAAGGAGCGTCATGTCGAGCGAATATCGTGATTTTCTTGAACTTTCGTATGCGGAGCTGGAAGACCTTAACCTGATGGCGAAGGAGCAGCGCCGGAAGCGCGTCGCGCCCGACGTCATCCAGGAAGAGCGGCTGAAGTATCTCACCGACGAGCCGCGCATTAAAGCGGTCACCGTGCTGTTCAGCGACCTAGAAGGCCGGCTGCACATGCTCGATTACGACAAGAAATTCCTGGTGAAGAGCTGGGACAACCTGACCTTCGACGGGTCTTCGATTCGCGGCTTTACTGCGCAAAAGGAGAGCGATCTTCGCCTCGGGATCGACTGGGGCGCGTTCTACTGGGCGCCGGCGGATGTGTTTGGGCCGGGCAAGGTGCTGGTCTTCGGCGAGGTCATCGACAAGAACGGCGGCACGTACAGCGCGGACATTCGCGGCGTGCTGAAGCAGTTCTCCCAGGACATGTACGACAAAAACGGCTATACGCTGAACGCAGCGAACGAGATCGAAGGCTTCCTCTTCGACGGAATCGACGTGGAGCGCAAGTATCACGACACGGAGTCGTTCGAATATGTGAACACAGGCGGATACTATCACTCGCTGCCGGGCGATCCGTTGCGCGAGTTCATCGACGCGGCCGCCGAAGTGCAGCGCGCAATGGGCTTCCAGAACGAGAAGGACCATCCGGAGGTCGCGCCTTCGCAGTTCGAGATCAACTACGGATATGGCGAAGTGGTGGCGGCTGCCGACCAGATCCAGCTCTACAAGCTGATCTGCCGCACGGTCGCGACCCAGATGGGGATGACTGCGAGCTTCCTTCCCAAGCCCGTGGTTGGCGTAAACGGCAGCGGCATGCACACCAACGTCTCCGTCTCGAAAGGCTCGAAGAATCTCTTCTGGGACCCCAAGGGCGAGGAGAAGATCTCGAAGCTGGCGTGGCAGTTTGTGGATCGTGTTTTGACCCATGGGCTCGACATCTGCCTGCTGATGAACTCGAGCGTCAACTCGTACCGCCGGCTCGACCCGCACTTCGAGGCGCCGAACCAGCTCAATGCGTCGGCCGTCAACCGCGGCGCAATGGTCCGCATCCCGATCGGCAACGAGAAGTCGTCGCGCATCGAGGTGCGGGCAGTTGCACCGGATGCGAATCCCTACATGGTGCTGTATTCGATCTTCAAAACCGGGCTGTCTGGAGAGGCTTCAAAGATGAAGGGCCTGCGTGAAGCCAAGCGCTTTCTGCCGGACAACATCTACACAGCCATCGAAGACTTCCAGAAGTCCGAGTGGACGACGACGTTGCTGGGCGGGGATGTGAAGGCACGCTATGTGGACCTGAAGCAGGCCTCGGCAGATCGTTGTCCGCGGCTGCTGGGAACAATCGTCAAGGCGTCCGAGGTGCAGTTCCATCACGAGATCTACAACCAGCTCCTGTGGAACAAGTTCTAGAATCGCTGCTCGTTGGTGAAAGAATGGGTCCGCTCAGGCGGGCCCATTTCTTTTGGGGCGGCAAATCAGATTCGAGCCTTAGTTCGATTATCGGAATTAGAGCGATGTTTTTCGGCCGGCTCGGCCCCACTCGTTGCACCCGTCCTGCGTGGGTGGTAGCCTTCGAAGTGCTGATTGATTCCGCATTATCTCTGGAGCTACCCACTACATGCAGACCAGCTACAACGGCATTCCTGTCCCCGCGAACGGCAAACCCATCGAGTATGCGGATGGCAAATACACCGTGCCCGATCAACCGATTATTCCGTTTATCGAAGGCGATGGTACAGGCCGTGACATCTGGAAGGCTTCGCAGCGGGTGTTCGACGCGGCGGTGGAAAAGGCTTACGGCGGCAAACGCAAGGTGGCGTGGTACGAAGTGCTCGCGGGAGAGAAGGCCTATCGCCAAACCCAGAACTGGCTGCCGGACGATACCGTAAAGGCCACCATCGACTTTCACGTGTCGATCAAAGGCCCGCTGACGACGCCGGTGGGCGGTGGAATTCGCAGCTTGAATGTGGCGCTGCGGCAGTTGATGGACCTGTATCAATGCATCCGCCCGGTAAAGTATTACGCCGGCGTGCCCAGCCCGGTGAAGCATCCGGAGTTGGTCGATATCGTGATCTTCCGCGAGAACACCGAGGACATCTACGCGGGCATCGAGTTCCGCGAAGGCACGCCCGAGGCGGCGAAGTTCATCGCGTTCGTCAATGACGAGATGCTGAAGGGAACCAAGAAGAAGGTACGTCTGGATTCGGGTGTTGGCGTGAAGCCGATCTCGATTACCGGGTCGAAGCGGTTAGTGCGCGCTGCGATCCAATACGCGCTGGATGAAAAACTCAAGGTCGTGACCATCGTCCACAAGGGCAACATTCAGAAGTTCACCGAAGGCGCGTTCCGCGAGTGGGGATACGAAGTCGCGACGCAGGAGTTCCGCGCAGATGTAGTGACCGAGCGCGAGAGCTGGATTCTGGGCAACGTGGAGGCAAATCCGGCAATTACGCCGGAGGAGAACGCGGCGCTTATTGAGCCCGGAATTGAGTTCGCGGCCAAGGCATTTGGCGAGTCGGTGGTGGCCGAAGTGAAGGCCGTGCTGGCTTCGATCGGCGAATCGCACGGAGCAGGGAAGTGGAAGTCGAAGCTGCTGATCAACGATCGCATCGCGGATTCCATCTTCCAGCAGATCATCATCCGGCCGAGCGACTATGCAGTGCTGGCGACGACGAACCTGAATGGCGACTACATCTCGGATGCGGCCGCGGCGCAGGTTGGCGGGTTGGGAATTGCTCCTGGTGCGAACGTTGGCGACGGTTACGCGGTGTTCGAAGCGACCCACGGGACAGCGCCGAAGTACGCGGACAAGGACGTGATTAACCCAGGTTCGGTGATGCTTTCGGGCGTGATGATGTTCGACTTCCTGGGTTGGAAAGAGGCGGCTCGACTGATCGAATCGTCGCTGGAGAAGACGATCCAGCAGAAGTACGTGACCTACGACTTTGAGCGCCAGATGCAGGGCGCGACCAAGGCAAAGACCAGCGAGTTTGCCACGCGAATGATCGAGAATATGTGAGTGCTTGCCGCACGGGCCGAAGCGCTTTCGGCGCAGACGCCGCACGACGAGTGTGAATGGACGACTGAAGAGTCAAACAACCGAAGGGAAGACGTGATGCGTAAGAAGGTAACGATTGTTGGAGCAGGAAATGTGGGCGCAACGGCGGCTCACTGGATTGCGGCGAAGGAACTCGCCGACGTGGTGCTGATCGATGTGATCGAAGGCGTTCCGCAGGGCAAGGCGCTCGATCTGCTGCAGGCGATGCCGATTGAGAAGCGCGACGTTGCGATCCTCGGGACGAACGATTACGCGGATACGGCGAACTCGGACATCGTGGTGATCACGGCGGGAATCGCGCGCAAGCCAGGCATGAGCCGCGACGACTTGCTGAACACGAACTTCAAGATCATGTCGGACGTCGTGAACAAGGCTGTCGCGGCCTCGCCGAACTGCATTCTGATCATCGTTGCGAATCCGCTCGATGCGATGGCGCAGACTGCGTACAAGAAGGCTGGATTCCCGCGCGAGCGCGTGATCGGAATGGCCGGAGTTCTGGATTCGGCTCGCTTCCGCACGTTCATTGCGGAGGAACTGAATGTGTCGGTCGAGAATGTGACTGCATTTGTTCTCGGCGGTCATGGCGATACGATGGTTCCGCTTTCGCGCTACTCGACGGTTGCGGGAATTCCGATCACCGAGCTGATCGAACCGGCGCGGTTGAAGGAACTGGAATCGCGGACCGCCAACGGTGGAGCTGAAATTGTCAAACATCTGAAAACCGGCTCGGCTTACTACGCTCCGAGCGCGGCGACCGTTGAGATGGTCGAGGCGATTCTGAAGGACAAGAAGAAGATTCTGCCTTGCGCTGCGTATCTCGAGGGCGAGTACGGAATCTCCGGGCTTTACGTCGGCGTGCCTTGCAAACTCGGAGCGAAGGGCCTGGAACAGATCATCGAGATCAAGCTCACGGCAGAAGAACAGGCTGCGCTCAACAAGTCGGCGGATTCGGTGAAGGAGCTTTGCACCGTCATCGGCATGCAGTAAAGCGAAGGCTTAACACCGATCAACACTGATTGAACCGATAGAACGGAAGGCCCGCTCGAAATGAGAGCGGGCCTTCGTGTTTATGCGACGCGTTCGATGGTGACGGACTCGAGGACAACCGGAGTTTTCGGCTTGTCTTGCGAGGCGGTGGGGACTTTGGAGATTGTTTCGACGATGTCATAGCCTTCCACGACTTCACCGAAGATGGTGTGCTTGCCGGTGAGCCAGCCAGTGTCGGCTACGGTGATGAAGAACTGGCTGCCGTTGGTGTTGGGGCCGGCGTTGGCCATGGCGAGCTTGCCGGGCTTCTGGAAGTGGTGGGGCGAGCCCTTGGTCTCGTCGGCGAACT
>OBLU010001523.1_pt1 | contig 21538 bp, 15 predicted proteins | sample 1518681 | NCBI WGS metagenome assembly OBLU01 (sample SAMEA3539304, study PRJEB22396) | soil metagenome | biome: tundra; feature: field; material: soil | place: USA | collected 2010-05 | depth 0.15 m
TTCACCAGAATTTCGATGAACTCATACGGCGCGAACGACGCCACATCCCGCAGCGCACGGTTCTCCGTGGTCAACACATAACGCTCCGTTCCGAATGTGTCGTACGCCGCGCCCACCGGCGACCGCCGGTAGATTCCGCTCGAAGGCCGCGACACGCCCGACTCTCCCGCCGCCGGACAAAGCCCCCACACATTGAAGTCTTTCCGATGCTCGCGAAACGGCGCGGTCGAAAACAACGCCTCCATGAATCGCCGCGCGTCGCGCTCGAACTTCAGACGTTCCGCCGCCGTGTAACCATCGCCCAGCACCAGCAAATCTACCTTGGCCGCCTGATCGCCCATCTTCTGCAATTCGATCAACGCCCCCGGCGACTGAGGACGCGACCGATCAATGAACTTGTCCTTCGGATCCACGACCGTCTTCCACACTTCCTTCCACATCGCCTTCTGACCCTCTCGAAAGCTGCTCTCATCCCGCTCTTTCAGCAACACCTCCACCGGCCCATTAGGACTCGGAAAGCGCAGCGACTCCGAAAAAGTCCGGTTCCCGTGGAGCGCCTCTTCCGTCGTCCTCCACTCCCCAAACACCGAATTGAATCCGCGCGAGTACAACAACTTCCCGCCCGCTTTTTCGCGTACCTCAAACAGGTAGTTTCCCAACTGACTCTCGTCGATCGCTTTGTTCAAATTCCCCGGCCACTCCAGCGGCTCCAGCACCACTCGATCCATGCTGAACCATTCTTCGCGCGAGTTTCCAGTGTGGTAGTAGTCGACACGCAAGGTACGCGGTGCGGCAAAAGCGGATAAGGAACAATTGAAGAAGCAAAGAACAAGAAAAGTGAAGACAACGCGGGACGTCGTTTTCATGACCGGCATTGTAGCTCGACATGCGGCGGAAAAAGTAGAGGGACTGCATGACTTTGGGTGGCGCAGCGCTTCACTCCTGGCAATAACTGCTTTTGGGTGGCGCAGCGGTTTACCGCTGCGATCACTGGCCTGTTCTTGGAGGAGCGGCTTCAGCCGCTGAGGGGACTCCGATATGTTGCTTCCGACGGTTACGAGCCCGCCTTGATCTCAACCGCCTTGTCGTTCTGAAACGTAATGACCACCGGCTTCCCACCATTCCCATAATGCAGAGTTCGATATCCGTAATCGCCCGAACCTTCCGGAATACCCATCCCAATCGCAAAGCTAGCCTGTAACTCGCTCATCCCCGCCTGCACTTCATGAACGTCAATCTTGTTCCAAACATCCGCACTCCAGTGCTTATAAAGCCCGTGTGGATCTTCGATAAAGAAAATTTCGTCGGAGCGAATCTTGAAATCGTTGCCTTGTTCCGCCCCGATTGGAACCGCATAACCCTTACCGTCCAACGAAAAGACGGCCAGCACCTGCTTGTTCTCCGGAGCCCGAGGAGAAACATCCGTCACCACATCCTGAATCGCAAGCTTCTGCAAAGGCAGCAGCATTCCCGCCTCATGCGCAAAATCCGTCTTCCGCCGCTCCCGATCGTAAGGATAGTAAGTAAGCTGATACCCAAACTTCACCCACACCGGCTGAGCCGTCAGCTGCCGCGCCGACTTCAGATCATAAGGATGCAGTTTCTTCGGCGTAACGTAATAGTCCGCCTTGAGCACGCCTTCCTGTTTGGGCTTAGCGTCTTCCTTCAGCGACTCGTGTCGCGTATACACCACATACGCAGCCCGTCCGCCCGCAAGCAAGATCGCAGCCACCAGAAACACCTGCAACTTCTTCTGAACCTCCGAATCAATTGCCATGATTTTCCAGTCGTAGAGGTTTCCCTCCGTGAGCTTTTCCCCAGTGCGACCCCGTGCCCCCCGTGGTAAAGCTTTTCGCACGCAATCAGTTAAACTAAGGGTAGCCACCCGCAAAGGAAACCCATGCCCATCGCCCAGGATGACGTTCTGAATGCACTAAAGCAGTGCTACGACCCCGAAATTCCCGTCAACATCGTCGATCTCGGCCTGATCTATGACATTCGAGTGAACGACGTCCCAGAGGGCCAGCAGGACGTCACCGTCGACATGACTCTCACCGCCCAAGGCTGCCCCGAGCACGTCAACATCAGCGCCCAGGTCAAGTCCCGCGTCGAGCAACTCCCCGGCGTCCGCAACGCCAATGTCAACGTCGTATGGGAACCCGCATGGACTCCCGAGCGCCTAAGCCCCGAAGCCCGCAAACAACTGGGAATCGAATAAATGAACGCCCGTAGAGACGCGGCTCGCCGCGTCTCTTTCGCGAACGTTCAAAACTCTCCCAATTGCTCAAACGCATTCGCCGCGCGCTTTTCCGCCACCTGCTCAATCTTGCTTCCGATCTTGATGGCCAGATCCAGAAACCTCGTTCCCTGCCGCACATACGATGGCATCTCTTCGCGAATCCGTGCGAAATGCTCCGGGTACTCTGATGCCAGCACCGCTAATCCCAAGCTTCCCACCAAAACCGCCGCCGGACGCCGCCCCCGCAACGCCAATATCGCCGCCGTTGCAGCCGTTCCCGCAATCACCGCCCGCTTCCAGTTCTCCATGTCATCTCCTGATAGCTAACTAAAGTCACTAATTGAAGCCGTCCCCGTACACCTTGTCCCAAGCGCACCACGTTGCCTGAATTCTAAATCACCGGCCCATGAACGATGAGGATCGAGCGACGAGGGTCGAGCGACAAAGACCGACCGATAAACTAGCGCCAACTATGATGCGATTTCGAATGCTCCGGTTTCTACTTGTCCTTCTATTCGCCGCCAATCTAGCCTTCGCCCAGGCCAAGCCCCGGACTCGCGACCTGGGTGTCCCCTTCCATTCGTGTCGGGACGGCCGTCCCCGCCCGTCCAAACCGAGCGAAGCCTCGGCAGCTGCCCACTGCCAAGAAATCCCCCACTAGACTCTTGTTACCTTCGCCGCCCCACCATCGCGTCCCGCCCTTACCCACAAATGGACTACAATTCAAGCAGTGAAAGCCTACCGAATCGAGCGCATCAAGAGTGGCATGAAGTTCACCTGTACGCACTGTGCCCACAGCGTCAGCACCCTGGATTTCGACGCCCGACTCGGCAACCTGCGCACCCAGGCCGCCACCGCAATCAACGATCATGCCACCAAAACGCACCACGAGCCCATGGTCGTCTCCCCCTCCGACGGTCAGCAGCGCTCCTGGCGCTAGAACTCTCTCCTAATTCCAACTTGCATTAGCCTCCGGCTTCGCAGTTTGCCGAAAAAATCAGGTTTCGTATCAGGGCATCGCTTTAGCGATGCCGTACGTGTCTGAATTAAGGATGCCCCTTTAGGGGCTGCATGCCGAAAATTGAGTCTCCCAGCCAACTGTTCAGCCGTGCCGCTCAGGCCTGGGAGAATGCGTGCTTTAGCCCCTGAGGAAAGTCCTCTCAACCCGAAAATGCCAAGCAACGCCCGCCCCCATTTTTTTCGGTAACATGGTGTTTCATGATCGAGCGCTTCGACTTCTCCGATCTTCGCGAACTACTTGCCAAGGCCAACGAGGAAAAGTCTGGCGACCAGTTGGCCGGCATCGCCGCGCGCTCCGAGCAAGAACGCGTCGCCGCGAAATGCAAACTCGCCGACCTGACCCTCGATGAATTTGTCCGCCGTCCCCTGATCGAGGACGATGTCACCCGCCTGATCCTCGACACATTCGACCATGAAGCCTTCCGCGCCATCGCTCCTATGACCGTCGGAGAATTTCGCGAGTTCCTTCTCGACGACGACACCGCAGACGCACAGCTACAACCGCTGCAGCGGGCCATCATCCCCGAAATCGCCGCCGCCGTGACTAAACTGATGAGCAACAAAGATCTGGTGCTCGCCTCCGCCAAGATCCGCAACGTCACCCGCTGCCGCAATACCATGGGAGAACGCGGCGTTCTGGGCATCCGCGTCCAACCCAATCACCCCGCCGACGATATCGGCGGAATCCTTCTCTCCGCATTCGAAGGACTGCTCTACGGCTGCGGAGACGCCGTCATCGGCGTGAATCCCGCCACCGACTCGGTCGAAACCGTCACTGCGATTCTGGGAGCTTTGAATCGTCTGGTGGACGCCTACGAAATCCCCACCCAGACCTGCTGCCTCGCGCACATCACCACTCAACTGGCCGCTCTAAGTCGCGGAGCGCCAGTCGATCTTCTTTTTCAGTCCGTAGCCGGTAGCGAAGCGGCCAACCGCAGCTTCGGCGTCACCTTGAACATGCTGCGCGAGGGCCGCGACCAGGTTCTCCAGCATCATCGTCAACGCGACACCCGCTGGATAGGCGATCACGTGATGTACTTCGAAACCGGCCAAGGCAGCGCGCTCTCCGCCGAGGCGCATCACGGCGTCGATCAACTGACCCTGGAAGCGCGAGCCTACGGGGTCGCGCGCGCCTTCCATCCGTTTCTCGTCAACAGTGTTGTCGGCTTCATCGGCCCTGAATACTTGTTTGACGAAAGGCAGATCATCCGTGCCGGTCTGGAAGACCATTTCATGGGTAAGTTACTAGGTCTGCCGATGGGCTGCGACGTCTGTTACACCAATCACGCCGCTGCCGACCAAAACTCAGCCGACAACTTACTGCTCCTCCTGACCGCTGCGGGCTGTAACTATTTCATGGGCGTTCCCTGCTCCGACGACGTGATGCTCAATTACCAATCCACCAGTTACCACGATGGATTGGCCGCACGCCGCCTATTCCAGTTGCGTCCGGCGCCAGAGTTCCTCACGTGGCTCCAGAACATGGGCATCTATCAAGGCACCGAACCGGCGTCGTTGGACCCCTACGCAAAAAAGCAACTGATGCAGGGTTTGGAGCAGTCCCTGGAAAGTGTTTTGTAACTGATCCAGGGTTTGGAACAGCTCCTCGAGGTTGTTTCGTAAATGGAGGGTGGAAGAATCCAGCCCCGGAGGGGCGATCGAGAGTAGCCCAGCGCTTCAGCGCTGGGAAAAGCACACAAGGCGGATTCAAGTCCCGGAGGGACGACTGAATTCTCTCGCAAAGATTTCTGCGTTAACGGAACTGAGGCTTACTCATGCCGAACGACCCGACAAAAACAACTTAAATGCCTCCCGAAGATAACAAACTCGCCCAGCCCGACGACCTGTCCGAGATCGTTAAGAAGGTCCGCGCCCAAACGCCCGCGCGCCTGCTCGCCGGCCGGACCGGGGCGGCGTATCGAACCAATACCCAACTGGAATTACGCAAGGCGCACGCCGCCGCCCGCGATGCCGTGCGCGCCGAGCTAGACCTTCTGACCCATTTCGGCGACGATTTCCTCCGCACGTGGAATCTGTTTGAACTCTGCTCCCAAGCTGGGAATAAAAATGAATATCTCTTGCGCCCCGACTTAGGCCGCCACCTGAATGACATGTCCCGCGCGGAGTTAAGCAAACGCGCCACAGGACACGACTTGCAAATTGTGATCGGCGATGGCCTGTCAGTAACCGCCGTCGCAATCCAGGTCCCACCACTATTGCCGCTCCTCTGCGAGGGAGCAAAGACCCGAGGCTGGAGCGTCGGCGAGTTCCTCCTGATTCGTCACTGCCGCGTGGGAATTCTCAACGAGATTGGCGAATTGCTCGCTCCCAAGGTAGCCATCCTCCTCATCGGCGAACGCCCGGGGCTGGCAACCGCCGAAAGCCTCTCGGCATACATGGCGTACCGCCCCAAACCATCGCACACCGACGCCAATCGCAACCTAATCTCTAACATCCACGCCCGCGGTGTAAGCCCAAAGAAAGCCGCTGACCGCATTCTAAATCTAGCAGCCGCGATGATGAAAACTAAGCAGAGCGGGTGCCAGCTTCGAGAGGACATGCAATCGCTCACGAACAAACAAATAGATTAAATCTAATCCACCCATGGGACAGATACCCACCCGGGGAACGTGTCCTTTCCCCCGTGTTACCCTGTGTACCCTGTGGTAAAGAACTTTGCCGGCGGTCGGCATCCATTTATACCTTCTTCTTCGCGCATCATGGCTTCACCGCCCGATCCGTAATCTCCAGCCCCTTGTCGATGATCGCAAACCCCTCCCGCAGTTGCTCCTCGTTAATGCACAGCGGAGGATTAGTAAAGAATGTATTCCAGCGAACGAATGTATAGAGCCCATTCTCCCGGAAGAATTTTCCCAGCGCCACCATCTCATCCGAAGTCCCGTTGAACGGAGCCATCGGCTTGCGGGTCGCGCGGTCCCGAATCAACTCGACAATACCGAACAGTCCGATAGAACGCACTGCCCCAACGGACCGGTGTTTCGCCTGTAACTCCGCGCCCAGCGTCTTCATGATCGCGCCCATCTTGCGCGTATTCTCAATCAGATTGTCTTCTTCATACACGCGGATCGTAGCCAAAGCTGTTGCGCATCCCATCGGATGACTATTGTAAGTAAGTCCTCCGTAGAACACCTTGTCGTCAAAGTGTCGCGCGATATGTTGTCGCATGCCAACCGCGCCCAGCGGAATATAACTCGAAGTAAGTCCCTTCGCCATGCACAGCAGGTCAGGAACAACCTTCCAATGATCGACCGCAAACCACTCGCCCGTGCGCCCAAAGCCCGACATCACTTCGTCGGCAATCATCAGAATCCCGTACTTGTCGCACAGTTTTCGCAAGCCTTCCAGATATCCATCCGGAGGCACAAGAATGCCATTCGTGCCAGTCACCGGCTCCAGAATGAACGCGGCAATCGTGTGCGGGCCTTCCAGTTGGATGGTCTCTTCGAGCATTGCCAGCGCACTTTCCGCCGACTCCCACCCGCGCTCGATGCCATGATAAGGATCGAGCACGTGCACCACCCCCGGTAGTCCCGGCTCAACCGCCCATCGGCGCGGATCGCCGGTAAGACTGATCGCGCCCGCCGTAGCGCCATGATAAGAACGGTAACGCGCTATGATCTTGTGTCGGCCTGTAAAGAAGCGAGCAAGTTTAATGGCGTTTTCGTTGGCGTCCGCGCCGCCATTCGTAAAGAAGAAAGTATCAATATCGCCCGGCGTGATCTCCGCCAGCTTCGCCCCTAGCCGCGCCCTTACTTCCGTCGCCATGAACGGATTAGCATAGGGCAACACCGATGCCTGCTCGCTGATCGCCCGGATCACCCGCTCGTCGCCATGTCCGATGTTCACCGACATCAACTGGCTGTTGAAATCGATGAAGCGCTTCCCTTCCGGCGTCCAGAAATAGATGCCCTTTGCCCGAGCCACCGGAATAGGATCGACCTTGGATTGTGCCGACCACTCAAACAATGTGTGCTTCCTGGTGAGATCGACGATCTCTCGGCCCGACATCGCGGGGTTGGCAGTAACCGTAGTCATTGACTAGAACTCCTATGGGTTTTCCTTCGTGAACCCCCGTGTCCTCTGTGGTTCACGCTTTTATAAACCACCGAGGACACCAAGGTTCGCCAGTGAGAAAGCTAAACCTTGCCTGGAACTTGCGCGAGGACGCCTTCCCCAACGCCCTCGGCAACGTGGGCGAGCGCCGCTTCCAGCACGTCCAGCGCTTCGTCCATCTGAGCGTCGGTGATCACTAGCGGCATCAGCAACCGAATCACGTTGCCATAGGATCCGGCGGTTATGGTCACCAGGCCATGCTGGTAACAATATTGGGCTACTTGCTTGTTCTCTTCGTCGGCAGGCTCGCGTGTTGTCTTCGAGCGCACCAACTCCAGCGCTTGCATGGCGCCCAGTCCGCGCACATCACCCACCAGTTCCCACTGCGCCTGCCACTTCACAGCACGCTTGCGGAAACGTTCGCCCAGCACGTTGGCGCGCGCGCACAGGTTCTCCCTTTCAATGATGTCGAACACAGCCAACGCCGCTTCGCAAGCCGCGGGATTGCCACCAAACGTCCCGCCAAGTTGGCCCACGGTGGGAGCATCCATGATTTCGGCGCGTCCCGTGACCGCCGCCATCGGCAAGCCGCCGGTCAACGATTTGGCCATAGTAACCAGATCGGGTTCGAGTCCTAACCGCTCGCAGGCAAACATCGCGCCGGTGCGCGCGAATCCAGTCTGCACCTCGTCCGCGATCAGCAGGATGCCGTGTTTACGGCAAATCGCGCCAAGTGTCGGATAGAACTCCGGCGGCGGAGTAACAAATCCACCTTCACCCAGAATCGGCTCGACAATCACCGCCGCCACCGATTCAGCCGCCACCACCCGCTTGAATGTGTCTTCAATGTGCCGCGCGCAAAACACCTCGCACGAAGGATACGTCATCGAGTACGAGCAGCGAAAGCAATATGCGTACGGGATGCGGTACACGTCGCCCGGAAACGGTTCGAATCCCGCTTTGTAAGGATGTGTCTTACTGGTCGCGGCCATCGCCATGTAAGTGCGGCCATGAAACGCATCCTCAAAACTGATGATCGCCGGCCGCTTCGTGTAGCAGCGAGCAATCTTGATCGCATTTTCCACAGCTTCCGCGCCCGAATTCACCAGAATGGTCTTCTTCGGTCCACGGCCCGGCGCCAGCGCGTTCAGCCTCTCACAGACGGCGACGTAACTCTCGTAGGGCAGCACGTTGAAGCTCGTATGCAGGAACCGATCGAGCTGTCGCCGCACAGCATCAACCACAGCCGGGGCGCGATGTCCGGTATTGAGACAGCCAATGCCGCCCGCAAAATCAATCAGGCGGTTCCCGTCGACATCTTCAATGACCGCTCCTTCCGCCTTGGCCACGAACACCGGCGTGGCGTGAGCAGCCCCCCGCACAACAGCAGCGTCGCGCCGCTTCATAAGTCCTTGCGAGCGCGGTCCAGGAATAGGCGTGCGAAGTTGAATGGTAGACATAAGTCAGTTCTCAGTTCTCCGTTGTCAGCAAAGTCTAACTGCGCCAGGGTCGGTTTTACTGACAACTGACAACTGACAACTGTTTCTCAGTACCAGCCAATCGGAGCTTCGTTCAGATTAATGTACACTTGCTTGGTTTCGAGATACTCTTCGATGCCCCAGGGCCCCAGTTCCCGGCCAAAGCCCGACTGCTTGTAACCTCCCCAAGGCGCTTCCACATAAGTCGGCTGCATGTGATTCACCCACACGATACCTGCGCGCAATGCCTTCACCGCGCGCATGGCTTTGAAAATATCGCGCGTCCACACCGCAGCGGCCAGCCCGTAAGGCGTATCATTCGCGATCTTCAGCGCGTCCCGTTCGTCGTCGAACGGAATCACCGCCGCCACGGGCCCGAAGATTTCCTCACGAGCGATGCGGGCGCTGTTATCGACGTTGTAGAAGATAGTCGGCTGCACATAGTAACCCTTGGCAAACTGATCGGCTCGCCCGCCCCCAGCCGCAACTTTCGCTTCTTTCTTGCCAATTTCGAGATAGGAACAGACGCGGTCGTACTGCTCTTTCGACACCAATGCCCCCATCTTAGTGTCGCGTTCGAGCGGCGGACCAATCTTGATCTTCTTCGCCTTCTCGGCCATGGCTTCAACAAATTTACTGTAAATTGACTTCTGCACCAGGATGCGGCTGCCCGCCGAACACACTTCTCCTTGGTTGATGAAGACACCAAACAGCGCTCCATCAATCGCGGCCTCGAAGTCGGCATCGGCAAAAAAGATGTTCGGCGACTTGCCGCCCAGTTCGAGCGTCACCCGCTTCACCGTGTCGGCGGCTTCTTTCACGATAATCTTGCCCACCACGGCCGAGCCGGTAAAAGCAATTTTGTTCACGTCCGGATGTTTGACCAGGGGCGACCCGCAGCTCTCGCCAAATCCCGTGATCACATTCACCACGCCCCTCGGCAGGCCGACCTCTTCGAACCACTTAGCAAGTTCAAGTGCGGTAAGAGGCGTCTGCTCCGCTGGTTTGAGCACGCAGGTGCAACCCGCCGCTAGCGCCGGAGCCAGTTTCCACGCCGCCATCATCAGCGGGTAATTCCAGGGGATGATCTGCCCCGCAACGCCCATCGGTTCTTTCAGCGAGAGACTCATCGCGTTGTCCGGAACAGGGTTCACGTAACCAACGACCTTCGTAGCCAGTCCGCCATAATATTCGAAGCACGTCGCCACATCCGTGATGTCAAACTCCGCCTCGACAATCGGCTTACCCGAATTCCGGCATTCAAGTTCCGCCAGCATCGGCAGGTTCTGGCGCACCTTTTCGGCCAGGCGAAAGAGAACACGTCCGCGCTCTTGCGCCGTGGTCGTCGCCCACGGACCATCTTCAAACGCGGCCTTGGCAGCCGCGACTGCGCGGTTGACGTCGTCGGCGTTCGCGTCAGGAACTTGTGCGATCACTTCTTCGCTTGAAGGATCATAGACAGGAAACGTCTTGGCCGACTTACTCTCCACCCATTCCCCATTAATCAGCATCGAATAACTCTTCACGTCCGTAGTAACTACACCAGGCATAAGTCCTCCGCCAACTAGCTTCGTGTGGGGACGGGCGCCCTTCTCGTCCAAGCCGAGCAAAGCTCGGCAGATTCCCTTTGTCGGTCGACCCGCGCTCCCTGGCTCAAACCGGATCCCGCACCCGCACCCCTACGTCGGTCGCGCCGATTCCAGTTCCGCAGGTTTCAGCCGTCCGTACACGAAAAAGAAAAACGCAGCCAGCACCAGAAAAAACAAGGTAAAGCCAAACATCTTAGCTTCATACTTCCAAACCGAAGTAATTTGTTTGGCCGGAAAAAAAGCCAGCGCGATTCCCAGCGCGGTAGTCACAAAACCGCAGAATCCGGAGACCATCAGCGTGCCCCGACTGAAGCGCGCGCCGGCCAAGTCTCTGCCGAAAGCAAACTTCAACAGCGCCCCGAACACATAAAGAAACGGTACAAGATTCAGCACCACCGCCAGCGACAGCATCGTCTGGAACGCTTCCTGCACGCCCCCTGACGCATAGAAATTGATGACGATCAACACCAGCGAAACGATCGCCTGCACTATCAGGGCCGCATAAGGTGTCGCGTATTTCGGATGCACCCTCCCCAGCCATGATGGCATATAAGAATCCAGCCCGGCGACAAAAGGAATCCGCGCGCACCCGCCCATCCACGCCGACCCAATCCCCGCGATCGAAATGCCCAGCATTAACGCGAACGGCGTAATGATCCATCCCACGCCAACTTTCAGGGCCATATGGCTGACCGCCTGCACAATCCCCTGCAGCACGCTGATGTCATTCTTGCCAACCGCGATCAGCAGCGTCAGCGTGGCTCCGACATAAAGGAACCCGGAAATGACTCCGCCCCACGCCACTGCGCCCGGCAACGTCTTCCGCGGTTCCCGTATCTCGTCCCCCATCACCGAAGCAAGTTCAAGCCCGATCAAGCCGAAGCAAATGACTCCGAATGAATTCAACACGAACCTGGGGTCGGGCGGAACACGAAAATCGGCAGCCGTTACGGTCGTTCCAAAACGTGACCACACTGTAATTCCCAAAGCGATCAAAACTCCAGCCGCCACCAGCGTTCCGATGCCGCCGAAATTGTTCAGCCACTTCCCCACTCCCAGTCCAACAATGTTCACCACGGTTAGCAGCCCCAACAACGCCACAGAAGCTGCCATCGAGAAATTCTTATTGTCAGCGAGCCCCGCATGGCTGGGCCCCATCGCAAACACAGTTACTCCGACGAAATACAACATGATCGTCGGCACATACAGCATGTTATTCGTCCAGTAACACCACCCGGAGAGAAATCCGTGGAAGTCGCCAAACACTTCTTTCGCCCACAAGTACACGCCGCCTTCGCCAGGATAACGATGCGCAAGCTCGATCACGGCGATCCCCTGCGGCCAGAAAAACATAACCAGTGAGACGATCCAGAGCCAGACCGTCACGCCCCCATTCGCGGCGATGCTCGGCACCACATTGAGATTGAAGACCGCCACCACAAACAGCAACACCAGGTCAAAGCGTCCGAGAACGCGCTTCAGGTGCGGCTGGTTAGGATCAGAAGTCATCGGGTAATCGCAGATCGGCTCATCGATGATCGGCTCATCGGGTTGGGCCATCTGTCGGGATATCGGATTCTAAATCGCCCGACGGCCCGATACCCAGATGACCCGATTGACTTAGTGTGCAGCTACCTCTCCCATGCGCTCATGCTGCGCCGTGGCCAGAGATTCAGCGACGTCGGCAAACGCTGCCAGGTGCTTGTCAATGTCGGCTTCGGTATGTTGCACCGAAATCGTCCATTGCTCGTCCCACCAATACGGTTGGCACATCACGCCGCGATTCACCATGCCGAACCAGTAGTGCCTCCACAGGTCCACATCAATCGCCAGCCAGTCGCGATAGTTGCGGATTTCTTTCGGATACAACATCAGCACGCCATTAGCTCCCGCGCTCGCGACGTATCCCTGCAAACCAACCTTAGCGACGGTATTCTTATATCCTTCAACCAGCTTGTTGCTAAGATTAGCCACGAGCGTGTAGTTCGCCCGGGTAAGCACTTCGCGGAACGTTGCCAGGCCCGCCGCCATCGAAATCGGATTCGTGTTGTAAGTTCCGCCGTGAAACACCTTGTGCTCCGAGATCAGACTCATCACCCGCTTGTGAGTTCCGAAAGCCGCCAGCGGGAATCCACCGCCAATCGATTTCGCCAGGCAAATCATGTCGGGCCTCACGCCGAAGTATTCCGACGCTCCACCCCAACAGAGCTTCGCCCCCGTTTTAACTTCGTCGAAGATCAGCAGCGCGCCATACTTGTCGCACATTTCCCGCAGACCCTCCAAAAATCCCTTCTGCGGCATGCACAATCCAACGTTCATCATGATCGGCTCAAGAATCACCGCCGCAACCTCTTTCGGATTCTCGCGAAACCGTCGCTCCACCGTCTCCAGATCGTTGAACGTAGCCACGAGCACGTTAGCGATACTCGCCTTCGGCACGCCCGCTCCGCCCGGCACCGGCTTCGGATTCTTGATGTCGCCGAAATCGTCGGCCGGCGGGTGCGGCTTCACGCTGACCAGCGCCGCATCATGCAGCCCGTGGTACCCGCCTTCGAATTTGATGATCTTGTCGCGTCCCGTAGCCGCGCGCGCCAGCCGAATGCTATGCATGGTGGCCTCCGTGCCGCTATTGCCAAACCGGCACATCTCCACCGGAAACCGCGTGCAGATCTCCTCCGCCAGTTCCCACTCCATGTTGTGCGGCATCCCGTAAGCCGTCCCTTTATGCAGACGCCCTTCCACCGCCTTGATCACTGCCGGATGCGAATGCCCCGCCATGAGCGTGCCAAAACACAAATTGTGGTCGAGGTATTCATTCCCGTCGAGATCGCGAAACTTGCTCCCCGACGCTTCAGAAACAAAAATCGGATACGGATCATAAGCGCGATAATTGCTCGCGACGCCCAGAGGCAGCCGCTTCAGGTTCTTCTTATGCGCTTCAGCAGACTTCGGAGTGCGGCGCTCGAACGTGTCGAGCTCTTTTTGCAATGCGGGGTACATCGAGATTCTCCAAAAGGCTCAGGCCGGATCGGCCATTAGATTAGACCCAGGCGGCCGAAACCGCCCGGGGATATAGATATTCTAGAACGAAAACTTCAAAGCGAACTGAATTTGGCGCGGCTCGCGCGTGTGCAACACCCTCCCGAAATTCCCCGGGTTTTGCGTATCGACGTTGCCAGTGATTGGGTCGAAGTTTGCGTCACTGATATTGCCGTCCGGGTTCAGAAACTGGGAGTGGTTAAAGATATTGAAGAACTCAGCCCGGAACTCAGCATGTAAAGTCTCGCCAATCGGGATACCCTTCTGCACCGACATGTCAAAGTTGTTGATGCCGGGGCCACAACATATCGACCGCGATCCACCTAAGGATCCCAGGGGAGCGTTCTGGATGGGACAACTGCCGGAATTCAGACCGCAAAAGTAATAGCCGCTTCGCGGATTCGAGAAGTGTAGAGGGGCAGTCACAATCGGCCGTCCTGGCGCCTCGAAGCCGCTCGTGTCATTTTCCAGTTCCTGATCCTGGAGAGACAGCATACGGATCGGAAAGCCTGACTGGAAGCTGGCGATCCCTGACACCGCCCAGTTATCGAGAAGTTTACCTTTTGCCCCGCTGTACTTGGGTACCGGAAGCTCCCATAGATAGCTGATCACCAAACGCTGCCGAGCGTCGAACAACGACAGCGACCGGTTGCAACTGAAGTTATTCAACACCCCGTTGCAAATTGGCTTCAGTGCGTTCTCAAAACTGGAAGCACCGTCAATCGACTTGCTGAAAGTGTACGCAATCTCGAATTGCACTCCCTTCGAGAACCGCCGCTCCAGTGAGGCCTGCAAAGAGTTGTAGGCGGAATTCGCAATCGTGTCTTGGGCGTAGATGCTGCCGAACACCGGCGTTCCATCCGTCGGACAACCGCTTCCCGTAATCGGATTGCAATTCGGCGAAGAGTACGGCCGCAAGCCCACCAGCGTGATCCCTGCGGGGCCCACAACTGTCCCGCCGGGAATGAACGCCGTCGGGCCGTAGGGTAAATGTAAGCCTTGGGGAGCAATCGTCGTACCCGCTGGAATCGAGATCGTCGAGTCGCCGAATGCTGGGCCGCATGCGCCCGAGCCAAGTGTGGCGATGATATCCAGACAAGTCTGCGCGTTCGCCGGGCTCAGATCATGAGTCGCCAGCAGGCGATGTCCCTGCGAGCCCACGTAACCCACCGAAAGAACCGTATCTCTCATTACTTCGTGCTGAATGCCAAAGTTGTACTGCTCGGTGTATTGCGCCCTCAGTTTAGGCTGCAGTTCTCCAAAGAGCGTGATCGGACGGAAGTTCGCCCAGCCGGGATCCTGCCCCTTGGGAGGATTCAGAATGCTGCCGAAGGGATTCGGGAGCACACCGGGTCCTCCGCTAGCTCCGTTGCCCGCGCAAGGCGCGCTATTGGGAGGTGTAGCGCAACTCTGCAAAACGAACGGCGTGCTGAAAAATCCTTCGGTGATGGTCGAGCTTCCGCCAAAGGGCGGTTCCGCCTGGAACTGTTCCAGCACCAACTGCTCAATCGGGTTGTAGAAAACTCCAAATCCACCGCGAATGGTCGTCTTGCCGCTTTTCCATGGGTCCCACGCAACCCCAATGCGCGGTGCGAAAGCCTTGTAATACGAATCGGTCAAACCCTTGGGAATACCGGGATCTCCCGGCACCAAAAGGCCCACCGGGCAGTCCTCAGGCAGGGTATTGGTACAGGGGTAGACGGTGCTCGTCTTCCCAGGGCGAAAGGTCTGATAGCGCCCGCCGGCGTCGTAAAAGGGCTGGTTGTACTCCCAGCGCAGGCCGTAGTTAAGAGTTAGATTTGGCTTCAGTTTCCAACTGTCCTGGGCGAATAGATACAACGCATTCCCGCGGACATCCTCCGAGTTTGTGGAACCAATCAGGTTTGAATCGGGCAGACCCATGAGGTAATCGGGAAACAAATCCGAAGAGCCAAAGCTATTCAGTCCCGTGCCCGAGAATGTGTAGTCTCCCTGCGGGGCGAAGTACAAGGTCTGAAAGAATCGTTGAATTCGGAAATCAACGCCAAACTTCATCGTGTGGTTGCCCTTCACCTTGGTGAGGTTGTCGGAAAACTGGTAGGTGTTCCCGATCTGCGGTAACTCTCCCTCAAAATCATTGCCGATGCCGAAACCACCCGACACGTTGATCTGGGGCACGCCTTCGTGCTGCGCCCCCAGTCCCGGCGTAATCCCGATCTTGGGATTGGAAGTGATGACCGTCGTGCCCGTGTCCGTAGTGCCGGTAAAGCAAAACGGCACCGCCGCACCCGTGCAGGAGTCAACCACCAAGTGGTGGTTCTGCGGGGACAAGAACGTGCCCTGGCCTTCCCGGAAATATGTAATTCGCGCTTCATTCACCACCGTGGTGCTCAGCGTCCACGTATGGCTTATATTCACCTGCTGCGATCGCGTCTTGTTGAGATCGCCGAAGCCGGGCAAAAGGTTATTGGCCTCGGCTTGGAACCGCGTAAACGGCTCGGCATCGTAAGCATCGTCAAAGAAGTAATAAACACTCAGGTTCTGGCGGTCGTTGATGTGATGATCCAACTTAACGGTGAATTGGTTCCCGTGCTGCTGGGCGTTCGGAATGGACTGGAAAATATTGGGCACTCTGGTCGAGTTTGGAAGCGGCACATACTGGGTCATCAGGCTGTATGCAGCCGGATCAAAACATACGGTCGGTATCATGCTGGTAGGGAAAATGGAGGCCCAGGGCGTTCCCGCGGAAGGCGCGATACTGCCGGGGATGGCGGCAATTGCGCTCAAGCAGCCTGGTCGGTTTTGCAGAATCCCCGCCACGGCATTATCCGTGAGAGTTCCCGCGAAGCCCCCGCCCGCCGAAAAATCCCCGCCCCGCTCCGCCATGGTTGGCACTACCGTCGGATCGCCGACAACACCCCGCACCACACGGCGTCCTTCATATGAGCCAAAGACGAAAGTCCGGTCCTTCTTGATGGGTCCGCCAATGGTGCCACCGAACTGGTTCTGTTTACTGTCGGGCGTGTACGGGTCCAGAAATCCTTTGGCATCCAGAACCTTGTTGCGGAAGAACTCGTAGAAGCTGCCATGCAATTGATTGGTGCCCGACTTGGTCACAACGTTGATAACCGCCCCCGAGTTGCGGCCGTATTCCGCATCGAAGGTATTCGACAGCACACGGAATTCCTCGATGCTGTCGGGCGACGGCTGTATCGCAGGCCCATTGACAAACAGATCGTTGCCATCGCCGCCATTTACGCTGAAGTTGTTCGAGCGCCCGCGGCCGCCGTTCACCGAAACCGCTCCCGCCGTGTTGCTGCCATAAAACAGATCGGAACCGCCGACCCCTTGCACACCCGGCTGCAACTGCAGCAGTTGATAGGTATCGCGCGAATTGAGCGGCAGATTCGACACCTGTCGCGAATCCATCACCGCGCCCAACTGCGTGCTCGTCGTATCCACGATTGGCGCTTCCGACGTCACTTCCACGGTTTCTTTGGTCTGGCCAATTTGGAGGACGCTGTTCAGCGTAATGACCTGATTCAGATCGACCAGAACTCCCTTGCGCTCGTTCGTCTTGAATCCCGTCAGATCAAAAGAGAGCGTGTACGTACCCACCGGAACCTGGGGGAAACCGTACTCGCCGCTGTCGTTAGTCATCGCTTCGCGGCCCACCCCGGTCGCCTCATTCGTGGCGGTCACTTTCACCCCCGCCAGCACCGCGCCGCTGGAATCCGAGACACGCCCCAGGATGCGTCCGCCCGTGCTCTGAGCAGACAGGAGCGTGGAGCAAGTCAGGCACAGGCTCACAACCAAACTCAAAGCAATGAGCCAACCATTCAACCGGGACGCTTTCGACGACGCCATGGAACAGATCCTCCAGATCTCGGGGGGGCAAATTTCAGCTAGATCCGATTCAGCTTGCACGCAACACAAACCTTGCTATAATCGCGCAACGTTAGAGAATCCGCAGCCCTCTGTCAAGCGGAAAAGTGCTTTTCCCCGCAGCGCGATCAGCAGGTACTTTCGGAAATCATGTCGAGCGACGCTCCAAGTTTATCTCTTCGTGCTGCTCCGGAAGCTGAAGATCGCTCTGGCCGGCGAGGAGTACCATTTGAAGCGCCGGTTTTCCATCGAGCGGGAGAACAAGTCATGCTACGCAAATCAATCTTTGCGCTCTTCGCCGCATTGCTCGTCACCTTATGCGGATCGTGCGCCAAAAAAACTCCCACCCTGAACCTTCTGGTATGGGAAGGCTACGCCGATCCCGCTTTCGTCAAATCTTTCGAAGAGCAGAACCACTGCAAAGTTTCCGCCTCCTACATGGGATCGAGCGACGAGCTCGTCGCCAAACTGCGCGGTGGCAGTTCGGGCAACTACGACGTCATCTCGCCTTCGAGTGACGTGGCCACCATGATCGCAACCTCTGGTCTAGCCGCGCCGCTTGATCTCGGCAAACTGCCCAGCTACGGCCAGCTCTCCCCGCAACTGACATCCCTCTCGCTGGTTCGTGTGAAGCGCGAAGTATTCGGCGTCCCGTTCATGTGGGGACCCGATCCGATGATCTACGACACCACCGCATTCCCTCAGCCCCCCGAAAGCTGGAACGTCATGTGGGACCCAAAGCTGAAGGGAAAAATTTCCGTTTGGGACGATCTTTCCACCGTCTACATGGCCGCCCAGGTGCTCGGCTATGACAAGCCCGATCCCGGCCATCTCTACAACCTCAGCGACGAAGAACTCAACGCCGTCAAGAAGAAGTTGGTCGAGTTAAAGCCGAACATTCGCAAAATGTGGTCCACCGGCGGTGAACTGACCAACCTCTTTCAGAACCACGAAGTGGTAATCGCCATGGGCTGGCCCCTGATGACCAACCAGTTGCGCAAAAGCAATTTCCCTGTGGCAGAAACCATCCCCAAAGAAAACACCACCGGCTGGATTGATCACCTGATGATCACCTCAGGCAGCGAAAATAAAGACCTCGCCTACAAATTTCTCGAATTCATGATCCAGTCGCAGACCCAGAAAAAAGTCACCAACGTGACCGGCTATACCCCAGCAAATCCGCACGCCGCAGAATCCATGACGCAAGAACAAATAAAAAACCTGCACCTCGACGACGTAGACAATTATCAGCGGCGTCTCTATTTCTGGCAGAATGTTCCGCGTCGAGCCAAGTACAACGAAATCTGGAACGAAGTAAAAGCCACACAGTAGCGTGTGGCGCGGGCGCCCTCGCCCGCGTGCAAACACCACCAAAACGACCACCATGGCAACGACCTCGGAACCCGGACTGGCAACCACCAATAAACCTATCTCCGCCTCCCTGCTCTCCATCCGCTCGGTCGCCAAACACTTCGGCAAAAATATCGTCCTGCGCGACATCTCCCTCGAAATCGCCGAAGGCGAATTCCTAACCATCCTCGGCGAAAGCGGCTCGGGCAAAACCACTCTCCTCCGAATTCTCGCCGGCTTCGAGCAATCCACCGCCGGAGAAGTCTGGATGTCCGGCGAGCGCCTCGACCAGCAGCCTCCCTATCGCCGCCGCGTCAACACCGTCTTCCAGCACTACGCGCTCTTCCCCCACATGACTGTCGAACAAAACGTGGGCTACGGATTGCAGATCGCCAAACGTCCCACCGCCGAAATCGAATCGCGCGTAACCGAAGCGCTGGCCAAGGTCAAGATGTCCGCCTACGCCAAATCGAAGCCCTCAAAGATCAGCGGAGGACAACAGCAGCGCATCGCACTCGCGCGAGCCCTGGTGAATCGCCCGCGCCTGCTGCTGCTCGATGAACCGCTCTCCGCCCTCGACGCCAACTTGCGCCGCCAGATGCAAGTCGAACTCAAAGCCCTGCAGCGCGAAGTAGGCATCACCTTCATCTTTGTCACGCACGACCAGGAAGAAGCGATGGTCATGTCCGATCGCATCGCGCTGTTGCGCTCCGGCGAACTCGAGCAAGTCGCGAGCCCGCGCGAAATTTACAATCGCCCCGCAACCTCCTACACCGCGCAATTCATAGGACACACAAATTTATTGCGCGCCGATGTCCGGCATGGCACCGCCACCTGCGGCAAGCTGCAATGGCCCACTTCCCTGCCCGATGGATCAGCCCTATTCTCGCTGCGCCCCGAGTGCATTCGCCCGGCCAGCGCTGTGCCAACCAGTAACTCATCCGTTCGCTTTTCAGCCAGGCTTCGCGATCAGGCCTTCCACGGCGCCACCGACCTTCTGCGAGTCGAGGCCGAGGACGGGCAAATCCTGACCGTCCGAACCGCCAGTCGCGATCTGCCCAATTCCAAAGCCCCGCTCGCCTTCGAATTCTCCGCCCCCGATACGGTCCCAGTCCGTCCCACCAGTCTCAGCTCCAATGCAAGCTCCACCTCTGTCCCCGAGGACCGCGTCTGATGTTCTCCCGCGCCTACCGCACCGCCATCACCGCCCCGCCGCTGCTATGGGTAGTCGTCTTTCTGCTGGTTCCCTACCTGCTGATGTTCTGTTACAGCTTCTGGTCAGTCTCCGAATCAGGAACCATCATCCATTCCTGGAATCTAGATAACTATAAAGAGCTCCTGACCAAGCCCGTCTACTGGCAAACACTCCTGCGTTCCATGTGGATCGCCGCCCGGGTAACATTCTTCTCCATGTTATTAGGCTACCCGCTGGCCTACTTCCTCTCCTTCCACGCCGGAGCCAGAAAAGACCTCTACTATCAGCTGGTAATCATCCCTCTTTGGGTGAGTTATCTGGTTCGCGCCTATGCATGGAAGACGATCTTAGGAACCGACGGCGTCCTGAACACGCTCCTGCAATATGTCCACCTGACGAGTCATCCGCTAGACTTCCTGCTCTACAGCCCATTCGCTGTAGTACTAACATTGACGCATATCTATACCCCATTCACGTTCCTGCCGATCTATGCATCCTTGGAACACATTCCGCGCAACTTAGTAGAAGCCTCGCACGATCTGGGAGCCACGCCCGCCCAAACCTTCTGGCGCGTAATTTTTCCCCTCTCCATTCCCGGAGTCCTGGCCGGAGCAACCTTCGCCTTCGTCCTAAGCCTCGGAGACTTCCTAGCCCCGCTGTTACTAGGCGGCCCCAGCGGCATCATGATCTCCAACATAGTAGTAAGCCTCTTCGGAGCCGCCTATAACTGGCCGCTAGGAGCTGCCATCTCGCTCTGCATGTTAGCGCTGGTGCTAGCCCTGATCTTTTTCTCCGAGCGCCTGGAAAAGAAGTGGAGCTTCTCATGACTGTTGCCGGAGAATCTGAATCCTTACAGTCGCCCGTTGTCATCCTGAGCGGAGCAAGGACTTCACGAAGCGAAGTCCTTGCGGAGTCGAAGGACCCCTACTCCCTCCTCCCCCTTCGAGATTGCGTCCAGGCATTCTCCCTGTACATGGGATTACGGGGATGAAGACGGCTCAGAATCCGCGCTGGCTAACCGCTCACGCCCTGGCCGTCTTCGCCTTCCTCTACCTGCCCATCGCCATCCTCATCCTCTATTCCTTCAACGGACAAGGCGTAGGGGGCTTCCCCCCACGCAACCTGACCCTCAACTGGTATCGCATCCTGTTCAACGACGGACCGATCTGGGATTCAGTCCTAAACAGTCTGCTGGTAGCCGCAGCCGCCATGCTGATAGCCCTACTTCTCGGAATCCCTGCCGCGCTGGCCTTGGACCGCGCCGAATTCCCAGGCAAAACATTATTCCGCCGCCTGGTTCTACTACCGCTGATCCTCCCCGGCATAATCACCGGCCTGTCGCTACTAATGCTCTTCCGAGTAGGAGAAGTAAAACTAAGCCTGCTGACCATAGTTCTAGGACACGGCACCGCGCTAATCTCCGTAGCCACCACCGAAGTCTTCGCCGGACTGCAAAAACTAAACCGAGCCCAGGAAGAAGCCTCGCTGGATCTGGGCGCGACCTACTGGCAAACCTTCTGGCGCATCACCGTCCCCAACCTGAAGCTCTCCATCATCGGAGCCGCCCTCCTGATCTTCACTCTCTCCATGGACGAAATAGCCGTCAGCTTTTTCCTGATCGGCCGAGACAACACTCTCCCGCTAGAAATCTGGGGACGCCTCCGCCGCGGCATTACCCCGGAGATCAACG
>OBLU010001524.1_pt1 | contig 21528 bp, 22 predicted proteins | sample 1518681 | NCBI WGS metagenome assembly OBLU01 (sample SAMEA3539304, study PRJEB22396) | soil metagenome | biome: tundra; feature: field; material: soil | place: USA | collected 2010-05 | depth 0.15 m
GTCGTCCTCATCCTCACCGGCCACACGCTCAAGGACTCGCAGTACACCATCGACTTCCACCGCGGCGAACTCCTCACGCCCGCCGAAATGGCCGCCGCCACGCCCGCCGAGCGCTCGCGCCACGACGCACTCCGCAAACCGCCCATGGTCCTCGAAGCCGACGAGTCCGTCGTCCTGCGCGCCCTCGAAGAGCAGATGGCGATGTCCGATGCTGCCCAGGTTCCCGCTGTGTCCGGAATCCCCGTATGAGCCAGAACGCCGGCCCCGTCCGGCTCATCCTGCCCGCCACCTCCGCCAACCTCGGCCCCGGCTTCGATTCCGTCGGGCTGGCCCTCGATCTCACCCTCACTGTCGACGCCGAGATCCAGCGCGACTCGGCCGCTCCCCTGTTAACTATTGAAGCAACAGGCCGCAACGCCGACCGCGTCTCCCGCACCGGCAATAACATGATCTTCGAGACCTACCGCAGCGTCCTCGAGCACGCCGGCCGGGCCGCCTTGCCCCTTCATCTGCGCGTCCATAATGAGATCCCCCTCGGCATGGGCTGCGGCTCCTCGGCCGCCGCGCTCCTCGCCGGAGTCCTGCTGGCCAATCACTTCGGCGCGCTCGGCTGGGACCGCCAGGCCTGCATCGACGAAGCCTCCCGCCGCGAAGGTCACCCCGACAACGTCGCCGCCTGCGCCCTCGGCTACATGACCATCTCCGCCGTCACCGAAGGCTCCGTCACCGCCGCCACCTGTGGCGAAGGCCTTCCCTGGAAGCTTCTGCTCGCGCTCCCCACCGCCAGTCTCGCCACCGAGCGCGCCCGCGCCTTACTTCCCTCCGCCTACAGCCGCGCCGACGCCGTCTCCAACGTCCAGCACACAGCTCTGCTCGTCGCCGCCTTCGCCCTCGGCCGCGGCGACCTCCTCCGCGTCGCCATGCAGGACCGCCTCCACCAGCCCTATCGCATGGAGGCCTGCCCCATGCTCCCGCTGCTGCTCCCGCTCGCCGGCACTCCCGGCATCCTCGGCGTAGCCCTCAGCGGAGCCGGCCCCGGCGTGCTGCTTATCCTCGACTCAGCCGCTTCCATCCCCGAAATCTCCGCCCGCATTCGCCACGCCGCCGCCGACCCCGCCCTTGAAATTCTTGAAACCGCCATCGGTTCCGGAGCCCGCCAAACCCTCGCCACGCCGGCCTGACCCCGCCCTCCTCCTCCACTAAGGCACCCAGACTAAACACGATGCACCCCGCGCCATGTTACTTTAGTCACCTATAAATTACCTTTACAACCGCATCTCCATTTCATAAGATTGCCGCGTGTGCAGTTCTGGGGAGGGCTGCTACGCCGCCCGCTGTCCCGTCTAAACGCGGGCAGCGGGCGTTAATCGTTTGGGCCACCCCCACAATCCCGCCGATTTGAAACTCCCGCACCCCTCGTGCATCTATTATGGATAGAGATTCAGAGCGCCTACTTGCCTCCTGGCACAGTAGCGGGAGGAGTAACACATGGCAGGACAGTTTGTAACGGCCGTTAGCGACGCCGAGTTCGAAAAGGAAGTACTGCAATCCGAGACCCCTGTATTGGTGGATTTCTGGGCCGCATGGTGTGGCCCGTGCCGCGCTCTCGCCCCGGTAGTCGACGAGGTCGCATCGCACTACAATGGCAAGCTCAAGGTCATGAAGATGGACGTCGACGCCAACACCGCCACGCCCATGCGCTACGGCATTCGCGGTATCCCTGCGCTGCTGCTCTTCAAGGGCGGCAAGGTCGCCGACCAGATCGTCGGCTACGTCCCCAAGGACACCATCGACAAGTCCGTAGCCAAGCTGCTCGCATAGCTGCACGCAGCGTCGTACTTTTGACGCGAACAGGATGCCCGGCGATCTTCACTCCGCCGGGCCTCTTCGTGTGCGGTCGCTCAACCAGCAACCAACAACTAGCAACTAACAACTGCCAACTCCCCCGGGTGCTATCCTCAGCACGAATGCTGGAACTGATGCTCTTCCGCGCGATCATGGTGGCCTTCTTCATCCTGGCCAACAGCTTCTTCGTCGCCGCCGAATTCGCCCTCATTAGCGTGCGCGAGACGCGCATGCAGCAGCTCCTCGCGCTCGGCCGCCCCGGTGCTCGCACCGTCCTCCAACTCAAGCACAACATCGACGACTTCCTCCCCGCCGTCCAGTTCGGCGTCACCCTCGCTTCGCTCGCTCTCGGCTGGCTGGGTGAGCCCGCCGTTGCGCAAATGCTGCTCGACCTCGCAGCCCGCTGGCTCACGGTCCTCCCGCCCCACGCCGTCCTCTATGCGCACGCCATCGCCATCCTCCTCGCGTTCGCCGCCATCACGTACTTCGAAGTGCTCCTCGGCGAACTCGTTCCCAAATCCCTCGCCCTCCAACGCACCGAGCGCATTGCCCTCGCCGTCGCCGGCCCCATGGATGTCTTCATCCGCATGACCCGCCCTGCCGTCCGCCTCATGAGCCGCTCGGCGTCGTTAGTCCTGCGCCTCTTCCGCGCCCCCCTCAGTGGCGAAGGCTCCGTCCACTCGCCCGAGGAACTCAAACTCATCGCCACCGCCACGCGCCGCATGGGCCTCCTGCCCGTCTTCCAGGAAGAGATCATCCATCGCGCCATCGAGCTCAACCACGTCACCGTGCGCGAGATCATGACTCCCCGCGGCAAAATATTCTCGCTCCCCGCCGACATGCCCATCGAACGCGCCAGCGCCCGCGTCATCGAGGAGCAGCACTCGCGCATCCCCGTCTATGAAGACCGCCCCACCGCCGCCGACCTCCCCGCCGCCCCCGATCCCGACCGCATCATCGGCGTCGTCTACTCCAAGGACATCTCCCGCCTCATGCACTTCCGCGCCGTCGCCCTCGGCCTCGGAGGTGCCGTCAGCCCCTCACTCACTCTCCGGCAGGTCATGCGCGATGTCTTCGTCGTGCCCGAAACCAAGCTCGCCGTCGAACTCCTTCAGGAATTCCAGGACCGCCGCCGTCAGATCGCCGTCGTCGTCGACGAGTTCGGATCCACCGTCGGCATCGTCACTGCCGAAGACGTCCTCGAGCAGGTTGTCGGCGAACTCGAGGACGAGTTCGACATCGCCTCCCGAGCCGCCGGCTTCAACGCCGAAGGCGTCATGATCCTCGACGGCAGCACCACCCTGCGCGACCTCGGCACCCAGCTCGGGTGGACCTTCCCCCGCGAGGCCGGAGTCGAAACCCTCGCCGGCTTCCTCCTCACCCAACTCGGACACCTCCCCGTCGCCGGTGAGACCGTAACCCACGCCGGCCGCCGTTACGTCGTCGAACAGATGATCGGTCGCCGCATCGCCCGTGTCCGCGTAGAAACCATCGCCCCCGAACCCGCCCCCGAAGACCCCCAACTCAAACTCAATCTCTGACAAACAGTTCTCAGTTGTCAGTGCTCAGTTGTCAGTGTTCGCTATCGCGCCTTTCAGCAAGGGGCGATGGGGTATAACAACTGAGAACTGAGAACTGAGAACTGAGAACTGACAACTGACCACTCTCCCTAAACCCGTCCGCCGCGTCCTCATCACGCTCCCCGTCCTCTGGGTCGTGGTCTCCGTCGTCTTCCTCCTCATCCATCTCGTCCCCGGAGACCCCATCGTCCAGATGCTTGGCGAAGGAGCCACTGCCTCCGACATATCCTCCCTCCGCCACGCCTACGAATTCGACCTCCCGATCCGCACGCAATACCTCCACTACTGGCGCGGAGTCCTCCATGCCGACCTCGGCCAATCCCTGCGCCTGCACGACTCCGTCACCCACCTCATCCTGCAGCGCTACCCCTACACGCTCGCGCTCACCCTCGCCGCGCTGCTCATCGGCATCGTTCTCTCCGTCCCCGCCGGTATTTACTCCGCGCTCCATCGCGGACGCTGGCCCGACCGCATCCTCGGCGTCGTCTCCCTCGGCGGCCTCTCATTCCCCAACTTCGCACTCGGCCCCATCCTCATCCTCATCTTCTCCATCCAACTCGGTTGGCTCCCCGTCTCCGGAGCAGGCACCGGCTCCATCCTCGGCTGGCAATTCCTGCTCTATCTCATCCTCCCTGCCATCACCCTGGGCATGGGGCTCGCCGGCATCCTCACCCGCATGGTCCGCTCCGCCATGCTGGAAGAGCTCAACCAGGACTACATCCGAACGGCCCGCGCCAAGGGCCTGGCTGAATCCACGGTGGTGTACCGTCACGCCCTCGCCAACGCCCTTATTCCGATCCTTACCATCCTCGGGCTGCAGTTCGGCAGCCTGCTCTCCGGCGCCATCGTTACGGAGACGGTCTTCTCCTGGCCCGGCATCGGCCGCCTCACGCTGTCCGCAATCTCCAACCGCGACTACGCCCTTGTCCAGGGCTGCATCCTGGCGGTTGGGCTGACCTATGTCGCCGTCAACCTCCTCACCGACGTCGCCTACACCCTCGCCAACCCGCGCATCCGAACTTGAAACAAAAGTGGCATGGCAATGCGCCCGGGAGCGGGGCAGAGTTGATCCAGAGAACCGAATCCGAAGTCCGGGAGTGTTGCCCGATGTTCGACTCGAGGAAGCGAATACTGTTGGTCGTCCTCTGCGGCGCAACCCTTGCGAGCGCGCAGACTGCCCCAGGCACGAACCGGAAACCCGCTGCAGTGACATCGGCTCAACCGGCCCAGGGAACTCATCCAGCAGTTCCGTCAACGGGACACCTGGTCAAGCGCAAGTCCGTTCCGGTCGGTCTGAAGTATGGGCTCTTTATCGCGGAAAAGGCGATCGATCACGAATCCATTCAAGCAGAGATTCGCGACAATCCAGGGCGTTTTCCTCCGGACATTGAACTGCGTGACATGTCCATGCATATCGGCATCCGGCCCGAAGAATACGCTATCATTCTCACTCATATCCTCGACGCCAACCACCGGCTCAAAGAGAATGAGACAGAATGGGCGATGGCTCTCGCCAACTTCCAAAATGGGGCAGATTATTCCCCAAAATCGATTCCTCCGCCCGAACTGATTGCATTGGGCAAAGAACACGACGCCATCCTCAACGAAACCATTCGCTCGTTGAGGCACGAACTTGGCGAAAAGGCCTTCAACCAACTGGACTCATGGGTCGACCTGAACTACGTTGCAGAAACCTCTGTGCCCGCTCCCGCTAGCGGACCCAGTCAACGTTTCAACCCTTCAGCGGGAGAGGCCCCGGCGATAGTAACGTAAGCGAGATGACCACGATGACGAGCGGGGGTTCTTGTCGATGAAGCTGTGGGGATGCAGCTCAATCTTCCTCGCGATGTCGTTGTTTTGCGCGGGTCTATTCGGGCAGGCTGCGCCCGCTGCCCACACCTTCCACGACCCCGCCTACCACCTCTCCTTCGACTACCCCGCCAACTGGACCTTCGCCCAGGCCGACCACGAAATCAGCACCTTCCACCTCGACGCCCGCTCCGCCCCGCGCAACGCCAGCCTGCGCGCCGTAACCGCCATGCCGGAAAACCCATTCCCCGCCTCCACCTTCTCCGGCGCCTACGTCTACTTCAGCGTGACTCCGCACGCCTCCGCTACCTCCTGCGGTCGCCAGGCCGCGCCCCCGGGCGGCAAGCCCCCGGCCAAACCCGTCGCCACCCACATCAACGACATCCCCTTCAACCACGGCCACGACGAGATCAAGGACATCTGCATCACCCAGCGCGACGAGATCTACACCACCCCGCATCGCGGTGCCTGCTACCGCTTCGACCTCAGTATCAACAACTTCTGCGGTGGCGAGGTCTCTGGCGTCAAGGACATCACCCCCAAAGAACTCGACACAGTCCGCACCCGCCTTGAATCCGTCCTCTCCACGGCTCGCTTCGATCCGAAGTAAGAGCTCCCGCCGTTCGGTTATCGGCGATAGTTCGAGTACCGGCCACAAAGTCAACTTTTGAACAGACGAACGAACCTGCCTTCCTCTATACTGCGTCCAACAGACACCGGGAGGCTCCCCATGGCTGCTACATCCAAACTCCATCCTCGTCGGCCAACGAAGGTCGGATTATCTGATCCGATCTGCCTCACCTGCTATGCGACCGTCAGCGAGTGCAATCCTGACAGCCGGCCTGCAGATCAGGCCATACATCACATCTGTGACTCGGCTTTCCTTGCTGAGCGCGGACTGCTAACTCGGAGCGATCGGAAACATCCAATCGCCACAACACTACCCGGCGCAGCCGCCTGATCAAGATTCGAATCCCAGACTCGTCGGTCCCTATTTCTCTTTTCTCTTGCCATTTTTTCCGGTTCCTTTTTGTTTGTCATTCCCGAAGGGAATCTGCTTCTTTCCGACTCCCACTCCAAGGCCAAATGCATCGCCTGCGTTCCCAGGACGCCAGGTGGCAGCCCCAGCCTTGCCTGAAAAGCCTGAAACGCTTGACACGCCCGTTTATAATTAAGAAAAGGGCCTAAACACCCTTCAGGTCGTGCCAGAGTTGGGCGCTCCGGTAGGATCTGGTATAGACCAAGTCCAGACTTACGGGGGACTTAGGTCCAGACTTAAGTCGTTTGGACGGGATACTTTAGGACTTAAGTACGGGGGGTAGGGGGTTGTCCGGGTTTCAGGCAGTTCTGGAAACCAGCGACCCAGGGCCGGAAAACAGCATTGATCCACTCGCGGTATCATCCCTACCATCGCGGAGGAATTTATTTATGCCACGCATCTCCAGACTCAATCGCAGCGAAGTCCGCCCGTCGTCTGTCGCCATCTACGACCGCACCCTGCGCGACCGCGGCAACGTCCCCAACATGTTCCGCACCATGGCGCACCGGCCCGAGATCTTCGAGACCATCATCGCCCACATGGACGCCGTCCTGAATACCGGAACGCTGTCCAAGGCGCTCAAGGAACTGGTCATCGTGCGCACGTCCCAGTGCAACCGCACGCCCTACTGCCTGGCCTCGCACACCGCCATCTGCAAGCGCCTCGGCTGGACTGACACCCAGCTCGAAGCCCTGAAGGACGCAGCTCCCAGTCCCGAGTTCACCGACGCCGAGAAGGTCGCCATCCACCTCGCCGAGGTCATGACCCTGTATCCGCATGGCTACACCGAGTCCGACTTCCAGCGCCTGCGCAGCTTCTACTCCGAGGGCGAGGTAGTCGAACTAATGGCCGCTATCGGCCTCTTCAACTACTTCAACCGCTTCAACGACGTCCTCGAAATGGAGCCCACCAAGCCCGCCTCCGCCGAAGAATTAGCCCAAGCCGGAATCCAGATGCCCGTCACCCAATAAGCAAAGGCCGTCATGCTGAGCCGATCAAGCGGAGGTCGTCATTCTGAGCCGTATTTGGCTCAGAATCTCCGTATTTCGCTTTTGTGGCCTCGACTCGGGAATACCAACTCACCCTGGGAGCCGCGCTAAGGGTACAGCAGCACAGCAAAATTGTACGAGGTGAACGCGCTCCGTTCCGAACTGGAGCAGGCTCCTACCGCAGCTTCGCGGTAGCGTCCTGTTGCCAGCTTGGTCTTGAGTTGTTCGGGAAGCTGATTGAGGCTGTCCGAGGTGAAACGCATCACGAACCAGGGTTTGCGCGTCCCCGCGTATCCGGTCGACATCGCACACGTCTGACGCGCCGCCGAAACCAGTTCGGGCCGGTCTCCGATCGAGATCGAACTCTGTCGCGCAACCAGGGAAGCGATTGCCGACTCCTGCTGGTTCAGGCGCACCGCCCGCACCGTCCTGGCGAAGTCCTCGACCGCGTAGAGTTCGCCGTTGCGAGCCACGACGCTGATTCCGGCCGAGTCGATTGCAGGGTCGAGCAGGTTTGTGCGGTGGTGCTCGGAGTGCATCCACATGGTGTGGATCGTCACGACACTCGGCGCTTCCCCGACGTTCTCGGAGATCTCGCTGAACGGCACGCCTGCGCTCGCGCCGCGATCGGTCAACTCAGGCTCGCCGGCAAACTGATGCGAGATGGTTCCGTGCGCGGCCATCTCCCGCGCATGTCCGGCTGCCGCGTGCGCAAGCTGCGGATCGCGGTGCAGGATGGAAAGTCCCCGCGCGGCTCGCTCCTGGTTTGCGGCGGAGAGCAGGTACTGTTCGGCGAGCGTCGCTGAGTCTGCCGAAGAGTTGACCCGTTGTGCGATCGCGCACGGCAAGAAGCCAACCGCCGCTACCACACCCAGAAGGAGATATTGCGATACCGGGACCCGATTCATGCGCGAAAAGAACCTCACGCTTCTATTGAACCCGAAGCCTGGCCGTTGGATGCGGCGAAGTCGTCGCTCTCGCGTATTACTTTCGTTGTATAGACTGCCTGGTCAACCGGTCGCGCACGGTCTCCCAGGCGCGCTGGATGCCCTGTTCCAGGCCAGTGCTGTGGTGCCAGCCCAGGCTGTGCAGAAGGCCTACGTCCAGGAGCTTTTGCGGCGTTCCGTCAGGCTTGGTGGTGTCGAAGACCAGCGAGCCTTCGAACCCGACCACGCGCGCGACCGTCTCCGCGAGCTCGCGGATGGTCACGTCCTCACCGGTGCCGATGTTGATCAGCGGCGGCGCGTCCTCCACCAGCAGGGAACCGAACTGCGCGTCATCGAGGTTCATCAGGAAGCAGCAGGCCTGGGCGAGATCGTCGGAGTAGAGCAACTCGCGGCGCGGCCTGCCGGTTCCCCACACCACGACCTCCTTCGCGCCGGCGGCTTTGGCTTCCACCGTCTTGCGGATCAGCGCCGGCAGCACGTGCGAGTTGGCCAGATCGAAGTTGTCGCCCGGGCCATAGAGGTTGGTGGGCATTGCCGCGAGATAGCGCGTGCCATACTGGCGGTTGTAACTCCAGCACATCTCGATTCCCGCGATCTTGGCGATGGCGTATGGGCGGTTGGTCGGTTCCAGCGGCCCGGTGAGCAGGTATTCTTCTTTGATCGGCTGCGGACACAGCTTGGGATAGATGCAGGACGAACCGAGGAAGAGCAGGCGTTTGACGCCGGCATTGCGGCTCGATTCAATCACGTTGGTCTGGATGATGAGGTTGTCGCGGATGAAGTCGGCCGGATAGTTATTGTTGGCCAGAATGCCACCGACCTTGGCCGCGGCCAGAAAGACGTAGTCGGGCCGCTCGGCCGAGAAGAACGCATCGACGGCTACCTCGTCGCACAAGTCTTGTTCTTCGTGGGTGCGCGTAAGGATGTTCTGATAGCCCCGGCGCAGGAGTTCGCGGTGGATCGCCGACCCAACCAGGCCGCGATGGCCGGCAATGTAGATGCGGCTGTCGGGATCCATGAAGGCCGTATCTTCTATGGTCGTCGGATTGGGGGTCTCTGCCATTGCTTAGGTCTCGCGCACGTTGTAAGCATCATAGCCGTGGCGGCGCACCAGTGCGTCGCGTTCTGCGGCCTTCAGGTCGGATTCGACCATCTCGCGGACGAGGTCGTCAAAGCTGATGCGGGGCTCCCAGCCAAGTTCGCGCTTCGCTTTGGATGCATCGCCCAGCAGCGTCTCCACCTCGGTCGGACGGAAGTAGCGCGGATCCACCGCAACCACCACGTTGCCTGCCTTGTCGACCGCTTTCTCCTCGACTCCCGAGCCCGACCACGTCAGATCCAGTTCCAGCAGCTTCGCGCAGCGCTGGACAAACTCGCGCACGCTGTATTGCTGCCCGGTCGCGATGACAAAGTCCTGCGGCTTCTCCTGCTGCAGCATCAGCCACTGCATCTCGATGTAGTCGCGAGCGTGGCCCCAGTCGCGTTTGGCGTCCAGGTTGCCGAGAAAGAGCTGCGTCTGCAACCCGACCTTGATGCGCGCCAGCCCTCGTGTAATCTTGCGCGTTACAAATGTCTCGCCCCGCATCGGCGACTCGTGGTTGAACAGGATTCCGTTGCAGGCGTACATTCCGTAGGCCTCGCGGTAGTTCACCACGATCCAGTAGCCATACAACTTCGCCACCGCGTAGGGCGAGCGCGGGTAGAACGGCGTCGTCTCCTTCTGCGGAATCTCCTGCACCAGGCCGTAGAGTTCCGACGTGCTGGCCTGGTAGAACCGCGTCTTCTTCTCCAGTCCCAGGATGCGGATCGCCTCCAGCAGCCGCAGCACGCCCAGCGCATCCGAGTTGGCCGTGTACTCCGGCTCCTCGAACGACACCTGCACATGCGACTGCGCCGCCAGGTTGTAGATCTCGTCCGGCTGCACCTTCTGCACGATGTGAATCAGCGACGTCGAGTCGGTCATATCGCCGTAGTGCAGAATAAAGTGGCGCGACGGCAGGTGCGGATCCTCGTAGATGTTGTCGATGCGCGCGGTATTGAACAGCGACGTCCGCCGCTTGATTCCGTGAACCTCGTAGCCCTTCGCCAGCAGAAATGCGGCCAGATAAGCACCGTCCTGCCCCGTAACTCCTGTAATCAACGCCTTCTTCAAAACTTGGCTCTCCTTGAGGGTTGCAAACTGCGCGTTAGTCGGAGTTCCACTCTGCTCGTGTCGACCATGCTCAGGCTGCGGATCAAGTCCGCCAGCCCCATATCCGATCCCGCTTACGGTTCTCCACCATGTTACTTGACTCCCGCGCTTTCCATAAGAAGGGAACTGGAAGCGTAACCCAGGCTTGCGGTTTGGACGGCGAATGAGGTGCTACGGAGTTCCTACAAGGGCTTGCAGATCCGCCTCAAATTGTTCGAGGACCTGCCGCTTTCCGAGGTGTTCGACGGCATACTCGCGAGCGGCACGGCCCAGGCGGACTCGCAATTCCTCGTTCTCGACCAGGCGTAGAACCGCGGTATGCAACGCGCCGGCATCTTCCGCCGGAATGGCGAGGCCTCGGCCTTCTACCACCTTGGCCACCTGGGTGCCTGGATGGGCGGTGGCGATGACCGGGCGTCCGCTCGCGAGCATCGCGCAGAGGCGGGAAGGCATCACCAGATCGGCGGCGCTGGCTCGTTGTGGAAGCAAATGGATGTCCGCCGCATTCAGCAGGTCATTCAGCCGATCGAGCGGCTGAAGCGGAAGCAAGGTCACGTTTGGGCGGTGGGCCACGAGAGCTTCGAGCCGCGTGCGAAAAGCTCCGTCACCGCAGAAGATAAAGTGAATCCGCGGGTCGTCCTCGAACGATTTCGCCAGCGGAGCCAACAATTCGAGGCCCTGCTTCGTGCCCATGTTGCCGGAGTAAAGCAGGATGATCTTTTGATCGATGCCCGGAACCTGCGCTGCAAGTTCGCGGCGAAATACATTGGAATGCCGAGCAGTGGAGAGCGGATAGATCGACTCTACTTCTACCCAATTGGGGAAGAGTATGGTGCGTTCGGGCGGGATGCCTTTGGCACGCGCTCGGTCGACCATCATGGACGATATTCCGGACACGCGATCGAAGGCGTAGGTAAAGAAGTTTTCCGTGCGCAGGGCGGCATCGTGGATTGGCCCCTGCGCCGGAAGCAGGCCGAGTTCAAAGGCGGCGTCCACCTCGAAATCCTGTACGTGCAGCCAGCAGGCGGCGCCGGCGCTCTTGCCGACGAATAGAGTCGTCGGCACGCAAAAGAACGTAGGTTCGACTGTGAACACCACCTGCGGCTGCCAGAACATCTGGCGGAGCATCACCGGAAGGCTCCCCAGCATGAATGAGACAAGATGCACGATTCGCTTGATACCGGTCGGGCGATCCGGAACATAGAGTGGGGTACGATACACCACCGGCTGGCCCGGCACGCGTTCGGTGCGATACCACGCGCCGCGGTAGTCGTCGCGGACGTGCCAAGCAGGATAGTAGGGCGGAGCGGTGACCACGCGGACCTGGTGACCGCGTTCAGCGAGCCAGACCGCCATCTCTCCCGTGTACTTGCCAATGCCCGTGAGTTCCGGAGCGTAGTTCAGTCCGTAGATCAGAATTCGCAAACGTGCCTTTCGATGGGCCTCAATGGAGCGCAAACAACTCGTCTGTTATGCCACGAATCAACTCCCTATGATAAACAGGGATAGATGATTGTGAACATTCCATCTCCGCGACCTCCCCTTACCTGGGTAATCCGCATTGGGCAGCAGCCGCTGGCGGCGCTGGGTGTGCTGCTGCTGGCGGGATTCGTGTTGTGCGCAGTCTTCGCGCCCTGGCTCGCGCCGCGGGACCCGGCAAGTCTTGATCTGGGGGGGCGGCTGTTGTCCCCGGGACACGGTCACTGGTTCGGGACCGACGCGCTCGGCAGGGACATCCTCGCGCGAACGGTCTACGGAGCTCGCATCTCGTTGATCGTGGCGGTATCTGTGGTCTCGCTATCGTTGGGAATTGGGCTTCTGGCGGGGCTGGCAGCGGGATTCTACGGTGGGTGGACCGACACTGTACTCAATGTGTATGTGACGAACGCGTTCCTCGCCCTGCCTGGCATTCTGCTGGCAATCGCGTTCGTCGCGTTTCTTGGACCGGGCCTGTTCAACCTTATCCTTGCGCTCTCCATCTCGGGCTGGGTGGGCTACGCGCGGCTGGTGCGGGCGCAAGTGATGGCCGTGAAGGAGCGCGAGTTTGTAGAGGCGGCGCGGGCGCTCGGAGCATCCGATCTTCGTGTCCTATGCTGGCATATTCTGCCGAATATTGTGCAGCCCTTGATTGTGCAGGCCGCCATTGGCATGGCCGGAGCGGTATTGGCCGAGGCTACGCTGAGCTTCCTCGGACTGGGTGTGCCGCCGCCGGCTGCGAGTTGGGGGTCGATGCTCAACGACGGCCGCTCCCACCTGTTCGATTCACCCCACCTGGTGCTCTTTCCCGCGATGGCGGTTATGCTGGCGGTGCTCTCGTTCAACTTCATTGGCGACGCGTTGCGCGATTTTCTAGATCCACGCACGCGGCTGGCAACCGGCCTGTGACGGAGTCTTCGTTGTGGATGCTCTGACTGTCGGCGTCATCTCCGATACGCACGGGCTGTTGCGGCCTGAGGCCGTGGCGGCACTCGCGGGTGTCGACCATATCCTGCACGCCGGAGATGTGGGAGACCCCGGCATTCTGGACGAGTTGCGAGCGATCGCTCCCCTGACGGCAATACGCGGCAACGTGGATGTGTCGGGCATCTGCGGAGCACTCCCGGCTACCGAGGCGGTAGAACTCGGCGGCCTGCTGTTCTACCTGGTGCATTCTTCGCAGGACCTCGACATCGAACCCGTTGCCGCCGGAGTCGTGGTGGTTGTCAGTGGCCACTCGCATCGCGCCGGCACGCAACTTCGCCAGGGCGTGCTCTACCTGAATCCGGGGAGTGCGGGGCCCCGCCGCTTCGACCTTCCGGTCACTCTGGCGATGGTGACGATTGCAAACGGAGCCGTGCGCGCGCGAATCATCCAACTTTGATGCGGGTTACGCCGAATCCTTTGACCCCAGGCGGCGAGGTTTGTTATAACTAAAGAGTTGTGCGGCGAAGTATTATAAGGATGCGACGCGGCACGGCCTGTTCCTGAGTAGCTCAATGGCAGAGCATTCGGCTGTTAACCGAAGGGTTGTAGGTTCGAGTCCTACCTCAGGAGCCAATCTTTTCAATCAGTTAGGGCGGTTGCCCGCAAATGTTTCATCGGATACCGGGGGAAATACCGGGGACTCTGTTTGAATTGGTGCGCTGCTGATACTGTCCACCGCATCCCTCAACTCATTCAATGTGAAGTGTCCGTAACGCGCTGCCATGCGTACCATCGTCGCCGTGCTCCATCCGGCGATCTTCGCAACCTTGGCGATGGGGATTCCAGCATTCAGCATCCGGGATACAGCCGTGTGCCTTAAATCGTGAAATCTACAGGGCAGGGGAGCAATCTTCGCTTTGGAGTCCGGCTCCCCTTTTAGTATCCGCGCTGCTCTCAGCTTCGCCGCTTCCCACGCTTCCTTGATGCTCCCGATGGGCTTTGTAGGGTCTGAGTCATACGCCTTGGCACAGAACACGTCACCAGCGGCCCCATAACGCTCTGTGGGAAAGACGTAGTGCTCAGGCTCCCGCGCCGGGAAGTGAGTTGCCCAGAAGCCCAGGGCGGCCATTGCGCGTTGGTTTAAGGGAACGATGCGGCCCGTGCCGGATACCGTCTTGTCTTTTCCCCAGCGTAGGCAACGGTTCTCGAAATCGACGCTCCCCCATTGCAACGTGCGTATCACTCCGAACCGTGCGCCCGTCTCGATTGCCAGCGTCACGAACGGAACAAGGGAGCGAGAGCGAGACTTGCCGCAAGCCTGTAGCAGGGCCGCTTCCTCTTCCGGGGTAATCGCCCGTCCTACGTCTTCCCGCGTCGGGAGCATCTTCACATCGGGTTGCAGCCGCGCCCATTGGCCGGAGCGTTTCAAGATGGCGCGAAGCGTCCCTATCTCCAGATTGACTGTCTTCGGTGAGGCTCCGCTGTCTACGCGCTTCGTCTGGTACTTCGCCACGTCACGCGGTTCTATGTCGCATACCAGCTTCCGGCCAAACTCCGGGAGCAGGTGTTTGAGGTTCGCATTTTCGATCATCACCGATCTTGGCGCGAGAGTGGCCTTCTTCAAGTCCAGCCATGCTTCGGACGCAACGGAGAACAGGCGCGGCTGCTGGTGCTTGCGGATGCCCGCCGTACCCTCTTCTAAGTCGCGCCGTCGTTTTGCTTCGATCTTCTGTGCAAGCGTTTTGGAGGATGTGCCTGTGCTCTCCCGGATGCGTTGCGCGTGAAAGACGAAATCCATCGTCCAAACCTTGCTGCCCTTGTAGCGAAAGACTGCCATTTCACTTTCCTCCCTTGAGTGCGGTTTCGATTCCGTTCCAATTCTCGGAGCGAGCTACCCACTTGCCTGTCACACCCTCACGTTTGCCGTTCAAGTACACGGCGCGGAGCGATTCTGAACGCTCAATCTGCTGGTTCAAATACTCTGCGATAGCGCCCTTCAACTCCGGCTGCTTATGCCAGTCCGAGATGCGGCGGATTTGCTTGGAAAACCGCTTTGCTGCGAGTTGGTGAAGCTGTGACGCAGCGTCTTTGCGTACTTCGGCAGTAGCCTTCACCGCGCTATCTTGGCTGCGGGATCGCTTGCATGAATTGCAGAGAGTTCCATCTTTGTATTTACGATTCCAATGCCTGAGAACGAAGTAGGTTCCACAGTCTTCCTTCCGGCACTTTGCCAGCATGAAACGCAGCCCGGTGAGCAGGAACAAAACAAGTTGCTCTCTCGCGTAGTCTTCGTCACGGGTGCCAAGTAGGGGGCGGAGAGATTCCGTAGACGGCTCGTCATATTCGGCGAACCGCAACTCCAAGCCACTCTCATACGGCATCAATTCGACTCTCCCGTGTTGCGAATGCTGACGGGCGGCGAGGGCGCAGTTTTGCGCTCTTTTGAAGCTCCTCCATAGCGGGTATTCGGTGCCTGTTTTGTCTCTGCCGGAATCCAGCCATTCATCTACCCACCCGCGCAGAATCTCAGAGACTGACGGCAGTGGGGTGTAAGCGCCAGACTGTTTGTTCGCGGCGGCTCTCTTGTTTAGCAGAGGGAGGAACTTGTCAATGTTGAGGCTTTGATAGGGCCGAAGGGAATCCAGACGGATTTTTTTACCAGCATCGCCCCCGGACAACGGGGCAAAATAGTCCTCGAAGATCGCCGGTCGTCGTCCCGATTGTTGGTAGCGTTTCATGTAAATAATAAGCTATCTAAAACAATGGACGAATGCAAGCAATTCTCGCACTATGGTCGTAGGCAAGAGAAAGTGAGGGCAAGAGATGGCACAGCGACTACTGACGGTGAAGCAAGCGGCGGATGAAATGGGTTTGTCTGCCCGCACAGTTTGGGCTTGGGTGTACGCCCGAAAGCTGGGGGTGGTGAGGCTGGGGCGCTCTGTTCGCATTCCCCAGACGGCCATTGACGAACTGATCGAGTTTGGCACTGTCCCGGCGAGGGTCGAACGATGACTCGAAGAGACACCTCACCCTCGAAAGAGGCTCGGCAGCCCGCTTCTGCTGAACGGCATCTTCCGCCGATGACACCGGAAGATGCGGCCATTTTCACAAGCAAGCTGCTCGAAACGTGCAGAGCCTTGATTATGTGCTACTTCGTCGTGGCAGAGGAGCAAGCTGTCATCATGGCAACTTGGATACTTCATACCTATGTCTTCGAGGCGGCTGAGTTTACGCCTTACCTTCACATCACCGCGCCAGAGAAAGAGTGCGGCAAGACAAACCTGATGGATTTGTTGGCGGCGGTTGCAGCTAGGCCCGTGACTTCCTCGGGCACTACGCCCGCCGCTCTGGTGCGTATCGTACACGCGATGAAACCAACGATCTTCATAGACGAAATGGATGCACTGCTGAGAGGAAGTAGGGAGAGTGCTGAGTCGATAAGAGGAATCCTCAATGCTGGCTTTCGTAGGGGTGGAGTGTTTCGCAAATGCAATGCGACTACCCACGAACTGGAAGAGTTCAACACCTTTTGCCCAAAATGTCTCACGGGAATCGGAGAGTTGTGGGATACCGTAGCCAGTCGCTCCATCCCTATTGTAATGAGGCGAAAGCGGCGGGACGAAGTTGTGGCATCGTTCCGCCAGAAAGCGATCACGCAGGCGGGCACTCCGATACGAACGGAGTTGGAAGCATGGTCGGCGCGTGGAGCGGCTGAGATGCTCCAGACATTTGAACCCGCGTCAATTACCATCCTCAGTGACCGTCAGAATGACATTGCCGAGCCTCTGCTGGCGATAGCGCAACTCGCCGGGGATGGATGGCTCCAGAGGCTTACCGCAGCCTTGCAGACGGTCTTCAAGGCCGCTGGTTCGGAAGGCTCATCAATGGGTGCTACGCTGCTGGCCGATATTCGCGCCATCTTTGGTGAGCGCAAAATAGATGGCATTCCATCGAAAAACTTGGCCGCACATCTCTGCGAAATCGAAGGCCGCCCGTGGGCTGAGTGGTCACACGGGAAGGGAATGACAGCCAACAATCTGGCGCGGCAACTCAAAACATACAGCATCTATCCGCAGACGATTCGGGTTGGGAGCGAAACGCCGAAAGGCTACCGTCGGGGTGATTTTGAGGATGCCTGGTCACGATATTGCCCTCTTTCCCCAGTTCCAACCGCCACAACGCCACAACCCGCGTCTTTATTGGCTGAAAGCACATTTTCAAACCGCAACAAACAACCCGCTGTTGCGGCTGCAAAAAGTTCTTCAAACCCGCATGAACAAAGAGTTGTGGCGGGTGTTGCGGTTGAAAGACAGGTATACGGAAAAAAGAGCGTTTGCGGAACGCTCTTTGACGTGGAGCTATGACCATGCAGGCTGCCGAGATTCTCGATGTAGTTTCCGATGCTGGGGGCCTGATCTGGCTGGAAGGGGACAAACTGCGCGCCCGTCTGCCGGAGACATTGCGCCCGCTGGTGGAAACGCTACGAGAACACAAATTTGAGATCATCGAACTGCTCGCACAGCATTCCGTTCCGCTGCCGACAGAGCCACTCTACGATCCGGCGGAGTGGCGAACGGCATTCGCGAGATGGATGGCTTCCGACTGCATCGTCCATTGGCGGCTCCACGGCAGCGTAGGAGGGTTACACGTCGCGTTCTCCGAGTGGGAGGTAGGGCAGGATGAGGTTCCTTGCTCCCGCGCCGTATTCGAGTGGCTGTTGCGTGAACAGGGCTGGGAGATTCACCCTGTGCTTGCCCTGGTGGATGGCCTCATGCTTCGCAAGGATTTAGGGATGTTGGGATATTTCCCGGAGTTGCTATTGCGTCCGTCACGTTAGGGTGTTTCTGCTCCGCTAAACGTAGCATCGGTGGAAAACTACTTTGGGCTTGCAACAAAACCCGCCAACGTCCAACCGATAACGCGAACCACGCCCCACGGGATGATGAACCCAAACAATGGCAATAGCGCAATCAAGAGATAGAGCCATGCGGACGGGGCGGCTGTTGGATAGAGGGTCTGCCCGTCGTCTGTTTCGATGGACGCAACCCCGTAATCATGGCTCCAGTTGATTGTCTCAATTCCGCCCTTGCTAACTGCGGACGGCAGCGGGATGGATGTACCCCAGTCAACCTGGGCCTGCAACTGTTGCGGACTGTATTCCTTAATATGGGCCTGTTGGGGCTTTGCGTTTGATGGTGTCGGCGAAGTACCCATCAGCTTCGCGGCCTTTGTCTTGAATTCTTCAGCACTGATTCCTTCCGGCCACTCCAGATAGGAGCCGTTGGGCAACTGCACATAGCGAGGTTGCGCGTCCGACAGCTTCGCTCTTCCGTGCTGCGGAATTGGTTTGAGGACGGCACCAGGAGGCAATCCTGAGATTGGCGCAAACTGTCCGCTGTCCGGAATGAAGTCCGGCGTATCCGGGATGAAGTCGGGGGGAGCCTGAAGTTTCTTACGTTCCTGCTTAACTATGTCCGAAGTCGCCAACTGCTCAAATGCCCTGTGCAACTCCCGTTGGTGCATGACGGGTTGCAAATAGCTGTATGAACCGATAGCGCCCACGATTGCTCCCAATCCTCCTAGGAGTAGGGCCAGCCTTCGCGTTCCTTCCCTAAGATTCATCGCCGATTCCTCCCTTTCGATGGAAGATTATTGGCTATGGCTGATAACGCCAAAGGTCGTTGAGATCAAGCGTTGTCTGAGTTGTGCTGTTGTAATCGCCGCTGCCACCGAAGAGCCAAAGGTCTCCGCTGCTGTCAGTCCAACTCACCGCACCAAACCTTGCACCGGGGACGGTGGATGCCGCAGATACTCCGAGCGTGCCGTAGACGGAGACGGCGTTGGGTGTGCTGGCCCCGCTCATCCATATCCATTGCTTCGTTGTTGGGTTGAACTCCCATAGATCGTTGAGAAGGCTCTCTGTCGCTCCGTTCAAATTGAAAGCAATTCCGCCTGAAAGCCAAAGATTGCCGCTGCTATCGAGCCAACTTATACCAGAGTAGCGAGGGCCGGGAACATTTGCGGCGGAGGCCACTCCGAGTGTGCCGTAAACCCCCGCTGTGTTGCCTGTATTGCTACCGCTCACCCATGTCCATTGCTTAGTCGTTGTGCTAAATGACCATAGATCATTCAGGTTGAACGTGCTACTCGCTCCTGTTGAATCATAACCATTGCCTCCGAAGAGCCAGAGGTTGCCGCTCTTGTCTGTCCAGCTAACCGGATTATCCCGGCTTCCGGGGACGTTGGATGCCGCAGAGACTCCGAGTGTGCCGTAATTGCCCTTTACATTGACAGTATTGCTACCGTTGATCCATGTCCATTGTTTCGTCGTAGTGTTGAACTCCCAGAGGTCGTTTAGCTCGCCTTCCGTTCCGGTCGAATCGTAGCCTGTGCCGCCGAAGAGCCAGAAATTCCCGCTGCTATCAGTCCAACTAACGGACTGCCAACGGCCTCCGGGGACGTTGGTGGTAGCCGCTGTGCCGATGCTGCCGTACACTCCCGTCGGCCCAACGAAGGTTCCAGTTGTGCCAACCTGAGTATTCGACGGGATAGACCCGCTTACCCAAGCCCAGGTCTTAGCTGCTGGGTTGTACTCCCACAGGTCGTTGAGAAGGCCGTTGTACCCGTTTGAATCACGTCCTTCTCCACCGAACAGCCAGAGATTTCCGCCGCTATCTGTCCATGAAACAGAGTAGGCTCTGCTGCCGGGGATATTATTGGCAGAGGCGGCTCCTTGTGTGCCGTATACACCCACTGCATTTGCTGTGCTGCTCCCGCTCTCCCATGTCCATTCGCTAGTTGTTGTATTGAATTGCCAGAGATCGCTGAGACCGCCATATTTCCCGGCAGAGTCAACGCCGTCACCACCGAAGAGCCAAAAAATTCCACTGCTATCTGTCCAGCGTGTAGCAACGGTGCGACCTCCGGGAACGTTGTTGGCAGCAGCAACTCCCTGTGTGCCGTAAACACCTGGCTGGCCTATTCCGCTCGCAGGCACCGTGCTGCTACCGCCCTCCCATGTCCACTCATTCGCCGTGCTGGGCGGAGGCGGAGGGGTTGTCGCGCCGCTGCTACTTCCCGAACTTCCGCTGCAACCTGAGACGAGTAGTGCGATGGTGAGAGTGAGAATCGCGGGCAACGCTGACGACTTAGCGGGCAGATTTTTCAAAGCAGATTGGAAATTAGGCATGAGACGACCTCGAAGGGGTGAAGTGCAAGATGACGGCTAATCTGGCTCGCCAACAAGTCTATAACGATGTGACTTATCGGGTGTGTACGCATAGGCTACACAATTCGATGATTAGACCCAATGCCAGTAGATATTCGCATTCGGTTTGGTCGCGCCATCCGTCGCATCCGCGAGGAGCAGGAGATCAATCAGGAAGAGGCCGCCGAGCGTTGCGGACTGCACCGGACATACTACAGCGGGATTGAGCGCGGGGTGAGAAACGTCTCACTGCTGAATATCGAGAGGGTTGCGAAGGGGCTGAAAACACCGCTCCCGGAATTGTTTGGCCGTCTCTGAATACTGATTGACCAGCTCATCATTGCCTGGCAACGTATACTCTGGTGAGAAATAGAAAACCCCCGACGGGAATCGGGGGCACTTGGTTTGCGGCGCACTCAAATCATAGCAGAGGTGTGTGCCTTGCAAACAGTCATTCCGCGTAAAGAGTCCTATCCGGCTTCCGTATCGGGTGCCCGTTCGGGCATTTTAGACCAGCCCACTCCCATTTTGAAGTATTGGCTGCATGGACTTCTTGGTCTATGGCGGGGTTCCATCGCACGAAGAGTGGTAGAAGAATTTCGCAATTTTCCTCTTCGCATTTTAGATACGGTTCGAGTGGCACCCACCATGAAGGGTCTAGGAACTGCATATCCCCTGCCGCTGCCACCCCCATATCTCCCTGCTGTTTCATATCTAACTTCCTGCAATGACTGCATACAAAAACTAGCGGCAAAATTTCGTTGGGCTGCCGCCCTAGATAAAGAGATGGCTGCGTTAGCGTGGGCAGAGGGATTCGCATTAGGGAGCCACAGTGCGAACACTCAAACGGGCAAACAATCTGATCCGTCATAGGCGCAAATTATATGCGCTTCGGCTTGCCCGTAGTCCGCCCTGTCTGGTCTCAACCCGACCATACCTGCAACACTGATCGTCAACCTGAATGAAGTGGGAATTCAAATATGGCCGGACGGGGCGGAATCCGAAGAGGTGCGGGACGCAAGTCCAATGCTTCCAAGCTCATCGAAGCGGGGTTTGTCGCGTCTTGGTTTACCGCTGAGTTTCAGGAAATCAAGTGGAAATCATTTCTGGAGTCCGACGATGAGCGAATTGCGCTCGACGCAACGAAATACCTTACGGATAGGCTATTCGGCAAGGCTGCCCAAGCCCTGACGTACTCCGGCGATTCAGACCAACCGCTAGAGCTTGTGGTGCGGCATATCGGGGCGAGAGAGTAGCTGGACAGCGGCCTGTGTGCCTGAGATCGTGACCATTGCCAATCGCCGGAAGCGGTCGTTTCTAATACCGGGGAAAATACCGGGGACTCTGGGCAGCAAATGAGGGGAACCGGAGGTAATCCAGCCCCCCTCAAACGCCTCTAAAACCCTTGTCCCAAGCACTCAAAATGAAATCGCAGTATTTGGTGGTAAAAGGCTTCCCTGCAACTGTTAACCGAAGGGTTGTAGGTTCGAGTCCTACCTCAGGAGCCATAAAATCAAC
>OBLU010001525.1_pt1 | contig 21523 bp, 16 predicted proteins | sample 1518681 | NCBI WGS metagenome assembly OBLU01 (sample SAMEA3539304, study PRJEB22396) | soil metagenome | biome: tundra; feature: field; material: soil | place: USA | collected 2010-05 | depth 0.15 m
GCAATGGTAATGGCAATGTTAAAAGGATAGGCAATGGTAATGGCAATGTTAAAAGCATAGGTAATGGTAAAGGTAATGTTAAAAGTATTAGTAATGGTAGAGGCAATGTCAAAAGCATAGGTAATGGAAAAGGTAATGGCAATGAAAAAGACAAAAAATAACCGGTAATTATAATGGTACCGATTAGAACCTATGTAGTCCCTTTTTCATCCCTTAGTCCGATTGTATTCCATCACTCATTATTATAACTTTTTTATATAAGTATTACTCGAATACATAAATGACGTTAATACTGCTAAAATAATGTTCCGTTGGATTTAAATATGATCTAACAATAATAGGAAAATACAGATGTCTAATTTTGCAATATATTTAATAGGAATTGTACTTGTAACATGCGGGTTAGCGTGGACAGCCAATAAATTGGGTGCTCCGCCAATTTGGATTATTATTGGTGTTATTATCATAATTGGTATGGGTATTATGGCCGCTGTGTCTAAGACCCGGCTAAAGGAAAAATCTGATACAGACAAATGATTCGGCAGATTGAAAATACATCATTAAATTGGGGAAATTTATTAACATGAAAAATAAATTTACTTATTTCATTCCACTGATTCTTTTATTAGCTGCTTTCTCTTCATCAGGCAAAAAAACAACCGTAATAAACTCAAGTTCATACTTCCCAGTTAACAATATAACATTAGTTTATGAATCAACATTCGGGGAAAGTATTACTAAATACCTCAAAGATGGTGAATTTACTATCAGTTCCAGTAAAGCAGATAAATTTAAATATAGACAGACTTTGATAATAAAAGAAGACGGCGTTTATGTAAAAGAAACATATCAGCTCTTAAATATATTTCTATTTATAAAAAAAGAAGGAACGTTTACATATAATAAACCTTTGTTACGATTTCCTCTCCCATTGTCACCGGGTATGGCCTGGGAATGGGAAGGCGAGGAATATTCAGATGGAGTTACTTGCAAAGTGAAAGTTACCGGAAAAGCCCTTAATAAAGAATCTGTTATAACTAAAGCAGGAACATTCGAAGCAATAAAATTAGAATCAGTTGTTGAAGGTTCTTCAGATGCTAAAAATAGAGTTACCGAATGGTATGTAGAGGGTATCGGGTTAATAAAAGCAAAAATAATAATTGAGGGCGGTGGGTTGATGGGAACTCTGAGGAATATCTTAGGATACGGAACCATTGAATTTGAATTAAAAGAAATAAGGAAGTAATAAGCGAATAATTATCGCTTTCACAGACCCGAACCGGGATCATGCCATGTTAATTCAATACCGCTCAGCTTACGGTCCTTATGCAGCAATTCAATCTGAAGAATTTTTACAAGTACGGATACATGTGGACTCCCTGCCTGATTGGGCTATTATAAAGATCAAAATCGAACCTGATTACACCATAAAAATTGGAGGTTACGATAAGGCCAATTCATACTCCCGCTATTTCCGTGTGAAAGGCCCCAGGAATGAAATAGGTTTTTCTCTCGGGTTACCTAAAGTTTTATTCGATTCACGGTCAAAAGATACTTTAAATTACGGCAGCTATAGTGCTATGATAAGATTTTATTATATGGACGAAATATCAGGATATAGGTTTCCGGTTAATCTTGGTATAGGAACTTTTGGTGTTAATTCTCCCCTCGATGTTAGGGTCGGAGGTGGTGGACTCGCTTTATCGGTATTTCTTGATGTGGTTGAGATAAGCAGGCTCGATTTTTAATTGATGCTCAAGTGAATATTTCACTCTAAAGATGTAGTTCCTTTTTCATCCTTTTGGTCGATTGAATTTAAATCTTACTTAGAAGTATTTTGATTATAGGTATTAGCTAAGAACATTAATATAAAACGAATAAGGAGTATCTTCAACAACAACTCCTTTTAATTGAGATTTGACCATGAAAAAAATCAGATTGTTACTCATAGAGGATAACCGACTTCTCCGAGATGGCATTTTTTCAATTCTTAAATTTCATAAGGATATTGTTATCATTGCTGCATCCGGAGACGGAAAGAACTCACTGGCAAAGATCCAACAGTTAAAACCAAATGTAGTTCTTTTAGATTTGGGATTACGAAGTCAAAACAGTTTACATGTTGTAGAAATTGTAAAAAAAGAATTCCCTCAGGCAAAGATCATAGTTATGGATCTTGCACCTGTACAGGCTGATATACTTCAGTATGTAAAAGCAGGCGCAGATGGTTTCATACTTAAGGACGCATCGCTTAATGATTTTCTAATCACGATACGAACAGTATCTGAAGGATCAACAGTTCTTCCACCTCTCTTAGTTGATTCCCTTTTTTCCCAGATTGTTGATCATGCAGTAAGGGAAGGCAAACCCAAGTTGAAAGAAGCAGTCCGGATGACAAAGCGAGAGCGGGAAGTTATTCAATTCCTTGGTGATGGAATGAGCAACAAAGAGATTGGTCAAAAAATCCGTATTTCAACTTATACCGTTAAGAGTCATATCCATAATATTATGGAAAAACTCGCATTACATACACGTCTGGAAATAGCAAACTATTCTTATACTGATAAAACTCTTAAGACAATTACCAAGAGTATTTCAATGGTCAACAATTAGTTAAACAATCGTCTTACCCATTATTGAAATTTAATGTTACAGCAAAATAAGATAAAGAATAAATATTATGCGATATTTATTTGTAATAATCATAGTCTTGTTCCTGTCTAGTGCTTTAAATGCATAAATACGTGCAAATGTCAACTTCAACCTTGGCAGCCAGCCAATTTGGGGACCTACCGGTAATGATTATGTTGAAAATTATTACTTGCCGGATATTGAAGTTTACTATAATGTTGCTGCACATGGTTATTACTATAATGAAAGAGAACGTTGGATTAGCAGCATTAATTTGCCTACACGTTATCATAATTTTGACTTATATAATGCTCATAAAATAGTAATTAATGAGAAGCAGCCCTGGAAAAATCATGCAACTTATAAAGATAAATACGCCTCATATAAAGGTCAGCACAATCAGCAACCAATCCGCGACAGCAAGGATTCAAAATATTTTGTGATTAAAAACCATCCTCAACATAACACCTGGGTTCAGCAGTAAAAACATTATAACGGCAATCACAAGGGACAGAATATGGAAAATGGTAATAAGAGAAATAATAATAAAGACACGCATGATAACGGTAAGGGCAAATAATAGCCGGGCTTATAATTATGATAATTTAATACCGATTTTGATTTGACTGGGAGACCGAAGTTAAAAACCGGTTGAAATGGTAAATGATAAGTAGGACGATAATACGAAGAGATATACATCTTTGGAATTAATCCCTTTTTCATCCTTTAGAGGTATATGTAGTAAGAGGTAATTTACATACTTTTTTTAATCATATAACGGAATTGTAAAATTAAGGTTGCGGAAAGGACAATTCTGAATAAAATATATGATGCTAATTTTAAGATTAAGGTAAGAAAAGGTTCTGATATGCTATGTAAACGTCGCGTTGGAATAATAGATCTTGTATCCAAAAAACCAAACAAAAGATTATTTGCAAGAATAATGAATGCGAACTTTGCGAGTATTATGCCTCAAGTAGTTGGTGTATGGTGTGAAGAAGAGGGGCATGAGGTTACATATATTTGTTATACAGGGAAAGAAAATCTATTAGAAGAGCTGCCGGAAAATGCAGATATAGTATTTATATGCGCATTTACCGAAGCAGCGCAAACAGCTTATGCATTAAGCAATCTTTTGCGGTCACGCGGTGCTATTACAGTATTGGGAGGACCACACGCACGCTGCTATCCTGAGGATGCGTTAAAATATTTTGATTATGTTGTAGGATTTACGGATAAAAATATTATTCATGTTGTTTTAGATGACTGTTCACCTCACCGACCGGTAGGTTTATATTTTACAGCTCAAAAGCAACCATTACAGCTACCCGGAGTAAGGGAACGATGGAAATTTATTGAACCAACACTCAAGAAAGCTCCGCTCATAAAAATGGTTCCTATGCTTGGCAGTTTAGGCTGTCCTTATACCTGCAGCTTCTGTATTGATTCAACCGTAGCTTATCAACCCTTAGACTTTGATGTTTTGAAAGAAGATTTATCATTTCTTCTTACCAAGTTCAAACGCCCTCTTGTCGGATGGCACGATCCTAATTTTGGAGTCAGGTTTGATGATTATATGGATGCAATAGAGGAAGCGATACCTGAAAATCGGATTGATTTTATAGCCGAAAGCAGCCTATCGCTGTTATCAGAACCGCATATGAAACGACTTAAACGTAATGGCTTTGGCGCTATGCTGCCGGGGATAGAATCGTGGTTTGATCTTGGAAATAAGTCTAAGACAGGAAGCCTGACAGGAATGGATAAGGTAGAACATGTAGCGGAACAGGTTAATATGATCTTAAGGTACATTCCTTATATTCAGACTAATTTTGTTTTAGGGCTCGATTCAGACAAAGGTGAAGAACCATTTGAGCTTACAAAAAAATTCGTGGATATGACCCCAGGGGCATTCCCCGGTTATTCGTTATTGACTTCATTCGGGCAAGCCGCCCCGCTGAACTTAGAATATCAGCAACTCGACCGGGTAATTCCATTTCCATTTCATTTTCTGGATAATAATCACGCTATGAACATTAAGCCGAAGAATTATCCCTGGCCGGAATTTTATACTCATATTATAAACCTTGGCGAGCATACATTTTCATTGAGTGCAATCTTCAGAAGATTAATAGCCACCAAAGCATTCATTCCGCGGTGGATGAATGTCGTGCGGGCAATATCAGAAGAAGGTTCTGGCAGGATTGCATACAATAAAAAAATATTAACGAATCTAAATTTCGATTCTAAATTTCGTGCATACTTTGAGCAAGAAACAACAGAACTTCCGCCATTCTATAAAGAAATGATTAAAAATGAAATGGGACCATTGTGGAGCTGGCTTCCTGAGGGAGCCATATTCCACGATCAGAATGCATATTTAAAAACTACGGCGAAACGAATTGCAGTATAGAATCAATTTAACATTATAGAAAGATAACAGATGAATATTCTTTTAGTTTATCCGAAGTATCCCGACACATTTTGGAGTTTTAAACATGCTTTGAAGTTTGTATCAAAGAAAGCAAGTTTTCCACCATTGGGACTATTAACAGTTGCCGCAATGCTGCCCAAAGATTGGTATAAAAAACTAATAGATATGAATACAAATCAGTTGATGGACGATGACATTCTTTGGGCAGATTATATTTTTATTAGTGCAATGTCTATACAAAACGAGTCCGCCGATGAAGTGATACAAAGATGCAAAAAGTTAAACGCAAAAATTGTTGCGGGCGGACCTTTATTTACAAGCAGTCCCGAAAAATACCAAGCCATTGATCATCTAATTCTTAATGAAGCCGAGATTACTCTTCCTCAATTTTTAAGTGATCTGAACAAAGGTGTGGCGAAACATAAATACACTTCTGAAGATTGGGCAGATATTGCATTTACCCCTTTGCCACATTGGGATCTTATATCTATAAATAATTATACCTCGATGAACGTACAGTATTCACGAGGCTGTCCTTTTGACTGTGATTTTTGTGATATCACAGTTCTTTACGGAAGGAAACCACGCACGAAAACAAAGACACAGGTGATAGCAGAATTAGATGCTTTATATTTCACAGGCTGGCGCGGACCGGTATTTTTTGTTGATGATAATTTTATCGGTAACAAAGCAAAATTGAAGAAAGAAATTCTCCCCGTAATTGCCGAGTGGAATGAGAAAAGAAATAATCCTTTTTACTTTAACACGGAGGCATCAATCAATCTAGCGGATGATGATAAACTGATGAAACTTATGGTTAAAGCAGGTTTTGAAGCGGTATTTATTGGCATCGAATCTCCGAACGAAGAGAGTTTAATTGAGTGTAATAAAACTCAAAACAGAAACCGAGATCTGATCTCAAGCGTAAAGAAAATCCAAGAATCAGGTCTGGAAGTTCAGGGTGGATTCATTGTCGGGTTCGACAATGATCCCCCTGCAATTTTTGATAAACTTACAAGCTTTATACAGGAAAGCGGAATTGTAACAGCTATGGTAGGGTTACTAAATGCACCTCAGGGAACAAAGCTTCAAAAAAGACTACTTACCGAAGGAAGACTACTAAAAGATTTTACGGGTAATAACACCGATTTTTCTATAAACTTTATTCCTCAAATGGATTCCGAAATACTTCTTAACGGTTATAAAAAGATTCTGAATACTATTTATTCACCCAAATATTATTATGAACGCGTTATGCGCTTCATGAAAGATTTTGAACCGAAGAAGAAGAAAGTATTTCATCTTAACCCAAATTACATCCTTGCATTATTTAAATCTATGTTAAAATTGGGGATAATTGGGGAAGAAAGAATTTATTACTGGAAATTATTTTTCTGGTCGTTATTTCGTAAACCACAGTTGTTTTCTTTAGCAATACTGTTTACGATTTACGGATTCCATTTCAGAAAAATATCCAATAGTTTCTAATAGGATTATTTGCTTGCTATTAATTAATCTCAAAGCGAATTATGACACATTAATCTTGTGAAAAACAGAGAACTACTAAAAAAGGAAAGCAAATTGAGGAATTATTATCAACATACATGGCTCAACAAATAATTTTTTACTAAATAACGAGGACAAAATGAAACCGAATATTGAAATCTCAATTGAGAATTTGAAAGAATCCGCAACCCTGCTCAACACAATGCTGGCGGACGAGTATTTACTTTATACAAAAACACGTAATGCTCACTGGAATATCCAAGGGAAAAGCTTCATTGAGATGCATAAACTTTTTGAAAGTCAGTACGATGCCTTAGACATTATAATTGATGATACTGCTGAAAGGGTACGTGCACTCGGGCATTTCGCACTTGGTTCGCTGAAGAACTTTTTAAAGGTAGCCCGTCTGAGCGAACAAAATGATGATTTCACAGATCAGGATCACATTATACAAACATTGCTAGAAGATCATGAATCTATTATCCGCTCGTTACGCAGAGACATCACTATTATAGCCGATCAATATAAGGACCTTGGCAATGCTGACTTTATGACTGGAATAATGGAACAACATGAGAAAATGGCATGGATGCTCAGGAGTTATTTATAATAAGCTTTTCCAAATTGATAAATCGGTTGTAAATATAAGTGTTCCATGCTGGCATCGTTACTTTTAGCTAACAAGCCACGGGTATAATTGGAAGCAACATCAAAATGAACTTTAATCAGTTCACCATTGTTAAAATTTTTATCGAATCGAATTATATCCGTTTAATATTCCATTTTTAGATAGAATAATTTGCCAAAGCTGATTTTTACTTCTTGCTCTGAAAGCGCCAGCGCTTGAAAGTAAAAAATACTTCCACATTCTGTGAAAGCGTTCATTGTACGTGTTTTTAATTGCATTCCAATTATCATTAAAATTATTATACCAGGCCATTAAAGTTTTATCATAATCTGCACCGAAGTTATGTAAATCTTCTATTACAAATACATCCTCCACTGCTCCAGCCAGCTGAGCTATAGAAGGCTGCATCCCATTCGGGAATATGTATTTGTGTGTCCAGGCATCTGTTTTATTAACTGAACGAACTTCACCGATTGTATGAAGTAAAAATAATCCATCATCAATCAAGTTCCTTTCGGCTATCTTAAAATAATCTTTATAATTTTTGTGTCCAACATGTTCAATCATTCCAACGGAAACAATTCTATCAAATTTTTCATTTACATCGCGGTAGTCCTGCAACCTAAATTCAACGGGCAGACCTTTGCACAATTCTCTCCCAAGTGTTACCTGCTCTTTTGAAACAGTAATGCCAATAACATCAACTCCATATTTTTCTGCAGCATATTTACCGAATGCACCCCAACCACAACCGATATCGAGCACTTTCATTCCGGGTTTGAGATATAATTTTTTGCATATCAATTCAAGTTTATTTTCCTGTGCTTTATCTAATGTGTCTGCGTCTTTCCAATAGGCACAGCTGTAGTTCATTCTTTTATCGAGCATATTTTGAAATAGATTATTTCCCAAATCATAATGTTTTTCCCCGATTATAAAAGCCCTCCGTCTTGCCTGCATATTAATAAAATAAAAGCCGGAGAGCTGAAGAGCAACTTTAAGATTATGTTTAATTTTATTTTGTAAATCTGCCCGGATAACCCGGAATATCATCTCATCCAGTTTTTCAACATCCCACCAGCCATCCAGATAAGATTCGCCGAGACCAAGTTCCACTTCGGTAACTGCACGCTTATAAAATCTTTCATCGTGCACTTGAATATCCCAAGGATTGCTGCCATTTACTTCAACATTGGCGAGAGATAATAATTGTTTAACAAGGGATCGATACTTATTTGATTCCATTTATATCTCCTTAACTAAATGGATAATAAATTATTAATAATTTTATATAATTATTTTTATATTGTAAACTAATTTTAACATGAAGTGAGCTATTACAACTTTTCGAGGAAAGCTAACTTTTAAAATAATAGTTAAATATCACATCTAGTTAAGGAAGGTAAATCAGAGAGTTTTCATATAAGAAGATTTAATAATTAAAATTCCTATAATTGAGTTAAAAAGTGGAAAAGAATTAAAAATAACCAGGATTCTTATTATGAAGCCAGACAGGTTTTCAATTTTAATCACTATATGGAAAATATTGTGGAGATCTGTGCTGTTCTTTCTTGCATGGGGAGTTTTATTAGTTCCGTTTATCGTACTATTTAGTTCTGAAATTGTTAAATGGAGACAAAATTCTCCTTTAGAAGTACGATTATACAGTGACAGCATAAGTCTATTAACTATTTTATTAGCCACATGGTTAATGACCAGGTTCCTTGACCGCCGCCCTTTTCTAACAATTGGACTGGCATTTAATCATATACTAAAATATTTCATGATAGGTTCTGCGATAGGATGTATTTGGCTGGGATGTTCTTTAGGTATTGCCTGGATTTTGGGCTGGGCAACTTTTACTAAGCCGATAGGATTTAGCTGGCCAGTACTGGCGGGGACCACAATTTCCATGTTCTTAAATGTCATTGCTCAGGAACTTTTATTATGCGGATTTATTTTTCAAACTATTCGCTATCGTTCCAATACTGTAACTGCAATTCTAGTATCGTCAATATTATTTGCGGGGTATCATGCCGGCGCATTTCAAGGAGATTGGCTACCAGCAGTAAATGTATTTGCGGCAGGGTTTTTATTTTGTTTAGCATATATAACGACAAGAAGCTTATGGCTTCCCATTTTTATGCATTTTACATGGGATGTGCTCGTAGGTCCCTTACTAGGATTAACCGAAAGCGGAAGAAGCGATTTGGGAAATGGTTGGAAAATGATCATTGTTAAAGGTCCACAATTATTTATAGGGGGTAAATTTGGTTTAGAGGGGGGATTAATCGTGACTCTGACCGTTTTTAGTATAATTATCTTGATGTATCAATTTGGACATCAGAAAATCCAAACACTTTCGTGAGGTGGCCCAGCTATTTGATTAGAACCATCTTCTTGACAGAACTAACAGCTTCTTTCCCATCTGAGGAAATGATACTCATCATATAATAATATACACCGCTTGGTAATCCTTTTCCATTAAAATTCAATTCATAATATCCCGGCTCCCTCATTCCCTGATCGAACTCACCAACTTTTTCACCTAAAGAATTAAATACTTTCAAACCTACCCTACTCACAAAAGAAACTGAATAAGCTATGATCGTAGTCGGATTAAAAGGATTAGGATAATTCTGACTTAATGACCACACTCCCGGTATTTCTAATTTTACTTCCGTCAAATTACTATACTTATATGTCCCATCCATATCTGTCATCTTTAACCTGTAATAATAAATTCCCGGTTCAACTTTATTGTCAGTAAACGTATAATATGAGGAAGTCAAACTGTTCCCATGCCCCCATACCTCACCGCAGACCTGAAAGTTTTGATTATCAGATGATCGCTCAATTACAAACTTACTTAAGTTTATCTCTGTCTTTGTTTCCCAATTTAGTATTATTTCCCTTCCTGCGCTTGTTGATGTAAATGATGCCAATTCAACAGGCAGCACAGTTTGCCAGCAGTAATCTATCGTAACAGCTGTTGCACTCGCACCGCTATATGGAAGAGAATACATATCCTCCAGCATCCTTAGAAAATTATAATGGTTATTAGTTTGTGCATATGTTCCCAGCTTTACCATTGACCCAGTAAAAAATGTTAATATTCTATTTGCATTTGCACTATTATCCTCATCAAATGTGAATATAAATAAACTGTTATGAGTTTTAGCCCATTGGATATATCCGTCAAGATGAGTTTTTAACCAAGTATCCCCGGCTGTTATTGTTGCAGGATCGGTACCATTATGCATATCATCTATAAGATTCGGAATTACAACAGATACACTAGGCAGGGTATTATAATCAGAAGGAAATGCAGTCATTGGCTGATTAGATGTCAGGGGTATCGGATAACTTGCACTCCCCTGCCAGTTGGTCCACGGACTATGTTTCCGCGCGTAATAACCAGATGTTGTTCCATTAAAACCAACTGAAGGCAGATCTTCGCTATAACCCGTAAACGTAAACCCGGCAGTTATTAATGATGCCCCTAAATTCGGAGTATTGAAAGGGTTTACTGCAGGTAGATTATCATCTATTATTCCCTGGTTCGATCCCGAGAAAAACATTAAATAATTCGGTTGACTTGGATGTGTAAGTCCGTAAGATTGTGTGAAAATTGCAGAAGCACTATCCTGTAATAAACCATTTATGTATGGTGCTGCCGTAGAACCCACTATTTGCGTATATGCATGATTTTCTTCTATTACAATAACAACATGATCAGGTCTCCATATTTGTCCCGAAGTGATACCTGTCAGCATAATCATTATTAATAAACTGATATTAAATTTCTTCATCATTGATCCATTCCTGTTTAATTTAAAACGAATATAATAATTGTATTTTGTAAATCCTACAGAACAACTTTTTAAGGGGAAGTTTGATAAAAGTTATAATTGGTTGATTCAGTTGTTTTTTAATCCGGATGGAGAAAGAATGTAGTTCCTTTTTCATCCCTTTGATGTATTGAACATTCCTATATTTTTTCATATTTTGTTATAGTAATTTAATAGAGGGGGGGAGGGATTTCCCATCTAATTAAAACAATTTATATAATAATAAGGAAACGCTCATGAAGCGGTTTTTTTACGTTCTGTTTATTATCAGCATAGTGCTACCAATGTTTCTCAACGCACAAACCTATCTGAATATCCATTATACTGACGGCAGTACTCAATACAAATTGCTCAACTCCGTAAGTAAATTAACATTCAGCCCAACCGGTCAGCAGATAAACTACTTTCTAACCGATGCCAGTCTAATAACCCAGAATCTGGCATCAATACAAAAATTTACTTTTGACAATAGCGGATTAGGCACACCATTGCCGGTAGAGCTTGTAAGTTTCAATGCACAAGTTAACGGCAACTCAGTTAATTTATCCTGGAAAACTGCGACTGAGTTGAATAGCGCAGCATTCGAAATAGAGAAGAGACAAACAGGTACTTCAAATTGGCAGAACGCGGGTGAAGTAAAAGCAGCGGGCACCAGTATTGCTCCGAAGAATTATTCATTTTCAGACAAGGGACTTCAACCAGGAAAGTTAGATTACCGTCTTAAGATGATGGATAATAACGGAAGTTACAAATACAGTTCCGTAGTAAATGCAGTGGTTAGCGCACCTGCGAATTTTGATCTGTCACAAAATTATCCAAATCCATTTAATCCGTCAACTAACATAAGTTATAAAATACCTAAAACCGGATTTGTATCTCTTAAAGTTTATAATATTATCGGGAATGAAATTGCTACTTTGGTCAATCAGGAAGAACCTGCAGGAGATTATAAAGTTCAATTTGACATACATAACATAGCCAGCGGTACTTATTTTTACAAACTGACTGCAGGCGGTGTGAGTTTATATAAAAAAATGATGGTGATCAAATAGAGGAAGGATACTTATTATGAATTTACGATTATTGTTTTTTACGCTTATTTCTTTCTGCTATAGCTCCTTATTTGCCCAGGGACTCATAATTCATGAACATACGGGGCTGAAAGATACGGTTATCATCAGTACTGTTGACAGCATTTTATTTACACAGAGCCTGACAGTTTATAAAAACATCGGATTGAAAGATTCTGTTCAGCTGAGCAATATTGATAGTCTGACATATGATCTTTCCATTAATCCAGTACCCACACTTTCTTCGATCAATCCATCTAATGCATCAGCTGGAGGCGGGGATTTTATACTTGATGTTACGGGAAGTAATTTTATTAATTCCTCTGTAGTGCAATGGAATGGTTTAGCTTTGACTACAGTTTATTTTTCTTCAACCGAGCTTAAAGCAACTGTTCCTGCAGCAAATATCATTAGTGCTGGATCAGCATCAGTGACAGTCTTTACTCCTGTACCCGGAGGAGGCACATCACCAGCGGTGACTTTCAATATTGCAGTAGTTACAACTACAATAGAAGATTTTGAAATTGGTACAAAAACATCTTATGCAGCAGCAGACGTAACTCTTAAAACAGGAGTATGGAATTTCAATGATTGTTTGATTGGTAATTCTGCAAGCGATGTTAAAAACGGCACTAAGTCAGCGCGAATGCGTAACGGTAAACTGACAATGAAATTTAATTTAACTTCCGGGGCGGGAATTGTAACAATTCAGCACGCAATGTTCGGTAGCGACGCCCCATCTAAATGGCAATTATGGTACTCTATTGATGACGGGTCCAACTGGCAGGAGGTAGATTCTACAATAACCACAAATACTAAAGTATTTCAAACCGCAACATTTACCTTGAATATAAGTGGATTCATCCGGTTTGAATTACGAAAAGCTGATAGTTCTGCAGTCAACAGGATAAATTTTGATGATATTACTTTTAACAGTTATGGGTCATCCAATACAAATCCAACCCCTATCCTAACTTCAATTAATCCAACTTCAGATACACTGGCAGCCCCTGGTTTTACTTTAACTGCAAACGGAAATAATTTTCTATCATCTTCGGTTATTAGATGGAATGGAAATTCTCTTGTGACCACTTTTATTTCTGCAAATCAACTCACGGCAGCAGTTCCTACTTCAGATTTGACAAGCGTCGGGACAGCCAGTGTAACAGTTTTTACATCTAATGGCGGAACGTCTGCATCGCTACCATTCACAATTATATATGGACAAAACAGCCCTATACCGTTTGTCAGATATATTTCACCGGCCACTTGTTTGTTTGGGAAATCAGATTTTAATATAACTGTTACAGGAAACTATTTTGTAAATTCATCTATTATTGAATGGAACGGTACTCCATTAGTTACAAGTTATGTTTCATCAACACAACTGCGGGCCTTGGTTCCTGCGAGTTTGGTAGCAAGTGTAGGAACAGCGAATGTTTCTGTTTATACGTCCCCTCCAATGGGGGGCACCTCTTCCCTGCTTCCATTTAATATTTTCGATGAAGTTACCAACACAAGCAATATAAACCTTACAATGGGTAATCCAAGCGGCGCTGTTTCAGACACTAGTTACCCATCGAATTTTCTTATTCAACGCGGTCAATTCTGCACATCATATAACCGTGACAGAGGAACTCCAAATTGGGTGGGCTGGGAATTAGATGCATCATGGAGTGGTCCGGCTTCAAGACAAGATAACTTCATACCGGACCCGCAGGTTCCTGCTCAATGGTATCATGTAGTAACTACTGACTATACCAATACAGGTTTTGACCGAGGTCATATGTGTCCATCTGAAGACAGAACGAGAACGCAAGCAGATAATGATTCGGTTTTTTTCATGACCAATATGGTTCCACAGAGTGCGACACTTAATAGTGGTCAATGGTCAACACTTGAAGGTTATTGCCGGACTTTGTCTCAAGCGGGAGATAAATTATACATATATTCAGGTACATACGGTGAAGGCGGAACAGGAATTTATGGATATATGACTGCTTTCCCCAATAATAAAGTTACAGTTCCTGCAAAGGTCTGGAAAGTAATCATGGTTTTACCTGCCGGAACAGATGATCTTTCACGAGTAACAACAAGTACCAGATGCATTGCTGTTATTATGAACAATGATGAGGGGCCTTTCAGCAGCTGGGGAAATTACCGTGTGAGTGTTGATTCAGTTGAGGCATTAACAGGGCTTGATTTCTTCTCGAATGTACCACCCGATATTCAAGCAGTTATAGAATCGACTGTAGACACGGGACCAACAAATTAAAGAACAGATCTGATTTTCAAAAAAGCATGCTCATTCATACGGGCATGCTTTTTTTATGTCTTAAACTGCTTTATTTATTTTACTTTGTCTTAATGCTTAGAAATTTTGCAAAGACCGGGAAATGATCGCTGTATCCCGCGAGATATTTATTTCCTCCGTAAGTTGGCAAAGGGTCGCCCACATAATTTTCAGTAGTTTCAATCATATATGCCGGCTTAAATATTGTGAAGCTGCCACAGAGATAATGGAATGACATATGCGTTGACTGAATGTCGGCGGATGAGACGATAATCTGATCGAGAAGATCCCACTCATCGCGGTATTTTAATGAACCTTCACCATTGCGTTTTTTCTCCCAAGCAAGGTTGTGGAGTGAATAAGAAAAATTCGCAGAATCACAGATAAACTCTTCTGCATTCAAATCGCGTTTAATTGAATTATTATCCGGCTCATCATTGAAGTCACCCATGATCACAATATTTGCTAAAGGATTTGTTTTCAGAAGAACATCAACTGAGGCGCGGAGAGTTTTGGCGGCAGCAACCCTGTTGATTTCGGAGGCTTCCTGTCCACCAAGTCTTGACGGCCAGTGATTTACAAACAGATGGAGAGTATCATTATTTTTTGTGAGCAGAGAAACGTGCAGAATAAGTCGTGTAGGGTGATTGTTTTCCAGATGAACGGTATCGCCAACAGCGTTCAGCAAATCAAATTTATCTGACTTATATATAAGGGCTGTGCTGATATGTCGTTCATCAGGGGATTGAATACGGACAACATTATATTTTAAGTTTTTGATAGTGCTGTTGACCAAATCGTTAACAACTTCTTTAGTTTCAGTTTCCGACATTCCGAGAATATCCGGACCTCGATTATTGTTCATGTCACTAATAACCTGAGCAAGGTGCAATACTTTAGTCTGGTAACGTTCACTGGTCCAATGTTTTTTTGATCCAGGAGAAAATTCTTCATCGTATTTGCCATTAGTATTAAGCGTGTCGAAGAAATTCTCAACATTCCAGAATGCGATAGTAAGGGAATCCTGCTTCTGTGCAGGGGTGACGGAAGATAATGCCGATATCAAAGTAACCAGCAGACAGATGAAAATAGATTTTGCTTTCAAAGTAACCTCTAAATAAATGAAGAATGAGTTGATAATATACATTACCGGAGTTGAATTTCATATGCATAAGGATTACGAAATGGGAGTTTTCTTTTTATTTAATCCAGGGTAAGATGATTTCTTGATTTATAATAAGTAATGATTACAAACAATTTCATATCTTTAATTAAATTATTGAAAGAGTTAATTCATTTATCTGAGCTGAAAATGAATAACATTTGTAAATCATCATTGATGGGAAGAACTATGAAAAATATAGTGCGGAATATATTTTTAGTGATTTGTTATATTGTTTGTATTTCAAATCTTATTTATTCTCAATCGTCAGTGATGCCTACAACCTTACCGGGTTCAAACTCACTTACTTTTGACGGAACAAAATACGTATTCAGTTATATAGGACAAGACGGTTCAACTCTTTCATATACATATCCAAAGAGCAATGAAGGTTCATTACATAATATTACTGCAACGGTCAATAATGACTATACTTTCTACCCAAGTTATTATGGCGGTCCTTCAATGATTTTATCCGATGGTTCTGAACAATATCCATTCCCTTCAAATGGGTTGAGCTTTAACCGAAGGGACATAAGACAAATTCCAGATACAAATGGAATCCGGGTGTTATGGAATATGATTAAGGGAAATGATACCATATCGTATAATTATGATATCATAATTAACGGAAGGACTTTAATTATCAGGGTATACAGCGATGCAGGGAATAAAATAGGCAAGTTTTTTACAGACAGGTGTGAATCAGTGGCAAATCCATTTATAATAGGGGTACCTTATTTAACCATGTTCAACATACTTTATAGTAATCATCCGGTTGCAAGCAATAAGGTTTTTATGTCTTTATTTTTCGACTGGACACTTACCAACAGTTCAGAATTAAGAAGCAGAAATGATCCTTATAGCGATTCATCAAAGTTTTTTGCGCCTATTGCTATTTATAATCCATTTTATGATGGAATAAAAAATAATCAAAGAAACAAGTTAGACGAAACAATATATCTGACAATAGCTCCTGAAATTGAAAATGTATTTCCTAATCTTCCGAATCCAACTTCCACATACAAAACAAAGTCCATAAATAGTATTGTCTGGGATTATAGTGAAGGAAGCCTGGGTTCAGGAGAGTTTTTATGGGCAGGGCGTCAATACTCCCGCATGAAAGACTCACTTTCAAAATATAATACTTCAAAAATCTGGATGATTTGTCATACCTGGCAAAAAAATAAATATGATTGTGATTTGCCGGATGTAACTCCTCCGGAACCATTTGGTTATTATGGTTCATCAAATGATTTACAGAATTTAATTTCCAATGTCATTCATAAGGGAGATCTATTTTCATTACATGAGAATTATGTTGACTACTGGAAAAACACCCCATATTTTAATGATAATGACGTTGCAAAAGATACAAAGGGAAAACCTATACTGACCTGGAATAACAGTGACTGTAAAGGGAATACACAAGCATATTTAATGAAACCGTCAGTTATTGAGAAGTACATCAATCTGGTAACCGGGGCAATAAAAAACAATTTTACTCCTAACAGCAGCTATCTTGATGTTCATACCGCGATGAATCCATCTGACCGTGTTGATTATGGGGGTAATAATATGGGTTTATTCAGAAATACTTATACAGCATATAAAAACTCAGGCAGTAATATGAGGACAGCTTATGGAGGACCTGTAAGCGGAGAAGGTTACCAGCATATGTTATATGTAGGGTATTTCGATGATATTGAGGCACAAATTCATACCGGCAGTGCGACAAATGGAGAGTATCAGGGGAATAAAGATTTTTTTAAACAAGGTTACTATTTACCATTGTTTGTAGACTTTGATCTATTAAAAATGCATCCTAAGGCAATGGTTCATGGTGTTGGTTATATCAGCAGATTTTTTACTGATCAGAATAATCACGAACACCCCGGGCAGAAATGCAATAAATATACCCGTGATCAATTTGAAATAACCAGAGCGACAGAGATTGCGTATGGTCATGGGGGATTTATACCTTCGCCAGGAGGGGTGGATTATTCAGATTCGACATGTAACGATAACTATGACTATTTGGGGGATGATATAGATATTGCGCTTAATGAACAAAAATATGTTTATCCCTTACAAGTATTATATGGCGATGATATAGCGACCAGCATTTTATACAAAGATCCGTCAAGTGTCCAAATGTTAACCGCATCAGATTATATAAAAAAATACCCGGATTCATTTAATGATATAGGTAGTGATAATTTTATGAGCAAAGTTTATATACAATATAGTAATGGATTATGTATATATGTTAACCGACATCCGAAAACTGTTTGGGATATAAGCATTCCATCTACAGACAAGATTATCAGTAAAGCTTCAGGGGTACTTAATATCAATAAAAATAGTTATTCTCTGCCTCCGAAAAGCAGCTGGATAGGATTTATGAAGTGACCGAAAGAGAATTACGGAAAAATATTATTTAATTAAGATCATTTTTTTAACCTGTGCAAATTGTCCTGTTGAGAGTCTATAGAAATATACACCGCTTGAAAGATTATTAGCATTGAATTCCACTGAATAATTGCCCTGGGGTTTATTTTCATTTACGAGAGTTAAGATTTCTTTCCCTAATATATTATAAACTTTTATTGTGACATTACTTTGTTTGGGAACGGAAAAATTTATTGTTGTATTTGGATTAAATGGATTGGGATAATTCTGTGAAAGAATAAACTCATTAGGATTTGTTATGTTATTATTTTTTCCAATAAATGTAACTCCTCCGTTTGTTGTTCTGAGGAGAGTACCATAATCACCAACAGCTGTTCCGTTATTAGCATCAGTAAACCAAACACTCCTCAAAGAACTTGTTGATGGATTTGATTGTTTCATCCATGTTTTCCCTCCATCTGAAGTTCTGAGGATTAAACTAACATTATTATTTCCCAAGTATCCACCCACAGTTGTTCCATTATTTGCATCTGAAAAAAAGACAGATAACAGAGAAACTGTTGTTCCACTTAATTGAGATTCCCATGTTGTTCCTCCGTTTGTGGTTCTTAGAATTGTACCGGAATCACCAACGGCAGTGGCATTATTATAATCTGTAAGGGAAATGCCATGCAAATTACAGGTAGTTCCACAAGATTGTAAAAACCAAGATGAACCACTATCTGTGGTTCTAAGGATCGTGCCCTGAGCACCAACAGCGACCCCATTATTTATATCAGAAAATGAGACAGCATATAAATAGTTGAAAGTGCCTGATTGTTTCTGCCATGTTGTTCCACCGTCGGTGGTTCTGAGAATTATACCGTAAGCCGCAGGTCCATATCCCGCTCCAGTTACAATAGTACCGTTATTTGCATCACTAAAAAAGACACTATATAAAAGATCAACTGAAATAAACCCTCCGCCCACTGAAGGCCGAAACCATGTTATTCCACCGTTTGTAGTTCTAAGAATTTCGTATTCATTATATCTTCCATTATAATCCCATCCAACAACTGTCCCGTTAAAAGAATCAGAAAAGGAGACACCATAAAACCAATTATTCCCCCCAATTGATATGTCGGACCAGTATTTTCCTCCGTTAGAAGTTTTGAGGATAGTGCCATAATCCCCAACAGCAACCCCGTTATTTGCATCGGAAAATGAAACGCATTGCAAACTGTTATTTGTACCGACAGAATTTTCAGTCCAGGTGGTTCCTCCATCAGTAGTCATTAAGATAGTACCGAAATTACCAACAGCAGTCCCATTGTTTACATCGGAAAAAGAGACACCGGCTAAAGTGTAAGATGTGCCGGTAGATTGTATCTGCCAATCTGTTCCTCCATTAGTAGTCCTGAAAATATAACCGCTTGAACCAACAGCAGTCCCAATATTTGAATCGAAGAAACTGACACCGTACAAATCAGGTATCCATCCAGTGGAATTATTAGTCCAGGTTATTCCACCATTTGTAGTTTTGAGGACAAGACCGCCCTGACCTACCACAGTCCCTATATTTGCGTCAACAAAGAAGACTGAAAACAAATCATCTACAACCCCGCTTGATTGTTGCTGCCATGTTACTCCACTGTTTGTGGTTCTGAGAATAAGACCCTTATTGCCAACTACAGTCCCTGTATTTGCATCGGTAAAGAATACACTATATAAAATATTACTCACAGCTCCGCTTGATTGTGATGACCAGGAAACTCCCCCATCTGTAGTTCTAAAAATTGTGCCGAGATCGCCAATCACAGTTCCAATATTTGAATCAGAAAAATAGACCTCGCGCAATATATTAGAAGTCCCGCATGATTGTGAAACCCATACAGCTCCGCCATTTGTAGTTCTTAGAATAGTACCGTTAGAGCCAACGGCAGTCCCATTATTTATATCGGTAAATGCAATGCCAAACAAATCTTCTGTTGTTCCGCTTGATTGTAAAATCCAGGTTATTCCCCGATCACTAGTTTTTAAGATTGTACCCAAATAGCCAACAGCCCAGCCAGTTGTTGAAGAAATAAATTTTACGCTGTTAAGCGAATTACCCTGAGGCAAGGGATTTTGCCAAAACCATTGAGCGGTTGTAATAGTACTTAATATTAGAAAGAAGATAAAGGCGGCTACTTTTTTCATAAATCCTCCACTTAAGAAACCCGGTTAGCAATTATTTGGATTAACCAAAATACCTGACGATTGCTAATATATTTATAGACATGGGGACCTGGCGTTTTTATAACTTCCTAACCCTAACGCATTATATCAATATTAAATTTATACCTATATGTTATTAATGGCAAGAATATTTTTATAAATTTAATGTCCCGGATTTTTGCGGGAAGTTACTATTATTGTATTGGCTGATTGATTACATTTCAGATTATATTATAATTCGATTGGTAATACATGCCATTTTATTAAGTTTTGGGTAATGATATTATATGGGTTGGGCACTTGAATGGAATTGATAAAGCAGAAACAGGAGGATTTATGAATGAAGAACATTCAGCATTAAAGAATCATTTTCTTAAAATATTCAGGCACATGAAATGGTCTGACGTTCGTATACTTCATCTTCTAGAGGAGAATAACATCTTCAATGGAAAAGCAGCTGAACTTATATCCCATATAGTAATTGCGGAAGATACCTGGTATAAAAGGATAACAAATGAATTTTATGAAAATAAATTCTGGGATCTTCTTTCTTTAGAGGAGTGCAGAATAATGGTTGAAAGTACCAACCTGAAGTTTATTAATTATATACTTTCTCTTACAGAGAATGATTTTCAAAAGAAAATATCTTATAAAAACTCAAGAGGAATTGATTTCACCACATCGTTAGAGGATATATTTACTCATATGGCTTTACATGGCACGTACCATCGCGGTCAGATAATGCTATTGATGAGGAATTCGGGAAAGGATGTTGTGGAAACAGATTATGCAATGTTCATACGTGAAGATGAAAATATGAGAAGTGAATTCTAAAGTATGCCATAATATCAATGGTTGTCCAACCACTCGATTTTCATACAATCAATTATTTTACCAAAAGCATCTTTTTTGTTTGTGTAAATTCATTTGTTTTCATCCTGTAAAAGTAAACGCCGCTTGAGAGATTATCAGCATTGAATTCTACTTTATAATTGCCCTGGGGTTTAGTCTCATTTACGAGGGTTAAGATTTCTTTCCCTAATATATTATATACTTTTATTGTGACATTACTTTGTTTGGGAACGGAAAAATTTATTGTTGTATTTGGATTAAACGGATTGGGGAAATTCTGTGAAAGAATAAACTCATTAGGATTTGTTATGTTATTATCTTTTCCAATAAAGGTTACACCACCGTTAGTGGTTCTAAGGATAACAGTATAACCGACACCAATTCCATTATTAGCGTCAAAAAAAGAGACACTTGACATACCACCCCAGGGAGCTGTTTGTTCAATCCAAGTTACTCCACTGTTCGTGGTCCGGAGGATATCCTCACCA
>OBLU010001526.1_pt1 | contig 21517 bp, 18 predicted proteins | sample 1518681 | NCBI WGS metagenome assembly OBLU01 (sample SAMEA3539304, study PRJEB22396) | soil metagenome | biome: tundra; feature: field; material: soil | place: USA | collected 2010-05 | depth 0.15 m
TCGCAAACGAGGAGGCAGGCAACGGCATTCACCAGAATCCGCCCTGGATTTGGGTCGATAATACCTCGCGCGACCAGGTGGTGGGAGCGTTCTTCGGGCTAGGCGTGGCGTTCGACCTGGTGGACGATCCGGCGGTCAAGGCCGGCGCCAGCGACCTGGTGACGCGGCTGGTCGGTTTTATCTCGCGCCACCAGTGGTCCCCGAATGACGATGTTACCGGCACGTTTCTGCTCCGGCCCGAGGAATTGCAGATGCTGCTCCAGGTGGCGTGGCACGTCAATCCTTCGAATACGGTCAGCGGGCCGTTCATCGTGCTGCCGATGGCCACGGGCGTTCAGTTCGATGTGCTGAGCAACAGCTCGTATTTCAAATTCGACCTGGATTCGATGAGCTTCTACCACCTGCTGCGGCTGCAGGACAACGGCGACAACCGGAGCGCTTACATGACGCTGCGCAACTACACGGCGCCGCATCAGAACGCGTTCTTCAACATGATCGACCGGGCGCTCAGCGGTCCCGACGCGGGGCGCGACGCGGAGACGCGCGCGCTATTGGACCAGTGGCTACAGCGCCCCCGGCGTGATTTCTACGTCGATGTCTCCTCGAAAGTCGCGGTGTGCGGAAGCGAGGCCTGCCAGCCGGTTCCCGTTCCGTTACGGCCGCCGGCGACGTTTCTGTGGGAGGTGGATCCGTTTCAACTGAATGGCGGTGGCTCCGGGATAATCGAAAACGCGGGCGTAGACTACATTTTGCCGTATTGGATGGCGCGGTATTACGGCGTGATCAATGGCGGCAGCGGCATCCAATCTGCCGCGGCGCCGAGTAGTGCCATCGCGCCCGATTCGCTCGCTTCTCTCTACGGCCAGAATCTTGCCTCGGCGACCGCGCAAGCCGGCTCACTCCCGCTGCCTATCTCTCTAGGCGGAGCCACGCTGGCAGTAACCGATTCCGCCGGCGTGCAACGGAACGCGCCGCTGCTCTACGTTTCGCCGGGCCAGATCAATTTCCTGGTCCCGGACAACGTCGCTTCGGGGACCGCGACTTTCGAAGTCGGCGGAGACACTATGGCGCAAAGCTTCACAGCCGCGGTGAAGCCCGTGGCACCTACCCTGTTCAGTATGAGCGGAACCGGTTCCGGCGTGGCGGCCGCACTAGCGGTGGCGGTCCAGGTTGGCAACGGGCAGGTGCAGGTTCCGGTCCCTGTGTTTCAATGCGGAAGCACGGGCTGCGTCTCCGTGCCGCTTGCTCTCGGCGTCGATCTGCCGGTGTACGTGAGCTTCTACGGCACGGGAATCCGCAATCGCAGCTCACTGGCGAACGTGGCGGTTACTATCAATGGCGTTAGCTTGCCGGTTCTCTACGCGGGACCTGCCGCCAATTATGTTGGGCTCGACCAGGTCAACGTCGGACTGCCGCTGTCGCTGCGCGGAAGCGGCGAGGCCAACGTAGTTCTCACGATAGATGGGCAGACCTCGAACGCCGTCACGATTAACGTTCTATGAGGTTCGGTCCCGCCCTCCGTTGGGCCGAACGAAGTTGTTAATGGAGTCCTGCCTGAGGCGGGTTGGGGCCGATCGCTCGACGGAACAAACCTGCTGCCGATATTGTGGCATTACGCTCCCAGGCTTTAGCTACGTGTTCAGCCAGAACTTTTGGAGTCCGCGTGGAGTCCAAACCGAGGGAATTCGCGTTCTGGCGTCCATTTGGCGTCCAAATCGTGTTACCCTAAACCTTGTGTTTTCAGTAGGCACCATCTGTAAGTGATTGACAAAAGCTTGCTTGGGAGTGCAAGAGGTCCCGAGTTCAAATCTCGTCAGCCCGACCAACCTTACGGAGTCACCGGTGGTTCACATCGCCAGGCGACGGACATAGAACCCGATTCCGCTATGCCTTATCGGATCCCATTCAACCGGCCCGGGCTAACCGGCAACGAACTGCGCTACATAGCCGATGCAATTACGCAAGGCCACGCCGCCGGCGACGGCGCATTCACGCGGCGCTGCCACACGATGCTGGAGGAGACGCTGGGAGCTGCCCGGGTCCTGCTCACCACTTCCTGCACACACGCTCTGGAGATGGCGGCATTGCTGCTGGACATCCAACCCGGCGACGAGGTGATCCTTCCGTCGTTTACCTTCGTCTCGACGGTGAATGCGTTCGTGCTGCGTGGAGCGAAGCCGGTGTTTATCGATATCCGCCCGGACACGCTGAACCTGGACGAATCGCGGCTCGAGGAGTTGATCACGCCTCGCACGAAGGCCATCGTTCCGGTGCATTATGCGGGCGTGGGATGCGAGATGGATGAAATTCTGGGCATCGCCGGCCGGCACGGCGTTACCGTTGTAGAGGACAACGCGCACGGTCTTTTCGCCCGCTACAAAGGCCGCTACCTGGGGACGTTCGGCGCAATTGCCACGCAAAGCTTTCACGAAACCAAGAACGTGATTTGCGGCGAAGGCGGCGCCATCGTACTCAACGACGCCGCCATGGTGGAACGCGCCGAGATCCTGCGGGAGAAAGGGACCAATCGAAGCAAGTTTTATCGCGGTCAGGTGGACAAGTACACGTGGGTCGATATTGGCTCCAGCTACCTGATGTCGGACATCCTGGCCGCGTTCCTGTGCGCGCAGCTGGAAAAGTACGAGCAGATTTCGGCTACCCGAAAGCGGATCTGGGAATGCTACAATCGGGAACTCGCCGGCTGGGCCGGGGCACAAGGCGTGCGGCTGCCCTGCGTGCCGCCGCACTGCGCGCAGGCTTATCACATGTTCTACCTGGTGATGCCCACCTTAGCAGCCCGCCAGGGCCTGATCGAGCACCTCAAATCGCTGGGGATTCTCAGCGTCTTCCACTATATCCCTCTGCATCTTTCCCCGATGGGTGTGGAATTCGGCGGCCGCGCCGGCCAGTATCCTATCACCGAGCGGGTCGGCGATTGTATCTTACGTCTGCCGTTCTATAATGACCTCTCCAACGCGGATCAGGCGGACGTTGTGGACGCAGTCCGGCAGTTTGACTGCGGTGCCGCGGCGGCTCGATGAAAGCTACGAGCAGCACCGGCGGCCAGACGCGCCAATCACGCGTTTTCGCGAATTGATGGCCGCGACTGAAAGACGCTATACTCCACGTGGAACATGCCGGAAGATCCGCAACTGCAAGGCGTCAAACTGCACATCCCCGTCAACGACATCGAAGCGCCGGAACTATCCATCGTGATTCCCGCACTGAATGAAGAACCGACCATCCAGGAATTTGTATCGTGGTGCCAGGAGGGGTTGGCCGAGGCCGGGGTGAAGGGCGACGGCGGCTGCTCGTGTCCTTCAGTGGCTGCTAACGCGACGCCACTTCGATTCCGGGAGACCACCAGAAGCGCTTCGTAGTGGACTTTGACGGTCGCTAGGGTACGGCAGTTGAAGCACTAATTTAGAATGTTACCATGTCATTTTTGTTGAGTCCCACCCTTGAGTTGCTGCGGAACTGTCATGCTGCCGTCCAACGGGGCCTGCAGTTCCGGCCGATTCTGGGGGGCGGCTTCCATTCTGTCCTCTTGCCCAAAGCTACCTACTCGCCCTGGATGGGAGATAGGGATTTCCGTGCGGCCTATGCCGCGGTTGAGAAATCGACACTCGTAGATGTCTACCGCTGTTACGAACTCTGGCAACTCGTGGCCGAAACAGCCAAAGCCGGAGCCGGCGATCTTCTTGAAGTTGGTGTGTGGCGGGGAGGAACCGGCGCACTCATCGCAATGCGCAGCCGCACAGACGGAACGGGCGGCACGGTCTGCCTCTGCGACACATTTTCAGGAGTTCCGAAGACCAGCGCCGCCGGGTTCATATCTATAACCTCAACGGCCATGGGGTCGTGATTAACACCAGATGAACATAGTGGAACTCGACTTGTTCAATATGCCGATTTCCGGCCGCTGGGCATTCGGCCTCGGTGGCTGCTTGGATTACTACTGCGCTTCCGAAAGACATGGAGTACCGTGCCGAAACCGCCCCGCGAAGCCATGAAACGGAGTTCAGAGGTTACTGAAGTATCGCACTAGCCGAGCGGCCGATGGGGCCGACAGGACGGTGAGCACAAGCAGCGAATAGGCACAAAGTGTTCCAGCAATTGCGCGGCAGACGGCAGCTCCACGCGTGTCCATCGGCCCCCAGAGGGCGCGTAAAGCGAGCACGCCGCAGAAGGCCAGCAGCGGCGCGAAATCCACCAGATACCGTCCGGCCGCCCAGCCGAGGAAAGCCACAAAGAGGAGGAGAAGTACCGCGGCGGCGTGCATCGCGCGGAAGACCACGGTCCCGCCGGCGTTGCGAAGCTTGAGAAAAACAGGGGCGACGATACCGAGCAGAAGCATGGGAGCGGTGGGCAGGATGCCCACGAACGGCTCCCTAAACCACGGGAAGAGGGGGTCTGACACGAGCAGACTGGGGCGCAGGAAAGGGAATCCGGACCCCACGACGAGAGGGGTGAAGAAGTAGATACGCAGCGTTGGCAGAACCTCACTTAGACTGAGGCGGGGCCCGTTGATAGCGAACGCGTTCAGTTGGTATCGCTGACCGAACTCGAAGGGACTACCGAAGCGGCTGTAGTTGAACCAGGCGAGACCGGCGGCGCAAAGGAAGATGCCGGCGCCGAAGATCAACGTCAAGCGCCAGCGGCCCCGGAAATAGTAGGCGACGGCCACGCCCGCGGCTCCCCCGGCGAGCGCCAGGTTGGGCCGCGACCCGAACGCCAAACCAAAGAGCAGTCCCGAGGCGGCGAGCCACGCTGCGCGCGTTTGCGCGGAACGGAGGGCGAGGAAGAGGCAGAGAAAAGCGGCCTGTAAGAACAGGTAGCCCGCGGCGATGGACACCTCGTAGAAAAGGGCGCGGGTGATCAGGAAAAACACAAAAGACGAGGTTCCGAGGAGGGAGACGGCGCACAACTCGAGCCAGAGGGGCAGGCTCCAACCGTTGTGGCCTGCCAGCAGGTAGAGCAGCGCGCACGCGCACAGATAGCCCGCGGCGCAGAGGAGTGGAACGGCGACGGCATTGTGGAGGTCGCGTCCGGTGACGACACGATAAGGGAGAAAGAAGAGCAGCGCCGGCGCCGGCCCGAAGTAGAGATAGTACTTGCCGCCATAGAGAGATGCGTCGTGGAGCCGGTATCGTCCGTTGGCGGCGGAGTCGTAGGGGTTTTTCAGGGCGAGCAGTTCAGGCGCGGGGTCGAGGGGAAGGCTGGTCCGGCCGGCAAGAAATCCGCTGGCCAGAAGCGCGTGATACTCCTTAGTTTTGCCCCCGCGATCATCTTCGGTGCGAAAATCGCCTTGCACGAAACAGGAAAGCGCGAGGCAGAAGATCAGCGTTGCGCCAGCCGCGGAAGGGAACCTGCGGGCGCGTTGAGCGGCACAAGCGGCAGCGTCATCCATTTCTTCGATATTATCATCTTGGGTTCCCAACGCTTGCGGTGACAGCCTCACAGAAGCGCCCGGGGCTGGAAACCGCAAGCGTGAAGGGCGGAAAAATCCGGACTGGGATCGGTGTTCATGAGCCCGATCAGGCTGTCGCTGCGGAACTTCAGGGGCACATGTAGAGATTCCGCAATCCGAAGCACCCACAGTACGGGCTGGTAGGGCACCGGGATAAAGAACATCCGTTCCTTCTTTGCGATGCCGCGAAGAAAGGCTTTAAAGGTGACGGGGACCGGGCATGCCAGTGTCACCACGCCACTCGGCGCCGGACCGCGGCAGAGACTGGCCACCACTTTTGCGGCATCCTCTACGTGGCAGAAATATATGGGCCGGTTCCCGCCGATAATCGGCAGCACGGGAGTCTTCTGCATCAGCGCCTCCAGTTTGCCCACGATGTGCCCCGAGTTGTTCCCATACACCAACCCCGGCCGGACAATGACCGCGCCAAATTCCGCGGCCACTTCTTCGATTGCGAGTTTCGTTCTTCCGTATGCCGATCTGCAGGAGGCAAACGCGCTCATCGATGAAATGAAAACGATTCTGCGCACGCCGGCGCCGCTGGCGCTCCGGAACAGATTCCGCGTGCCTTCCACGTTTATCGCCACTGAAGCCTCGGGCGTGGGTTGCATGAAGTCGTATGCGCAATGCACGAGCGCCTCCAGAGCGCCGAGCGAGGAGGCCGGCAGGGTTTCGCCGAGCGAGTATCTCACCGCGCCCGGGTCTCCCCCAGCGTTGCGCACCAGGCGAATCACCGTGTCGCCATCCCGCTCCAACCGGGAAACGACATTTGACCCGATATATCCATTCGCGCCGGTGATCGCGACTCTCATCGCTCACTCCTCATATTCGCTCGCAATCCGGTATGCATTGGCCATGATGGAATAGGTAATTGTCGTCGCCGGCAGTGTGGGGAACGTACTGGCGTCAACCGGATGCACCCGCCGGTGCCTCCTCGGACCTAGGCGCATCGTATTCAATTATAGTGGAAATGGTTTCAGTGTTTTGGGAGATCAGATCCGTCGCTGCCGCTGTTTGTTATAGAGTTCCATAAGTCAGTTATGGTCTATGGAAAGCGGGCTGCCCAACTGCATTCCGGTCCACCCTGCGGTATAGCACCCACCACCGCGACTCGGCGACGCGCTTGTAGTGTGTCTCCAGGTACGGCCCATAGACCTGTAGAGTGTGGGCAAACGCGTACGGATCCCATATGTCTTTCGGGACCATCACCAAATCTACCTCCCCAATAATACGCTCCGGCGGAGGGCCGACGACCTCGTTGAAGTTGGAGTCATAGTACAGGCAGACGGAGCCGCCTCGAGCGGGAGGTCTCTGCAGCCCGAAACTGAACACGTTGGAGAAATCGAGCGAGAATACGCTCTCCAGCGGTCCCGACGACCGGCGCAGCAGTTCCATGCCGTCGTTGACGGCGCCAGAGTATTCTTCGCCGTCCCAGGGGCTCGATGGCCCCAGCATGCGCAGCGTGCGCAAGGAATCGCTGGTGAACAATACCGTACCCGGCCGGTCGGGCCGGTAGGATTTGAAGAAATCGTATGCCAGCCCGGCGGCGTCCTTGCCGGCGAGCGGCAAACCGAGCAGCGCGGCGATCAGGAATCCAACGATCATCCGGCGCTGGTTTTCCTGGCCGGCGACGCGCCGGTCTGCCCAGATGGCATCCGTGATCACGATGGCCACCAGGAAGCCCAGAGGGAGACCAGCGGGCTGGAAGTTCGTGGCCATCAGCAGTATTCCCGCAGCCGTCACCATGACGGCGCAGAGAGCACAGCGCCATCGCCGGCCTGGGAACGCGCGCCAGGCGGGGGCCCCGTCCAGTGCGCGTGTCCCCACAGCGGCGAGCGCCAGCAGCAGGATCCCCGGAATCACCGCCCGGGTGACGGCATTGAGGAATCGCCGCGGGGGCGACTGTCCCATGCGCGCGGCGGCAAGCGTGCTCAGGTCCCGATAGTACGCGGCCAAATCGCCGCGCAGGTACACCGACATTGCTCCCACCACCAGGGCGAAGCCGGCCGCGGTGTAAAGCAACCGTCGCGCGGTATCCTGACGGAGCAGACACGCCGCGGCCACGAATACAGTGCCTACCATGAAATACGTCGGCTTAATAAACAGACACATGCCCAGGGCGATACCGCTGGACAAGCCATCCCCTCTCGACTCCGAGTCCGGGCGCACGGGCGCCAGCAGTTCCATCAGGATAATTGCCAGCAACCCGTAGCCGTAGCGGTTATAGATCATGGCTTCGGTAAGGGTGCGGAAATCGAAGCCCAACGGGATAGGCGCCAGTACCAGCAGGGCACAATACCAGCCGGCGAGCAAGGCGCCGCCCGCCGTCAATCGATTCCGGGCCAACGCGAACATCCAGAGGCCGGCCGCGACTCCCGTCAGGGCAGCGGCGTAAGCCAGCCCGTGAGCGGCGCCGCGCGCCATCCAGAGCCCCACGGCGTCGATCAGCAGCACCGCCGGACCGAGTTCGAGATAGAAGTCCAGCGATGGGCGCTGGCCGTTGAGCACACGCCAAGCGCCGTCAAGCGGCCCCATCATGTCATGACCGGCAAACATGATAGGCAGGCCGCGCGCCGCGATTCGCAGCGCACACAGGCACGCGAGCCCAATTACGAATAAACCAAAACCCCACCGCAACGTCGCATTCCGCTGCCCGCTACCCATTCGTTCCGTTTTCATGATCGGGTGGCCGCTGGCTGGCCTGATTGGCACGGGTTAAGCATCGACATTCCATCAGCGGCAGAAAGAAAGGAAAGGCCTGACGACCCGAGAACAGGATAGCGCAAGAGAAGACACCTTGGAAAGAGCTGAGTTGCCCCGGTTGCCCCGGGGCCACTCGCTGTAAGGCTTCCCTCATGTCATACCGCGCGGGTGGCTGGCAGCGCAGGCTCCATTTCGCGAACATTTAAAATAATTTTCCGAATGCTATCAATCACTTGACCGGACTCGCCGGGGTTTGGCGCGGAGCGGGCGGGCTATTCTCGGCTTAGAGGGACTGGCAGCCAGTCAGCCAGTCGGACGAGTCAACCAACATGAAGTCCTATAGAGCCGTACTGAGGTGTGTTTGCGAGGCTGCGGGCGATCATCGGCGCTGCCCACGGAAAGACGGAGATCGATCCGCGCACACGGGAAACCATCGATTTGATTCCGGCTGCCCGGGCGTGGCCGAAGGAGAACGGGCCGTCGCTCCAGGACTGGCCGGCAAACCACGCGCGCTAGCGTGGGCGATGAGGCCGTTCTTCGCGATGGCGCTACTGGCAGTGCCGGCTTGCGCGGCCTTCCCGAACGGGTATAGCTACTGCAAAGTGGTGACCACCCAGCACACGATGGTATCCGGGACGAGCGACCTCACCAACTATCCGTTGACCGTGATTCTCACCGATGCGGACCTGCGGACCACCGGCAACGGCGGTCTGGTCAACAACGGCAGCGGCTTCGATATCGGGTTCTATCCCGACTGCTCCGGTTCCGGGGCGGCGCTGAAATGGGAGATGGAGTCTTACTCTCCGACGACGGGTGCAATCGTCGCTCATGTTCTGCGGCCTACTCTGTCACACACCGCCAATGACACCATTGGAATGTTTTACGGTGGTTCGTTCAGCAGCTTCCAGAGCACGGCATCAGCGGTGTGGGACACCAACTACAAAGGCGTGTGGCACTTGTCGTCCTCTAACATGCTGGCCGATTCCACCGGAAACAACAATTTGGTTAATAATGGCGGCGTCATTAGTGCCGGTGGAGTGGTTGATGGAGGAGCGAGCTTCAGTGGAAGCAATTGGCTGAATAATGCGGCCCCTACCGGATTACCCACAACCGGATGGATCACTGCAAGCATGTGGGTTAATGTGCCGTATCAATCCGGCAATCCCCGTATTTTAAGGGTTGGCACGTTCCCCGGTTCAGCTATTGAGATCGCCTTTGATATCACCCACAAGTCTTACGTGTACTGGGGGGATTCGGGACACTACACTAACGCTGACCTTTACCTAGCCGGGACAGCTTACTTGAGTTATGCATTTAATGTGTCTACAGGCGTGCTCAAGATGTATGTGAATGGTGCTTTGGACGCAAGCTACACTGGCTTGAGCACGGGAGTCGTCACTGCGGCCATAGGCATTGGCGCTACTGCTGACGGCGGAGTTCCTGTCATCGGCCTGGGCGATGAGGTCCGAGTTTCCGGCATTGAACGTTCCTCCGACTGGATTCTCACGGAGTACCGGAACCAGAGCGCTCCCGGCACGTACATCTCAGCGGGTCCGAGGGTGGCGGCGGCCGCGGGCACTCGTTTTCGGCACTTAGTGACGGGCGGCCTTTAGAGATAGTTGCTGGTGTCGGGTGGCGCGGGGTCAGTCCTTCCTGACCAGGAAGGAGTAGTGCGGGATTTCGAGTGCGCTGCGGAAATTCTCGCGGATGTAGCGCACCAAGGGTTGGGAAGAGACGTCCGCGCGGCGCGTCCATTGATCCACCATATCCTGCCGCAGAATGACGCATGCATCGGGATCCTGAGCTACCTCTCGCACGATGCTCTCCTGCTCGGCGGCGCTGAGAGATATCATCCAGGCTCCGCTGTTCAAGCCGGTGGGGGCCGGTTTGCCGGTGAACAGGTTGAAGCTGAAGAGGCCAGGCTCCGTGATCAGTGTGCGGCAGGGGCCGGCGTTGACCCTGGCGACGAGAGCGCGAAGAGGCGCCGCCCTCTCGGGTTCAATGCGCATGGATCGGGTTCCCGGAAATCCGAGTGGTTCGAAGCCCGCGTAAGTGCTTTCCGCCTGCCAAGCGAAGCCGAGGTATGCCGCGCCGAGCAACAGGCAGGCGCCCCATGCCACCCACCCGGTCCGCGGGACGAACGGCCTTTCTCCGGACCAGGAACTACCAATCCACGCCAGGCCATCCGAAAGGCAGATCCCTGTTACGGCGATCATCAGGACCGCCGCAAATCGCAGTTGGGCGCCCGCAACCGGGTAAGCGTACAGCACCTGTGTGACGGCGAGTAACAGCAGCAGGGCCCGGCCGGAGCGGTCCTGGGTGGCTGAGCCGGCATGGCCGGAAGGGGCGGCGATCAGCCATAAAAGCGGAAGACCGAAGTTGATCAGCGCTTCATAGCGATCCGTGAGGCAGAGCGCCACCGCGACCACGGCGAAGCCCACCTTGACGAAGGCCAGGAACGCCGCGGGTATGCGGCCCGTGCGCGCGCCGTAAGCCAGAACCAGTGCCGCCAGAGCCCACAGGGGCGCCAGAAGCCGGATGTGAGGCTCCAGGTACCAACTCTGGCCGAAGGTCGCCCGCGGCTTGATAATCATCCAGTCGATCATCGCCGACAAGGTGCTGCCATGCGCGAGTGCAAACCAGCAAAGAGCGGCAATGGCGCTCGCGAAGCCCGCACCGGCGGCGAGGAGGTCCCGCAAGCCGATGGGCACGTCTTCCCCGGCGCCGGACACAATCAGAATGGCGGACGCGATCGAGATCACCTCCAGGGCGCAGAACTTCACGGCCCACCCCTCCGGCAGGTGCCCCCACATCAAGAGGACCGGAAGCATTAAAATCCCGCAAGACGCCAGGATGGAGGCAACCGTGCGCAGCCATTTCGGACGCAAGGCGTATGCGAAGCCCGTGAAGACGGCGGCGATCACGAAAATTCCGAGATTGATCTTGGTTAACACCGCGAGGCCCGCCAGCGCCCCCAGCATGGTTGCCCGCCAGGCGCGGTTTCGGGCGAAACAGGCAAGCCCCAGGACCGCGAGCAGGAAAATGCCGGCTTCCTGAGGATGCGCCGGCTCTTCGCCGATGAACCCCATCGCACGGAACGCCAGAATGTGCGTGAAAGACGCCAGCAGCAGCGAACCGGTGGCGCGATACGCCAGCAGGAATACGATGAATGCGGCTGCCACCCAGAAGGCAATCGAAACCAGGCGAACGGAATGATGCGAGATTAACGTGCCGGTCAGGACATGAGCGCACCATTGATAGAAGTAGTACACCGGGCCGTAAATAGAGGCCACCCGATCGTAAAGCGGGCCCCCCTCAAAGAAGCGCTTCACGGACCACATCATGGTGCCTTCATCGTCGTAGGTAGCCAGACTGACGAAAGCACGATAGTACGCCGTGACCGCGCTGAACAGGACTACGAATAGAGAGCAGGCGATCAACTTAGCCGTGCGGTGCGCCGGCGATTCCTTCATTCCCCGGTCCCGGAGTCGCGGCCATCGGTCGACGGATCAGGCAGCATCGCAGACTCTCGACAGGCAGGATATCAAGTCGTAGCCGTCCCAGATCGGACCGAAGTCAGCGGTCCGGCCAACGGGGACGATGCGGTCGATGCCCGAAAGCCCGTTGGACAGCACCCATTCGCGAAGGTCTTCCGGTTGGAAACCGATATAGGACATGGTTTGGAATTTTCGCGTGGTGATGGATGCGAGGGCATCAAGATTCTGGTCGTCGTACTCGAGGAAGCTTCCGCCGGCGCACCGGTATTGATCGAGATCGGGGGAAAGTTTCTCGATGCGGATGCGATCGATCAGGTGATCCGGCATGCTGGCTGCCTGCGCGCCAGGGAGTTCCATGGCGCACCGGCAGAGTGCGGTGAGTTTGTCCACGGCCAGGATGGGCGCAAGCGTGTAGCGCGCCTGGACAACTTCGTGGACCGCGGCCCAGAATTTCTGCTTTGCCCGATGAATCGCCTCGCCGGATCCGATCCACACGAGCAGGCGGGGCGAAGAGCAGGCGTTCTGGTCGTATAGATAAGTGTCGTTATAGAAGTCTTGCGCGGTCTTTCCGGGGTCGGGTTGCACCAGATAGGCTGCCGCCTGGATGACACAGATCGAGTAACGATCGGCGAAGGTAAGATCGAATGCGCGGGCCGGAATTGGGGTCTTTCTGATCTCCTGAATGGTGTCGTCGCCTCCCCAGATGATGCGCACATCGCACAGGCCCGAGAAGTAGGCGGTGAGATCGTTGTCCCGGCCGTAGCGGACAATGGCGATGTAGTCTCTGAGCGGACGGAATTCCTCCCTTTCCAAGACCTGCTGTATGGCGCGACAGATAATGCCGGTCTGGGGGAAAGGCCGGCTCGGAGCCCGCACGATGCAGGCATTACCCGCAAGCAGACCGCACACCAGGGAATAGGCAAAATTGACCGGCACATTCGCTGGGGCGATGTGGAAGGTGACTCCGCGGCCGAGGCGATAGGAACTCTGCTCCCGGTAGGCTTCCTTAAGCCGTTCGATGTTCCCTTTTCGGCAGAAGAAGCCAAAGGTTATGACATCGGGAAAGGCCTTTGCCTCTTTGTCGGCCATCAGGGTTTGCGAGAGGGCGTGTAAGAACAGACAGATCTCGTCGGAGAAGGGCCTGAAGGCGCGCAGGGAAGGCATAACATCGCAGGCGGGTTCGGCGGGACACAGACATTCGACGTTATCGGGACTGAACTGCATAGGTATCGCTGCACCCCCTGATTTCCGCGTTTTCCAGCCGGCCCGAGATCCGGAAGAACTTGCCGAGCCGTCCGCATGGGCAATCGTCCTCGCCGAGCAGGACGCCCTCGTCTTCGGTGAGGAGCGCGTGGCCGGGATAGGATTCGGGCAGGATCGACACTACCTCGATGATGCCCCTTTCGCCGATGCCCGCCGCGCTGAAATCCTTGGCGCGCCGAACGATTACGTCGGAGAAGACGCTGGCGTGCAGGTGGCCGTACTCGCACTCCATATAGACAGACCCGGTCTGCTCTACCATGCCGTAATAGTCGTGTACCCGCGGGATGCCGCAGACCTCGTGGAGAGACCTCTTGAAGCCGGCGGGAGAAACCGCCTGGTCGAGGAGCTTCTTCCAGCCGCCGCCGTGGAGCATGGTGCCTTTGGAGAGGTCTGGCCGGAATCCGGATTTGCCGAGCGCCTGGTAGAAATGCTGCCAGATGATGGAGGTGAACCCGAAAAGCAGGATATCTTCCCCAAGATGTTTCCGCAGGAATGTCGTGATCGCCGCCTGGTCGAGGTCCATGTTTTCGTCGAGCGCATAGATGCGCTCGTAGGAGAACAGGGAGAACCCGAGAATGCCCGCACCTCGAGCGGAAAACGTGGCACGATTCTTCAGCACGGCGGGCGAATCGAGAATCAGCATAGGCAGGCGTTTCGGCCCGATGAAGGAAGCTACGATCCTGGCGAGGGCCTTGGTCTGGCGAGCCGCCGTGGACTTGTCCAGGAAGATTTTGGAGACCTGCTGTCCGGATGTGCCGGACGAGGTCATTGTCTTGACGACATCGGCCTTGTCGACGCTCAGTAACTCGTATTCTTTGAACAGGCGCACGGGCAGGAAAGGCAGGTCGTAATAACTGCAGGCGCGCGTTGGGTCGAATTGCATCACGTCGAGGATGCGTCTGTATGCCGGGCACGCCTGGTAATGACGACGCGTCAGGGCGCACAGCGTTTCAGACAGGAAGGCCTGCTTCTTCTCTTTGTTCAGAGAGTACGGGGGGATCGTGAAATAGGCGTCATCGTCCACAAATCAAGGTCTCCAGTTTGGCGTAGAGCGTCTTCCCGGCATCGTTCCTGGGGATCGCCTGGATTGGAGTCACCGCAAAGGCGGTTGGGTGGATGCCCGTCTTTTCGGAAATGAAGCGTTTCACCGCCGCCCCCTGATCCGCGGCGGTAATGAAGATGACCATGTGGTCGTCACGCCCGGCACAGGCGAAGCCGAGGTCGGGGAACGCGGAGTGAATCAGCCTCTCCGCGTCGTCGAGATTAACGCGGTTGCCGAAGATCTTGATGAATCGCTTCTTGCGGCCGACGATGTAATAAAAGCCGTCCGCGTCACGTTTGGCGAGGTCCCCGGTGGCCAAGGCGCTGCCGTTTTCGTTGCCATGGATCAGGTCGTCGCCGCACCTCGCGTAGCCGAGTGTCACGTTTCGGCCCTTGTAGACCAGTTCGCCAATGGTGTCGGGCTCCGTGACAGCATTGCCTTCCGGGTCGGCCAGTGAGAACTCGCCGCCTGGTATGGCGATGCCGATGCTGCCGCATTTCTCAAGGGATCGTTCCGCAGGCAGATACGACATTCGCGCCGTCGCCTCGGCTTGACCGTACATGACGAAAAAGCGGCGGCCGCTGCCATGAGAGAACTGCGCAAATTCGCGGTGAAGTTCGGGGGACAACTTGCCGCCGGCCTGGGTCATGGTCGTGAGGGAAGGCAAAGTCATCCCAAAAAACCGCAGCCGTTTCAGCATTTCATAGGTATAGGGCACGCCGCCGAAGGAGGTGGCTTGCCGGTCGCTGAAGAAGCTCCAAAACTCTTTCTGCATCAGGGCTTTCGTAGTCAGCAGCACCGTGGCGCCCACTGCCAGATGACTGTTGATTATGGAAAGCCCATAGGTGTACTCCATCGGCAGGGTAGTGATGGGGCGTTCGTGCTCCGTGATTCCGAGACACTCGACGATCGAGGCGGTGTTGGCGCCGAGGTTTTCGTAGCTCTGGCGGACGAGGTTAGGGCTTCCTGTCGAGCCGGAGGTGGTCAGCAGAAGGGCCAGATCGCGATACAAGGGGGGCGAGGGCGTAAATGGCGTCTTGAGAAGCGCGTAGCCGTACTCGCTGAGGACCACGGGCAAAGACGTCTGCGAGGCGTCGCGGAAACTCGCCTGCCGCGCCTGCGGCACCCAGAGAAAGGAGGGCCGGTAAGTTTCGATGAGCTGGTCAAGAAGCGCGTGGTCCAGGCCGCCAGCGAGCAGAAGAGGCACGATTCGGTTGTGGAGGAAGGAAGTGTAGCCGGCAAGCGAGCCCAGGGTGTTCGAGCACAGGCAGAAAACCAACTGCCGGCTGGGCACGGCAGTGCGGACACTGTCCGCGAACCTGGTCAACTGCCCGTAGGTGATGCTCTCGCCGGTATCGCAGACGGCAGCAAGCCGCTCTGGATAGGAACTAAAGTTCCACACTGTACTTCCTCAGAATCGCTTTGCCTTTCTCGAACGAACTGAAGTCGATAATATCTTCGGTTTCGAGCGTGATGCCGAACGTCTCTTCCAGCAGGGCCATCAGGCCCATATGGCCGATGGAGTCCCATACCGCGATGGATTGGTAGCTACAGGTGGGAAGCACAGCGGGGTCGACGTCGAAGGAGTCGACAAAGGCCTTCGTGTACTTGTCCAGATTCGTCATCCTAGTTTTGCCTCTTCGTATTTCTTGAGGATCGTCTGGGCGATTTGCGGCGCCGTCAATCCGAACTGTTTGAGGAGATACGGATAGTCGGCGCCATTCTTGAATTCGTCGGCGATACCGATAATCAGCTGCGGCGGTTTGACGCGGACTCCCGCCAGGCATTCGGCAACCGCGCCGCCCAGTCCACCCTTCATACTGTGCTCCTCGACCGTGACGAGCAACTTAACCCGAAGCGTTTCCATCAGGGCGATTTCATCCAGGGGCTTGATGGTGTGCATGTCGATCACGGCGCAAGAGATTGCCTGCTCGGAGAGGATCCTGGCGGCCTCCAGGGACGCATGCACCATGGCGCCCGTAGCGACGATCGCGATGTCCTCGCCCTCGCGCAACCGGATCGCCTTGCCGATTTCAAAAGCAAAGTCGGTTTTGTAGACAGGATGGTTGGGCTGGCCGCCTGTCAGTCGAAGATAGATCGGTCCTTTGTGCCGGGCCGCGGCCAGTGTGGCCTGGACGGTTTCCGTGCAGTCCGCCGGAGAGAGGATCGTGATGTTGGGGATGGCCCGCATAATCGCGATGTCCTCAATGCTGCAGTGCGTTGCCCCGAGGATGCCGACCGAGAGCCCCGCTGTGAGCCCGACGAGCTTGATGCCGAGCTTCATGTATCCCATGTTCACCCGGACCTGATCGCAGCTCCGCGTCGATGCAAAAGTAGCGTAGGTGGTGGCGAAGACATTGAGGCCTTCCTTGGACATGCCCGCGGCGACGCCGACCAGATTCTGTTCCGCGATTCCGATATTGTAGAGACGCTTGGGGTACTTGGCGCCAAACCTCTCGAGTCCGGAGAAATACATCTCGTCCGCTGTCAGAATGGCGATGTTGTCGTCGATTTCGGGCAGTTCCAGAGCCGCGAAGCCAAAGGCGCCGTTGGACCCCAGCATGGACCACGTGCGGATGTTTGCCGACGTGAAGGCGATCACTGGCCCTCCCGCTGTTCGGGGGGGATTTGTTCCGCCATCGCCTGATCGAACTGCGCCTGCGTCAGCCGGCAGTGATGCCAGGCACGGTTGTTTTCCATGAAGGAAACGCCTTTGCCCTTGACGGTGCGAGCGATAATCGCCAGCGGCTTGTCGTGCGGTGTTTCGAGGGCGTCGAGCAGGGCGGCAATGTCATGGCCATCGACGTTCAGGGCCATCCAGCCGAAGCTCTCCCACTTGGCAGCCAGATCTCCCAAATCCATTACGTCCTCCGTGATGCCGTCGTACTGCAGCCCATTCTTGTCCACGATCACGACCAGGTTCGAAAGGTCGAAATGCGCCGCGGACATGGCAGCCTCCCAAACGGAGCCTTCGTTGATTTCTCCATCGCCAACCAGGACGAATACGCGAGAAGTCTCGTTGGCCCGGCTCCTGAGCGCTAACGCGCTGCCGACCCCGAGGGAGAGCCCCTGTCCCAGGCTGCCGCTGGAAAACTCGATGCCCCTTTGCAGGTCCATGTGGGGATGGCCGGTCAGATGGGTACCGTTGCATTTAAAGGTCGCCAGATCCTTTTCGTCGATGAAGCCGGCGAGACACAGCGCCGCATAGTACGCCAGCGCGCCGTGGCCCTTGCTGAGGATAAAACGATCGCGCTGCTCCCACAGCGGGTTCCGCACGTCATACCGCAGGACTCCGAAATACAGCACGGAGGTGATTTCCATCATCGAAAGGCCGCCTCCGAGATGGGCACCGACGGGGCCCGCGGCCAGAGACATCTGCAACGCATATCGGCGCATCTGACGGACCGCCGCGAGACACCTTGCGTGAATTGAATCTGTGGTCAGTGGTTTCCCACATCCTTCATCCTGTAACGTAGGCACGCTCAAATCGATCCTCCATCCGCGCACAGGATATGCCCGGTGACAAACGACGCCATGTCCGAGGCCAGAAACACAGCAACGTCGGCGATTTCCCTGGGTCGCGCCAAGCGTTTCAACGATGTACTCTCTACCATATTGTGACGCGCCTTTTCCTCCATCAGGTTGGCCATGTCCGTGTCCGTCAGTCCGGGTGCGATGGCATTCACACGGATTCCCGATGCGCCGAGTTCCGCCGCGAGCGTCCTGGTCGCAGCCATTAACGCGGCCTTGGAGACGCCGTAGGCGATGTTGCCCGATTTCAAATCCAGGCCGGACAGCGACGCAATGTTGATAATGCTCCCGGTTCTTTTCTTCTGCATCAGACGGATAACGGGTTGGCTGAATTCCAGCACGGAGAAGAAGTTGATTTCAAAGACTTCGCGTATCGCAGCCATCGAAGTCATCTGAAACAGTCCACCATGCGCCACGCCCGCGTTGTTCACCAGCACATCGATGGGTCGCGTGGAACTACCGATCTGCTTCACAGCGGCTTTCATCGCCAACCGGTCGGTCACATCGAAAAAAACGGGCTGGATTACGACACGATAGCGCTCGGCGATTGCCGACAGATCGGCCAGGAATTCCGGGGTTTCCTTTCTTGCATGTGCCCAAATGCAGGCGCCGTGCTGCGCGAACCCTTCCACGATGGCGCGCCCAATGCCGCGATTCGCACCCGTAACGATTGCGTTCTTGCCGCTCAGAAGCACGCCGCCAACCTCTTCTTTACACTACCCGCGCGTGTCATAGTGCTTGATGTAAACGTACGTGACCTCATCGAAGCGGAAGCCCATGCTCGCATGGAGGCGAACGGCATTGCCGTTATTAGTCGAAATATGCGTGGAAACCGAAGTGCCGCCGCGCGCCGCGATTTCGCACATCGACTTGTAAGCGATGTTGAATCCCAGGCCGGAATTCCTGTGGCTCTGGTACATCCCGGCAAGAAATGGGTAATAGACCCCATCACCCAGGTCCTTCATGGTGAAATAGCCGATCGACCCGCTCTTGTAGATCAGCTTGTACACGTCCGCGCCGCGCGCGATCTCGTCCTGGATCCAGCCGATATAGCGGTTCGCCGCCTGCTCTTTCGTGAAATACGGGTCGAGAGAGATGCGGTCGGTGACGTGCATGCCTTTTCGGATTTCGTCCCACAGCACCTGCATATCCGTTTCCCGCATGGGGGCATAGCTTACGCTGTCCGCAAGCCTTTTCTGAACGCCCGACAGCTCCAGATCGGCGACCTTGCGGGTAATGTGTATGCTTGCTTCGATGAAACTGCAGCCCATTGCCGACAGGTAGAACATGAGGTCCGAGCAGCCGGCCGGCACCTTGACCACAAGATATTGCGTCTCCAGTTGCGCCAGCGAGTTCTTGACTTCCGCCGCTGTGTCCGTGGCTTCAATCGCCACCTCGAAACAGGTCACCCCCAGGTTGCGCCTCTCCCAAGCCGCGTCCGCGATTTTCAACTATGCACCTCCCGGAAGAATTCCTAACGAGGGTACCAAGGGCGAAACGAGCAGGATTTGTTGTCGTGAAACCACCCGCGTCCCGACGCAGTACACCGCCAGCAATGTGTTTGGGGCACGCATGAGTTCCCTGGACTGAGTATAGCAGTGGGGCCGCCGGGCTCGTGGTTTCCGGGTAGTAGCGAGGATGAAGCCGGAAACTCCTTTTAGAGGAACCCTGTTTGCGAATACGGGGCGCCTCGCGGGGACGCCGCCGCGCCTTCGCCGCTCTCGAAGTTCAGCGTTTCCTTGACGAGGTACAGCGGCCGTTCCTTCACCTCGTTGAAAACTTTGCCCAGGTACAAGCCCACCACCCCCAGGTTGGCCAGAATCAGCCCGCCGATAAAGAAGATGGCCACAATCATGCTGGTCCAACCGGTTACACCGATGCCGTGCATCAGGTACCGCATAATGTAATACAGGCCGACCAGCAGGGCGGATCCGGACATCAGGAAGCCGGCGCGGATCGAAAGAATCAAAGGTTTGTTGGATTGCGACGTGACGGACTCGATCGCCAGCATGAATCCCCGCCGGATGTTGTAGGCGCTGCCGCCGGCAAAACGGTCCGCGTGCTCGACCTGGAGATACGTGTAACGGAAACCGAGCCAGCGCAGCAGCAGGTGATAGGAGCGGTTGAGTTCCTTAAGACGGCAGTAGCCTTCGATCACCTGCCGCGAGGCAATGGAGAAATTGCAGGCGTTCGGAAGGATCTTTATGTCGCTCAGCAGATTGTAAAGCGACCCGAAGCCGCGCGAAAGGGCGCGTTTTCCCCACGTGTCCTGCCGGTTGTGGCGCAGCGCGTAGACGATGTCGTAGCCCTCCAGGGCCTTGCGGTAAAGGTTGGGGATCTCGTCGGGGCGGTCCTGCAGGTCGCAGTCCATCACCACCACCCAATTGCCGGAGCTGTGATGGACGCCGGCGGCAATCGCATAATGCTGGCCGAAGTTGCGGGAGAGGTTGATGGCTTTGACCCGGCGATCGAGCGCGGCCACCCCGCGGACCGCCTCCCAGGAATTGTCCGGACACCCGTCGTTGACCAGAACGATCTCGAAGGAGGCCACCAGGGGTTCCAGCGCGGATACCAGCTGGCGATGGAGTTCGGCAACGCAATCGCCACACTTATACACGGGAGCTACCACCGAGATCTCCACCCTCGGCCCTCTCCCTGTGCCGGGCGATAGCGCGGATTGCGTCAACGACTCCAAGCCGTTAATTGTACTACTACTTACCCCCGTAACAATACATTCGAGCGAGGCTGCCGCCCAGGATTCTTAGCGCGGGCTGTAGAGTCTCACGTTAGCAGTGGACGCGCCGGAACATGCGACGGCGGGGCGGCCATCACCATTGAAATCCGCGATCTTGCAGTCCGCGGCGGCAATCCCGCCGGGATCGAGAACGTGTCGCGTCCAACGGCTTCCGGTCTCGTCGTCAGCGGTGAATATGTAAAGTTGAAATCCCTGGCCTCGGAACCCGGCAACGATTTCATCGCGGCCGTCGCCATTAAGATCGCCCACCGCAAGGGCATGGCCGTTGATCATGGCGTCCTCGATCACATGGCGCTTCCAGGCTTTCCCCTCTTCGGTATAGACCACGACCTGGTTGCCGTGCCAAGGCTCGATGGCGGCGATGAACCGGCGCTTGCCCAGATGGCCGATCTTGATCTCGCTGCTGCCGCATTGCGGGCACTGCCTTGGGTCTCCCTTGGAGATCTCCACCGGTCCGTGGGCCAGGAACACGCGGATGCCGAGAAAGTCGGCCGTCATGAGTTGCTCGCCGCGACCCTGCCAGCGGACCGGCGTGATGCTGTGGAGAATGCCGCGGGGCTGATTGGTGAACAGTTCGCGCTTCCACTCGCCGGGTCGATAAAGGTAGACCGGCACGTTGTCGGCGTAGTCCGGCGGAGTGGACTTCGGCCCAATCATCGGCGCCACCAGCAGCACCTTCTTGCCATCGCCCTTGAGATCTATCCAGCGCAGACGGTGGACGGTGGGGATGCGGTCGATCTCCCGCGCCGTCCAGGGCTGCCGTGGGTCCGGCCCGCTCTTGAGGATGAGCACATTGCCTATGCTCTTCTCCGGCACCGTCTCAAAGTTGTGCCCCATGGCAATTTCCGGAATACCGTCGCCGTCGTAATCGTAGACATCGAGATTGATGGTGCGCGGCACGTCTTTGACGATTACGTGACGCTCCCATGTTGGATTCTCGTACCAGGCGAGTTCGGTGCCGCGCTCGTCCACCACGATGAGGTCGGGCCGGCCGTCGCGGTTCAGGTCGGCTACTACCAGCTGATAGCCCATCTTCAGGGAGTCAGTAACCGTGATCTCCCGCCATCGCGGCAGGTCTGCGCCGGATAGCGCCGCAACCATCAGGCAGAGGAGGACCAGCAACATCAGCCCAACTTTACCAGGAGAAAGTGCCGGAGGCGATCAGAGGGCCGTGTACTCGTCCAATAACCGCAGATACAAGCGATAGTCGTCGAGAGACACTTCCGGAGGGGTCTGGTGGTCGACGCTGGGCAGAA
>OBLU010001527.1_pt1 | contig 21512 bp, 22 predicted proteins | sample 1518681 | NCBI WGS metagenome assembly OBLU01 (sample SAMEA3539304, study PRJEB22396) | soil metagenome | biome: tundra; feature: field; material: soil | place: USA | collected 2010-05 | depth 0.15 m
GCGATCAGCGCGTCGAAGGCGGTCCAGTTTTCCTTCTGGATCTTCTCCACCATCTCCTCGCCGCCCACAAAGTCGGCGCCGGCTGCGGTGGCTTCCTTTTGGCGATCGCCGGTGGCGATCACGGCAACAATCTTGGTCTTGCCCAGTCCGTGCGGCAACACAACGGTTCCGCGGACCATCTGGTCCGCATGGCGCGTATCCACGCCCAGGCGCATGGTCAGATCGACGGTCTCGTCGAACTTGGCATACTTGACCAGCTTGAGAAGCCCCACGGCCTCGCCAAGTGCATACGCCGGCTTGGACACAGCCGCGCGCGCCTTCACAATATTCTTGCTGACTTTTCTTGCCACGTTTTCCTCGTCTCCCACCGCTCTTGCCAGCCCCGCTTTGCAGGGAACCCGGAAGTGCTGGCCGCACCTGCAACGCGTTTCGCGTCCTGCGGCAGTTCACTCGAACAGGTTCAAAAGCCGTGGTGCTTATGACTGCCCAGGGATTTCCCCCTGGCACATCTTTGAATCATAGCCAATTGCATGCCAAATTGCAAACCTGACTGAGTAAACCGGCACTGGGGCACGGCCAAGAGGCCGACAGGCAGACTTGCTCACCTGGCGGAGCGCTGGAGACTCTTCGGCTTACCGATTGCCGCGTCCTTGACCGGCAGCGGTTCGCGTCTCTGTTCCCAGCGCCCTTATCCCTGGCCCGTATCTTTGCTCAGGAAGCCGCAGCAAACTCAGTGACGGGCTCCAGGCGCAGTGCGCCCTTGCGCGGCCCGCGCTTGCGGGCGCTCATCACCTTGATCCGCTCCAGCAGTTCCTGCGCCGAGCAGTTCTTCTTGGCTAGCAACGCATCCGCAGCGTAAATTTCACCGCCCATCTTCTGCGGATCCCCCAATAAGATCATGGGAATATGCGGCGCAATTTGCTTCAACCGCCCCACCAGTTGATCCCCATTCATTTGCGGCATTGCAAAATCGGCCAGCACCAGGTCAACTTGCATTCCGGCGAAGATGCCGATCGCCTCCTGCCCGGTGCAGGCTGAAACTACCCGGTATCCGTTAGTTGCCAGCATGAACTTGAGTACGGAAAGCTCTTGTTCATTATCGTCTACGCAGAGAATCACTTTCTTTGGCCGCATGATCGGGGAAAACACTCCTTGCTTCATTTATTCTGTCCCTTTTGGCAACACGTCGCCTGTGCCCGCTCGAGTGGCTGGCTGGCACGATGAGTTGCCGAGTCCGGGGACCGGAGACGAGGCTGCCGTGTCCTGGTTGATCTCGCTGTGCGTTTAGTCTTGCGCCGTGTGCCTGCAGCCCAGGGGGGCGGCACAAGCGCAGACCAGCATCCGTCATTCGATAGCCCAGGAGGCTAACCTTCGCTCTCGATCAGTTTGTTCAATGCCTGGGGCCAAAACCGGCATAGCTGCCGGTTAAATTCCTTCAATGAAAGGCAAGATTACGGGGCTTTCAACTCCGTTGGGAAGAGAGAAAGGGAGGCGAAATCCACCTCGAAAATTCCTATGAAACAAATTGGAATTCGCTAAGGATTAACACTTCCGTCACTTGCAGGGATGAACGCCTGTTGAAAGCGTGTGTATCACGGCAGGAAAAGCCGTCCTTTTGCAACAAGAACAGTGCTGCCCGCAACACGCACATTGGTGACCGCTGCCAATCGCAAATCTGGAGCACCGGTTTGAAGCTGCGCGGACAGATACAAATTGCTCGGCCGTCCTATCTCAACACCCTGGCGAACATGGATCCGCTGCCTCTCGGGTACCGCACGGCGCCCAACTAAATAGCTGATGGCGCACCCCGCCGCGGATCCCGTGGCCGGATCCTCACCGCCATAAAACTGCATGCGCGCGCGCCAGGCCGGCTCATGGCCGCCGGTCGGCCCCAGCACATAGAACCAGCGCGAGCCGCGCTCTCGCAGCCACTTGCTGGCCTCCTCCTGGTTCACCCTGAGCCGCGCCAGCGCCTCCGACGTTCGCAACGGGACAATGGCGAATGCGGTTCCGGTGGAAACAACCTGCGGCGGCAGCCTTGGGTCGAGGTCATCCTTGGCAAGGCCCGTCAGGCGGGCCACCTCCGCCGGATCAAGCTCCGCGCCGAACTCAGGGTCCCGCTGCGTCATTTCGCCGAACAGGCTTTCACCGGCAAACTGCACGGGTATCGGGCCCACGTTCAACGCGAGTGTCACGGTGTCCCCGACTACAGCCTCATGCGCACGCATCTTCAGCACACTCGCCGTTCCCAGCGTGGGGTGCCCGGCAAACTGCAGTTCCTCCTGCATTGTGAAGATGCGCACCCGCACACCTTCGGCCATCTCCACTGCGGCATCTCTACGTTCGACAAACGTCGTCTCGGAGAAATTGAACTCAAGCGCAATCGCCTGCATCCGCTCGGTGGTCAGGCTACAGGTGTTCATCACAACAGCCAGCGGGTTGCCGGCCAGCGCTGTGTCGGTGAAAACATCCACGACAAAGTAGTCCAGTTTCAACGCTTCCTCCCCAAGCCATCGCTTGACAGTCGTTCGCCCTGCCTCTAGTCTACGGATATCGGGTGAGTTGCAATTTGGTATTTGCGCTCAGCAGGCAAGGAATTCGATGACAAGTTTTTCCACTCCCGCGATGTGCTGTACGCCTCGGTCCTGTTGCTGTCAGAGCCGTCATGCGCGGGTGTGTTCGATGGGCTAGATTCTCGATGAGGAATCTCCCCGGCCCACCCGCCAGAAGGCGCGGTGGGTTTTTAGTTGCAGGGGACAAGGAACAGGGAGTAGGGAGTAGGGAATAGGGAATAGCTTTTCAACGGCAATGAGATAGTGAGTTGCCGGGAACATTCTGCAGGAACTCGACGTTTCTTCGGTGGATCGAAGGCCCCCTGTTCCCTATTCCCTGCTTTCAAGGCACCGGTGGTGAAGCGGCTAACACGCAGGTCTGCAAAACCTGTATTCGCGGGTTCAAATCCCGCCCGGTGCTCCAACTTATGAGGAACAAGACAAAGGGCCGCGCCTCAACTTGGGAGGCAGCGGCCCTTTGGGCTTATTGATCTCGATCTGTCTTCTCGCCCACTCGTCCTGCGCTGATTCGAACGGCGGAACCTCAATGCCTCAATGCGAGATCATCGGCTCGGGAGTGCGCGTCTTCGAACGGTCCAGGAACAGTCTCATGCGTAGCGCCTCTGCCCGCTGCATCGCCACCAGCCTCATCTGCCTGCGGATATGATCTCCGTTTTCAAGCAGGGCCACTTGCGCCTCGTCTTGCTCGGCATCTTTCTCCAGCCGGGCGACCCGGTCCTCGACAGTGCGGCGAAAGCGAGGGCTGATCTCAAAAATTTCATTGGCGCCGCGGTTGGTGATCATGAGAGGCTCCTGTGAGCTGGAATCCTTGAGGCTGAAATTTTTTCGTAGGAGCCTAAAGTTTTTCCGCTTGTGTCGATATTAGATAAGACTAATTGCGTGCGCCAGATTACCCCCGAGCGACACAATCGTAACCACCTGCCCTAAAACAAGACACCAATTTCCCTCTCCAAAGTCCTCTTTACACAACTCACATCAATGAGGCAGGGGGTCTTCCTGCTAGTTCTGCGGCGGCGTTGCGTAGTAGCCCTTGCGGACCTGCACTTTCATTCCATCCCCGCGGCATTCGACCCCGAGCTTTCTGAAGCTCCCGTCAAGCTTGGAGTTGGAGGGCGTATAGCTGGCCACATACTCGGTGCGCAGTTCGTCTTCAATCTGCTGGAAGGCAGCCTCGAGCTTCTTGCCGTTGTTGCCAACGTCGATGAGCCGTCCGCCGGTCTCCTCGGTCAACTTCTTCATCATCGAGAAGCCGCTGTAGCCAAAGCCGCCGTAGAACCCGCGGTCGGCGATCAGGATCACGTACACCAGCACATTCGATTTTTGCGCAGCGGCAATTGCATCCTGAATCTTGTGGTCGCTGCCTTCGTCTTCGCCGTCGGTCAGCAGGATCATCGCCTTGCGGCCCGTCTCCTGGTTCAGCTTTTCGTTCGATGCCAGGTAAACCGCGTCGTAGAGCACAGTTCCCTTGGGGTTGCCGATGGTGGGAACGGTGCCGCCGCCTGCCCCCGGGATGCCGGCTGCTCCGTTGCCGCCCGCGGTGTTGATCTCCGCCTTGTTCATGGCCCGCATCAGCAGGCGGGGGCTGTTTGTGTAGTCCTGCATCAGGTCAACATTCACATCGAATGAAAGAAGAAATGCCTCGTCTTTTTGCCTGAGCACCCGTTGCAGAAACTGGCCACCCACATCCTGCTCCAAGGGCAACACATTCTGCTGGCTGCCGGAAGTATCCAGCAGAATTCCCAACGTAATCGGCTGCTGGGTTTCTGCCACAAAGCTCTTCAGTTTTTGCGGCGCCTTGTCTTCAGAGATCGTGCAATCGTCCTTAGTCAGATGCGGAACCAGCGTCCCATCCTTGGCTTTGACCGTAAAGAACACGTCCACCAGGTTGACTTCAAGCTTGAAGGTGGCCACCGACTCTTCTTCGGGTGATGGCGCCGGTGCTGTGCTCACCGGTGGGGCGTCCGGCGAAGGGGCAAGCTGACCCCATCCCGTCGCAGCAGAAGCTGCCAGGCCAAACAGCAAAGCGGAAATTCCCAAGCTCGTTCTGAATCGGGGAAGCATGCTGGTCATTTAGACGGAATTGGAACCTCGAAGAAAGCATACCTGAACTCTTCCAGCCCTGGCTGGCAACCTGCGCGATTCTGGCGCGTCTTATACATCGCAGCTCTGGTGGGTCTGATAATCTGACCAATGCAGCCGTACTGTCCGGTTTTCGGCAGTTTGTCAGCTTCCGGCAGTCCGGTGACCGTTGTCGCGAACCACGGGATTTCGGACCACTGGAAGCGGCGCATTCATCAGGAATCAGGGATCGCATTTGACCGATCACTGAAAACTGACAACTGTACCTTGGAGAATACCTGTGAAGCTTGGTTTAAAGGCATGGTCGCTGGCGGCATTTCTGAACCTGAGCCTGGTTGTGTGTCCGGCGGGCCTGGCCCAAGAGCAGCAACCCGCTGTGCCGGACGCCCCCACTCCCCAGGCGCTGCCACCCTTTGCAGGCGCGAACGGCACCACAATTACGCCCGGAAAGGGCGCCGGCGATGAGACGACGGGGACGGGGCCCAGCTCTTCTTCAGCCGTTCCTGGGCAGGACCAGGCTCCGCCCAGCAGCCTGCCGCCGTCGACCCAGGGCAAGGACAACTTCCAGACCGCCCCTCCTGAATTGCCTCCGCCCGGTGAGGGCATGTCGGCACTTCCGAAATTTGTCCTCAACGTCAACTTCGTCGAAGTCCCCGTGACCGTCAAGGACTCGAAGGGAAAGCTGGTCGCCGGCCTTACCTGGCGTGACTTCAAAATCTTTGAGAACGACACCCGCGAGCCGTTGCGCCTGTTCACCGTTGACCCGGCGCCGCTTTCCATCGCCTTTGTCATCGACCAGAGCCTGACCTCCGACGTGATGGCGAAGGTGAACAATTCTTTGGGCGCCATCCAGGGAGCGCTGACTCCTTATGACGAAGTTGCGGTCTTTTCATACAGCCACGGCGCGCAAGATCAATCTCACGGCTTCACCGGCGCACAGAGCGCACGCGTGCCCTTTGTCCTCTCCATGACCAAGGCAGCCGGCACTGAGGAGATTGTGCCGGTCAACAGCGGACCCCTGGCCGGCTGCAACATTCGCGAGAACGGCAACTGCGTCGACCCCAACCTGCAGCCCGGCGGCTCGGCCGGCGGCGGGTCCTTCATCACCATTCCCAAGGAGATTCACACTCTCAACGACGCCATCCTGGCCGCAGCCAAGGAGTTGTCCACACGCCCCAAAGGCCGCCGCCGCATCATCTACGTCATCTCCGACGGCAAGGAGGCCGGCAGCAAGGCCACCTACAAAGAGGTGTTGCGCTACCTGCAGACCAACAAGATCGCAGTGTATGGCACGGCTGTGGGCACTTCTGCCCTTTGGGGCGAGGGCTACATCAGCCGCTTCCATCTGCCGTTCCAAATGTACGACAACCGCCTTTACAGCTACACCGTGGCCACCGGCGGCACGCTGGACTCCGAGCAGAACCTCAACGGCATCGAGAAGAGCTACGCCAAAATTGCTGAAGAGGCGCGCAACCAATACACGCTCGGTTACCTGAGCCACCAGCCGTTCATCGACGGCAAGTACCGCAAGATTGAAGTACGCGTCGACCGGCCCGGTCTCGAGGTGTCAAACAAGACAGGCTACTGGCCCAATGCACAGGATGCTCGCTAGCCTGTGAACTCTTCCGGTGCCGCAGCCGGCCTTGGATTGTTGTCGGCCGCTACGTGGGGCGGCTCGGACTTTGTCGGCGGCGTCGGCGCACGTCGCGCTCCTGCGCTGCTGGTGGTCGCTTCCGGCCACATCTTCACGCTCATCGTTCTCGTCGCTCTTTGCCTGGGAATGCACGTCGCGCTACCCGGCTCCCACTATTTGTTCTTTGCCGCATTGGGAGGCTTTGAGGGCTCCATAGCGCTGGCCATTTTTTATCGCGCGCTCGCAATGGGCGCGATGGGACTCACCGCTGCTCTCACCGGCCTGCTCACGGCCCTGGTTCCCGTCGTCTTTTCTCTCCTCCATGAAGGCCTGCCCGCCCCGTTGACCCTGGGAGGATTGGGGATGGGGCTGGTCGCCATCTGGCTTATCACCCACGCACCCGCCGAAAAGGGCTCTGCAAGGAAAGGAAGGTCCACGCCCCCAGCCGCGCTCATGTTGGGCGCGCTCGCCGGCTGTGGATTCGGCACCCAATTGATTCTCTTTAAAATGGCCAGCCCAGGCGGCATGATGTGGGTGATGACCTCTGCCCGCGGCGCCGGTGTCGCGGCAATGCTCCTGGTTCTTGTGGCCATGCCGCCAAAGGCTCCGTGGCGCGGCTTCTGGCTCACCGGCATCGCAGCGGGCGCGCTGGACACCATCGGCAATCTGTTCTATCTCCAGGCCACCCGGTTCGGACGGCTCGACGTTGCTGCTCTGATCTGCTCGCTCTATCCCGCTGGCACCATCCTGCTGGCAGCGCTGGTGCTGCGTGAGTGGCCCACTCGCCGCCAACTGGCGGGAATGGGACTGGCCCTGGCTGCCGTAGTCCTTCTCAGTGTCTAGGCAAACTCTGAATCATTCTGATTCTTCAAGTGGGCGCAGCTTGTAAGGCAGGGTCTTATCTCGGACGACATCCGCGCAGTCAGCGCATCGAATTGATGTTTGAGCTCAACAGGACTGGAGTTCGGAATCATGCTTGCATGGACCGCGCTTCTCTAATTTCCACCTTCAACATTCGAAGCGCTCGACTCAATCTGATAATTTCCATAATCGATGGTGAGCACGGCCGTACCGCCAATCCGAACTTTGGTCTCGCTACGAACTCCCTGGGGCAGCCAGAATCCATGCTCCAGCACGCTCGTATAGTAAATCAATGTCCGCGAAATAAAGAACGAGGGGTTCTTCGCCGGCTCCGACTCCATCTTCACCACTTCAAAGTCAGCCGCATCAACCCAGATCTTGCCTCGATAAAGAAACTTGCTGTCCGTAAGCGGTTCCACATCCATGATGTATGTCGGCCGCCCGCCGATGCTCTCGCTCCCTAATATTTGAAACTGGTAATTGGCCGGCGTCAATGCCGTCGAGTCCTTGTCTTGAGACGCTTCCCGCTCGCTGTCCAATGCCCGCCTGAGAACCTTGTCGCAAAGAAACTTTGATCCGCTCTGCGACACAATCTGAAAGCTCATGCCGTGGGACGCATCGTAGTTCGCCAACACGTCCATCTTGGCCCCGATCGTCGCCAAATACCCACGGTACTCCACTTCGTAATGCCGCAGGGCCTTGTAATGTTTGAGTTCTTGAATCCGCGCCTCGGTGTGGTGATGCATCTGTTCAACAACTTCATTGGAGTTCAACCCGGGAGGCGAACCCGCACCCCCGCCGGGGTTCTCCGACCAAACCCCCGCCGCCGTGCTTGCCAGCGCCGCCGCCAAACACAGACACCTGAATTGTTGCAAGGACATGAGCAATAGGATACACCGGCAACCGGAACACTCGCCGCAGGTTTTCGTTCCATTGGTTACCAAAAGATTTCCCCGCAACTCCCTCAGGCGGGGAATGGATCATCATCCTCGCCCAAGACGGTTCGGTAGATCTGAGCCATGCCCATTGTTGCCTATGACCTGCACCGTAAGCGTGCCCCTCAGAACCGAAAGTAAGCTCCAATCATCGGTTCCGCGGTGTGCGTAAACGCGCCGGTGGAAGTAAATGCGGTAGTCAGATCGGGAGCCTTGTAGAGGTTCCCTCTGTACTGCCCGCGGATGCCGAGGTGCGGAAGCAGACCCCAATCCAATCCGGCGCCATAAACAAATACCGGCTTGGTGTTGATGGTAGTGCCCGTCTGTCCACTGACTGGAACATCGAACAGAAAACCGACGCCCGCCAAAGCAAATGGACGCAGGTTCGCGATCTTCAACGACGCCACCCAATCGCCCGTGACTTCGTGTGCATTGGCTAGAACCGGGACCTGCTCGCACAGCGGGTTGAAGGGGCTGGGGCAGCTCGTGTAGGTCTGATTGCCGCGATTGAACGAGTAAGTGCCTTCGTACCCAATGATTGGATTGACGATGTGACGCAGTTCAATCATTCCTCCCGCGGAGTTGGAAGGGCTCTGCACAACATTGTTGCCGCTGGTTGCACCGCTGAAGGTTCCGTACAGGCTCACCCCGATATCCGTGCGCGAAAGCGCTCGCGCCGTCGAAGCTGGTGTTTGCGCACTGGCTGCCACGCAGCCTAACCCTGCCAGTCCAAAGAGTAGAAATGCCGTATGCATTCGCTTCCTTTGCATGATGGTCTCCTATGTTGAATTCAGCTGCGTTCACTTCGGACCAGTCGTCTCCTTGTTGGTTGCCATTAGCTTGGACCCCGAGGATCAGCTTTTGTTGTGCCGCGTGTACGGCGCCGGGCGTGGATTCCATGGTTTTGCGCCATTTCTGCCCCAGGTTGGAGACCACGATCTTCGGGCTCCGCCCACTTCCGGGTTATCCTGTCACCACACCATGACTCGACGGTTCTATTTCTCCGTCCTGGCCGCCCTCACCGGCGCCACCCTCGCAAACTGTCTCTGCACCGACGCCCAGGAGGCCTCTAAGAGCGTGATTCCCTATCTGGACGAACAACCCGTGCGAGCCCGCCACGGCATGGTCGTCAGCGTCCACCATCTCGCCTCCGACGCCGGCCTTGAGATTCTCCGTACGGGAGGCAACGCCGTCGACGCCGCTGTCGCCACCGGCTTTGCCCTGGCTGTCGTCCATCCCGCTGCCGGCAATCTTGGCGGGGGCGGATTCCTCCTGCTCCGCACCCACGACGGCCACGCCACCTTTGTCGACTTCCGAGAGAAGGCCCCCCTCGCTGCGACTGAAACGATGTACCAGGATGCCGATGGGAATGTCATCCCTGAAGAGAGCCTAGACTCCTCGGTACTCGGCTACCGCTCCATTGCTACACCGGGTTCAGTCGCAGGCCTTGTCTACGCCGAGCGTAAATTCGGCAAGCTCGGCCTTCAGCGCGTCATGGCGCCCGCCATCCAACTTGCCTCCCACGGCTTTGTCCTCACCGCCGAAGAAGCCAAAGAGCTGACCGACCCCGATCTTGCCCGGTTCCCCGAATCCAAACGAATCTTCCAGCGCGACGGCAATCACTATGCGGAAGGCGAAACCTTGCGTCAGCCTGAACTCGCTCGCACTCTACTGCGCATTGCTGCCGATCCCGACGATTTCTACCACGGCAAAATCGCCCACGAGCTCATCGATGAACTCCGCAAGGGTGGTGCGCTTCTCACCCTCGAAGACCTCGCCCAATACACCGTCGTCGAGCGCACCCCCATCACTGGCACATTCCACGACTACACGGTGATCAGCGCACCGCCACCCTCCTCTGGCGGCATCGTTCTCCTCAGCGCCCTCAACATCCTCGAAGCCTACGACCTGGCAAAGTTGGGTGACCGCACCGCACCGTCCATCCATCTCATTGTCGAAGCCTACCGCCGCGCCTACATGGACCGCGCCGACTACCTTGGCGACCCCGACTACAACTCCATGCCCGTCTCGCAGCTCATTTCCAGGCCTTATGCCGCTGCCTGGCGCGCTGGCATCGACTCTGCCTCAACCACTCCCAGCACCGACCTCCATCGCCCCGAAGGCTTCCTGCCTCCCGTGCCGAAAACCGCCGGCCAACGCCGACCGGAGTCCACTGACACCACGCACTACTCAGTCGTTGATGCCCAAGGCAACGCCGTTGCCGTCACCACCACCCTCAACGACCACTTCGGCTCTCGCGTCACAGCCGGCTCCCTCGGGTTTCTTCTCAACGACGAGATGGACGACTTCGCCGTCAAACTCGGCGTCCCCAACATATACGGCCTGATCCAGGGCCCAGCCAACGCCATTGCCCCCGGCAAGCGCCCACTCAGCTCCATGACTCCCACCATCGTGCTTCAGGACGGCAAGCTTCGCTTCATCCTCGGTTCCCCCGGCGGCGCCCGCATTATCACCACCGTGGTCAACATCTTCCTCTCCGCCTCAGAAGGTGGCCTCAACATCCAGCAAGCCGTCGATGCCCCGCGCTTCCACCACCAGTTCCTGCCCGACAAGCTCTACCTCGAGTCCGGGTTTACCCCGGAAACCCTCGCCGGCCTGCGCGCCCTGGGCTACGACCTGGACATTAAAGACGGCCACTGGTCCAACGGCGAGTGCATCGCCATCGACCCAAGAACCGGCGAACTCTTCGGTGGACAGGACCATCGCAGCCATTACGGCAAAGCCGCCGGTTATTAGTGCCCTCCACGATTGCAGACGGCTCAGATTTCCTTTAGCCGGATCAAGAAATCCATAAAGATTTCCTCAATCTTGTGCAAAAATTGACCGCTCGCAGCCTTCATTCAGTTGTAATCTTCCAACAGTGCAGCCATGAGAGCTTCCACAAGATGGTGCTCAATGGCCTGAATGAACGGAGATTCTTCCGCTCTGCATTGGGCCCAAGACGTTACTCACCTCACCGGGACCGTCGCGTTCTATGCGTCGTTACCCCGGAGAGTTTTGCTTCACCCATCCCCGTTTCCCAGTCGTGCGTTATCGGGAAGCAAGCCGGCGATCTCCAAATTCTCAGATCCGCTGGCTTGCCTCCCGATTTCAATTCCTCCCCCTCAGCCCTCCCCACCTCCCCCTTGATCTCAGGGGAATTGCATTTGGAGTTTTGTTGCCAGAGTTGGTTCATCAAGGTGCCGCAGTCGCATCAACATAGGGATCAGCGAGGTTTGTTTTTTTCCCAAAGGGGGCGATTTCACCCCGCCGGTCGTCATGTTCGACAGCGGAGCTAATCCCAGAGCCGCTCAAAAGTGCTTTTCTGGGTCCAATTTCCGTACCCTGATTCCAAATGCGATTGCGCTGCCCTTGATCTCTGTCCAATGTCTCCTGATCTCTGAAATGAGACAATCGAATGAGCGTCCGGTTTCTCATCCATACGGTTCCGGCGCGGGGGACCCCGCTTTGTCCAAGCTGTCCATGTTGCCTGTTCTGTCCACACATCTGTTCCTCAACCGGCGCCTCCATCCTGGCCTGCTGGAGCTTGCTGTCCGGTCCGGAGCACAGGCGGTGGAGATTTTTGCCGCACGCCAGCACTTTGACTACACCAGCCGCGAGCATGTGGCCGAGTTGGCCAACTGGTTCCGCGGAAACCCTCTTGAACCCTTTTCCATGCATGCCCCCCTCTTCCCTGACCGCGAAATGGGCCGCGCGGGAGCACCTGCGTGCAACCTCATCCACCCTGAGAAATCTCGGCGCATCGACGCCATGGACGAGATCAAGCGCGCCCTCGAATCCGCCGAGAAGATTCAATTCCGCAACCTCGTTCTCCACCTCGGCGAGCGCAACGACAACTGGTCGCAGCGCAGCATCGAGCACGCCATCGCCGCGCTCGAGCACCTCGGAGCGTTTGCTCATCCGCTCGGCGTGCGTCTGCTGGTCGAGAACCTCCTCAGCGAGGTCACAACCCCCACGCACCTGCTCATCATTCTTGAAATGGGACACCAACAGAACGTCGGACTCTGTCTGGACCTTGGTCACGCCCACATCACCGTCGGCGTTACCGAAGCCATCCAGACCCTGGGCAATCACATTGCCTCTGTCCACGTCCACGACAACCACGGCCTCAAAGACGAGCACCTATGGCCCGGCGACGGCACAATAGCCTGGCCAGCCGTAGTCGAAGCCCTCAAGGCCCTCCCCACGCCTCCAGCAACCATCCTCGAAGTTAGCCAGAACTTTGGTGAAGCGACAGTCGAGATCCCCGGTCGCATCGAGAAGTCCTTTGCTTTCTTTGCCTGATCCAGGTGCATTGCCAACTCGCTAGCTTTGGCGACACCGCTCATCGGCGCTTCTCACCTCAACACCAGACTGATCACCTGTGTCGCCTTATAAGAAATCCCATTGCTCGTCCCGCTGGCCGTCACGGTCACGGCTGAGGTTCCAGCCTTTGCCGCTGCACTCCCTATAAACGTCAGCGCTGCGCTCCCATTGCCAGGCGCCGCAAACCCTGTCTTGCTGAAGACCGCCGTCATACCGCCTGGCGCACGGCTCACCGTCAGAGCCGTCGCGGCCCTTAATCCTCCCAGCGGCGTGACTGTCACCGTAGTCCCTCCCACGGCGTGTGAACCACCATCCCCGCCGTCCTTGAAAGCATCACCAGCCGCCCGTTCGCCGCAATCTCCTCGACCTCAAATCCGTGCCCCGCCAGCCACGCCGTGACGCGCGCCAAATCCGGCGCACTCGCCCCAAACCGCGCGCCGTACTCCGCAGGAGTCAGCCAGCGGTGATAGAGCGGCGACGCGGGATCGTGCTGCGCCTCGACCAGTTCATCCAACTCCGCCTCCAGCGCCGGACTCGGCTCCAGTTCCAGCACCATCCGCTTGAGCGTCGTCTCCGCACTCACCACCCCCGCGTCAGACTCTCCCCGCGCCAGCGGATGTACGTTCCCGCGCAGCGTGACCATCTGTGCCTCGTCAATCGGCCCCACAATCCGGTTCGACTCACCCATATTTCGTACCCGTCTGGCCCATCGCAACCGCAACCCATCCGCACACGATCAAAGCCTTCGTACAAATCAAGCAAACTCGAACCAAACTCAACATGCTGGCCTTCCACGACGAGCGAGTACGCCCAGAGCTCAGAAAAACTCCTCTGGAAGCTTAGCGCCTTCTCACCCAATCGGCTCGGAAACTCAGGCCCTGAGCGCGACCAGCCAGATTGTGAAGGGATTTGCCTTACGAATGTAATTGGAAGGAAACGGGTGCCTCAGCGTCGATGCGCATTTGGTTTCTTACGGCTCAGTTGGGATCGATTCACGCATCGATAGCTCTTTGAATTCTTTAATGTAGTGCAGCAACACTGAGCCATGAGCCAGACGCCCCGGGGTCTCGATTCTGAGACCCCGGGTGCCACAAACCTCACAGCTCTCGCTGCTCTAGTTGAATACTCCCAGCAGATAACACACCAGCAGGATCACCAAGATAGTGCCAAGCCCGATGCCTGCGCCGCCGCCTCTGCCCCACCGGCTGTAGCCGTAGTATCCGCCGCCGCCGCCGAAAACCAACACCAGAACCACGATAAGAACGATCATCATCATTTCAGTTCCCCTTCACTCCGAGTTACGTCCAACGAGTTCTGCGGCCATCAAATCGCACCGCGCGTCTTCTCCTAACCCTGTCTTCGAGCAGTGTGTCTGCTACGCTGCCGCCGATTGCGGCGGTTTCTTCGCAATCGCCTCTGTAAGTCTGGCGGCTTCAAGTGAGTCCCCCAGAGCCGTCCTCGCCAGTTCCTGGGCCGACGCGTGATCGCCTGTGCTGTGTGAGTAGGCAGCCGCCGTATGAGCGTACGCCGCCTTGGTATGCAAATCCGCTACATACGCTTCACTGCTTTCGGTCATTCTCTTGTCCAGCCTTTCGCGTTCGCTTGTGGTTCTTGCCAAATGCTAGGAACCACTACATCAGGAGTCTCCCACTCGCCCAATAGCCAACGCTGTTCAATCGGATACACAAAACATCCAGGTGCGCATCGGGGCGCTGCATCATCACAGCTCCCGTTGCGGTCGAGGTGGAAGAGATTTATCTGTCTTGAGTTTCTTAGGTGCGCTTATTGCTTAGTGCAGAAAGCGACCTTAAAGCAGGGCTAACACCGCGAACTCCGCTGCCTCAGCAAATCCGTGGCAACTGCTCGCCAATCTGCTGGGCAATCACACGATTCGCACCCATCGCCGTTCGCGCCACAAGCAGCCTCGGATGCTCTGCCGTCACACGGCCAATCCGCGCCGCCTCACGTCCAAGAGGATGCGCCCGTAACACGGCCAGCGCTCCCTCCGCCGCCTCCGGCGCCACGAAAAACACAGCCTTGCCTTCGTTGGCCACGTACACCGGGTCAAGCCCAAGCAGCTCGCATGCCGACTGCACCTCAGGCCGCACAGGCAAGTTCGTCTCGTCGATCAGAACTCCCACGCCCGAAGCCTGGGCAATCTCATTCAGCGTTGAAGCCAGGCCACCGCGCGTTGGATCGCGCATGGCATGGACGTCTGCGCCCGCCGCATTCAGCACTTCGGCAATTATCCCGTTCAGTGCCGCGCAGTCTGACACAATCTGGCTCTCGAACTCCAGTCCCTCGCGCACGCTCATGACGGCCATGCCGTGGTCGCCAATGGTGCCTGAAACCAGAATCGCGTCGCCTGGCTGCGCACGATGGGGGCCGACCTGAATCCCTTCGCGCAGAACGCCGATCCCGGCTGTATTGATATAGCAGCCGTCGCCATGCCCGCGTTCAACCACCTTTGTGTCGCCGGTGACAATCTGCACGCCGGCTGTCGCTGCGGCCTGGGCCATCGACTCCACAATCGCCGCCAACTGCGCCAGCGGAAATCCCTCTTCCAGAATGAAGCTTGCGCTGAGGTACTTCGGATCAGCACCCGAAACGGCGAGATCGTTGACCGTTCCGTTGACTGCCAGTTCCCCAATCGATCCGCCGGGAAAAAACAACGGCTGCACCACAAACGAATCGGTGCTCATGGCCAATTTGCCCGTGGCCAGATTCAGTACCGCCGCATCGCCCAGATTTTCAAGGGCCGCATTCCTGAAGGCCGGCAGGAACAAGTGCTCCACCAGCTCGTTGCCGAGCTTCCCGCCTCCGCCATGTCCCATCACGATCGTCGGGTATCCGACCAGCGGCAGCGGGCAGGACCAATTCGAGAAGTCGGGCACGCCTTTCGATGGGGCCGGGAGCTCCGTCTTTGCAACTTCAGCCATGCGCGACTCCAGACAAAGCCGACCCATCGCCGGCCAGTTCCTCCGCCGACAAGAACCGCCCATAGTTGAAGTAGGCCGCGCAAGCGCCTTCGCTCGAAACCATCGTCGCTCCAAGCGGATGCCGCGGCGTGCACTCCTTGCCAAAGGCCGCGCACTCCGCCGGCTTGATGGCACCGCGCAGCACGTCTCCAGCCCGGCACAGCTTCGACTCCTCGGTATGAATCCCAGAAATTTGGAAGCGCTCTTCGGCGTCGAACTCGCGATAAGCCGCGCTCAATCGCCAGCCGCTCTTGGGAATCACGCCAATTCCACGCCAGGCCCGATCTGTCACTTCAAAAACCTCGGCCAGCATCTTCTGCGCCGCTTTGTTTCCCTCAAACGTCACAATTCGCTCATAGGCGTTCTCGACTTCGTGCCGCCCTACCTCCAATTGAATGACCGCCCGCCGAATTCCATCCAGCAGATCCAACGGCTCGAAGCCTGTAACCACCAGCGGAATCCCATACTGCTCTGCGATGGGCGGATATTCCCAGTACCCCATCACGCTGCACACATGGCCAGCCAGCAGAAACGCTTGCACCTTATTTCCCGGCGAACTCATGATGGCCGCAATCGCCGGCGGCACCAGGACATGCGAGACCAGCAGGGAGAAATTCTTCAACCCCCGCCGCTTGGCGACATGCACGCTCATCGCATTCGCCGGCGCCGTGGTCTCAAACCCCACTCCAAAAAACACAACTTGCTTGTCGGGATTCTTGACGGCTAGTTCCACCGCATCCAATGGCGAGTACACCACCCGCACGTCCCCGCCCGCGCCCTTGATCTGAAACAGGTCCGCATCGGTGCCCGGCACGCGCAGCATGTCTCCAAAGGAGCAGAAAATCACCCCGGGCACGGCTGCAATCGCCAACGCCTTGTCGATCAGTTCCAAAGGGGTGACGCAGACCGGGCATCCCGGCCCATGAATCATCTCAATCCCGGCGGGAAGCATCTGGTCGATTCCATTCTTGATGATGGAATGCGTCTGTCCTCCGCAAACCTCCATGATCTTCCACGGCCGCGTGGTGATGGCGTGAATCTCCCGCGCCATGCGTTGCGCAATCTCCCCATTCCGGAACTCGGTGAGGTACTTCATTTGCTGGAGCAACTCCCGTCAGGACAAGCCGACCGTGGCGCAGCCGCCGCCCTCACAAAAGCCTCTTCCTCGGTACCCAGTTCCTCGTCCAGCACACCCATCTCACGAAAATCTTTCAGCGTCTGCTCCGCTGTCTCCTCATCGATCTTCGACAGCGCAAACCCCACGTGGACGATCGTGTAATCACCCACTTCGATCTCCGGAACGTAGTCAAGGCAGACGTTCTTGACCACTCCGCCAAAGCTCACCCGTCCCATCCGGATCAACCCGCCGGTCGTAATCTCCACCACTTTTCCTGGAATCGCAAGACACATAATGCTCCTCTTATACGCCGCCTAAGCACCCCAAAATGTGATCTGGATCACTCGCCGCATCCTGCTCAGCTCTTCCCTTTTGCCTCGTTCCGCGCCGCCCGCGCCTTCACGATCTTCGTAACAAGCGCCCTCGGCAGCGGCTCGTCCAGGGGAAACTGAATCGTTCCCTTCAATATTTTGTACTTCTTCAGCTCTTCACCAAATTCCTCCGCCAATGAGCCATCCATGGGGAAAAAGCTGCAATGATTCTTGAACGCCGCATACCACACCAGCGCACCCTTGTACTGGAACGACGGAATCTTGTAGCTGATCGCCTCGGTCGCCTCTTTTGGAGCAGCTGCCCTGATCATTGCCCGGATCTTCTCGAGGGTCGCCCGAGCCGGCTCCGGCACCCGCGCCAGGTACGTCTCTACCTCTGCTCTCCCGCATTCAGCATTCGCCTTCTTCGGGGCCATCGCAATCGATCCTTCCGCTTAGTTTCCGCGCCTTCCCCGCTCTTCCGCCAGATACCCCAGCCACTCTTCCATCCCAGTTCCCGTCTTGGCTGAAGTCTCAAAGATCCGTATCCCCGGCCGAATCTCGTTGATGTTCCTGAGCGCCAGCTCCCGGTCAAACCCGCAAGGCTGCGCAATATCCATCTTCGTAATTACGGCCGCATCCGCCGAGTTAAATAGCGTGGGATACTTCAGCGGCTTGTCCTCGCCCTCCGTGACGCTCAGCAGCGCGACACGAATCTTCTCCCCAAGGTCGTAGCTCGACGGGCAAACCAGGTTCCCCACATTCTCAATGAACAAGTAATCCAGGGCTCCCAGTTCCCAGCCGTCCAGATGCTTCGTGATCATGTCCGCGTCCAGGTGGCAAATGCCATGGGTATTGATCTGTCTTACGGGTGCACCGCTTGAGGCCAGGCGGCGTGCATCGTTATCCGTTTCGAGGTCGCCGACCAGCGCCGCCACTTGAGCCCCGCGCGCCCGCAGCTCCGTAAGCGTCCGCTCAAGAAATGCTGTCTTCCCTGTACCCGGACTCGAAACCAGATTCAGCACCAACACCCCCGCGCCCGTGTATCGATCGCGCAATCCCGCCGCCAGCTCGTCGTTCTTCTTGAGTATTCCCCGCCGCAGCTCCACAATCCTGGTCGTCATGCCGCCTCCTCGCCGTCCTCAATCTCTATCGAATCAATCTCAAGCTCGCGCCCTTGTCGCAGGTCGCCGCACAACTCCCCGCAGGTCGGACAGCGAAAACTCTGCACGCCGTCGAGTTCCACATCCCCGCAAGTTTCGCAGCGCATGACTACCGGAAGGGTCTTCACCACCAGCTTCGATCCCTCCAGCGCCGTCCCTTCGGTCGCAATCCGCCAACAGAACTCAAGCGACTCGACGCCCACGCTGGCGAGCGCGCCCACGCGCAGGCGTACCTCCTGGACTCGGGCGCCGGGGTAGGCGGCCACCGACTCCGTTACCGTATCGACGATGCTGGCGACGATCGAAAGTTCATGCATAAAGACCCGATTCTACGCCGAAGGCGCCAACCCGCACCGACCTGCCCATCCCCACCACCCAACATATAAGATGACAGAACAAGGATCTTCCCCATGCCTACGACCCCAGCCGCCTCTGCCTCGCGTCTCTGCTTGAGCCATCTGGCCCCCGCCGCCATCCAGTCTGAAATCCGCGCCATGACCACTGAATGCGACCGCATCGGCGGCATCAACCTGGCCCAGGGCGTCTGCGACACACCCGTCCCCGCTCCCGTGCAGGAAGCCGCGATCCAGGCCGTCCATGACGGCCACAACATTTACACGCGGCTCGACGGCATTGCCCGCCTCCGCAATGCCATCTCTGCCAAGCAGCAGCGCGACTACGGCCTGACCTATGACCCCGAAACGGAAGTCCTCGTCGCTTCGGGCGCTACCGGCGGACTCCACGCGGCCGCCATGGCCCTGCTCAACCCCGGCGACGAGGTCCTGCTCTTTGAGCCCTTCTACGGCTACCACGTCTCCACGCTCCAATCCTTGCGCATCAAACCAATCCTTGTCCCGCTGGCCGAATCCGATTACGCTCTCGACATCGCCGCGCTCCAAACCGCCATCACACCAAAGACGCGAGCCATTCTCCTCAACACCCCCACCAACCCCAGTGGCAAAGTCTTCACCCGCGCCGAGCTCGAATCCATTGCCGCAATCGTCTTGGAGCACGACCTCTTTCTCATCACCGATGAAATCTACGAGTACTTTGTTTACGACGGTGCTCAGCACATCTCACCCGCCACACTGCCAGGCATGCGCGACCGCACCATCGTCCTCTCGGGCTTCAGCAAGACTTTCAGCGTGACAGGCTGGCGTCTCGGTTACGCAACCGCCGACGCCAAATGGATGGGCGCCTTGTCTTACTTCCACGACCTGACTTATGTCTGCGCCCCCTCAGCATTCCAGCACGGAGCCGCGGCCGGACTCGAGCAACTTCCGCCGAGCTTCTATACCCAGCTAGCCGCCGACCACCAATCGAAGCGAACCCGCATCTTATCCGCGCTCACCGATGCCGGCATGACGCCCACTACCCCCGCCGGAGCCTACTACGTCCTCGCGGATGTAACGCGCATTCCCGGCAAAAGCGCCGCAGAAAAGGCCCGCTACCTGTTAGCCGCCACCGGCGTAGCCGCAGTAGCCGGCTCCGCATTCTTCCGTCCCGGCCATGGTGAAAATCTGCTGCGCTTCTGCTTCGCCAAAAAGGACAACGACCTCGACGAAGCCTGCGCGCGTTTGCGCAAACTCTGAGGTATTGCTTTCATCCTGATCGAAACTCAGGACGACGCGTCCGCTGAAAGGCCGCAAACCCTGGATGCCGTTCGTGCATCCGGATGATAAGATTCCTGCAAAGTCGCCGCACTGCGAGAATTGCAGATCGTAGACTGGCTGCCGAGGTCTTCCCCGTGCCCTTCGACGTATTCATCAGCCATGCCTCAAAGGACAAGACGATCGCCAACGCAGTCTGCGCGCGGCTGGAGTCGGCCGGCATTCGCTGCTGGATCGCTCCGCGCGATATCGTCGCGGGCACCTCGTATGGCGAAGCCATCATTGATGCCATCCACGCAGCCAAAGTGATGGTGCTGGTCTTTTCTTCGAGCGCAAATGCTTCAATGCAAATTCCCAAGGAGATTGAGCGCGCGGTCAGCAACGGCGTGGCGATCCTTCCCTTCCGCATTGAAGACGTCGCGCCAGGCAAGTCGCTTGACTACTTCATTGGCTCCGTCCATTGGCTTGACGCGATGACTCCGCCGATGGAGAAACATCTCGATGACCTGGCGGCAACAGTTCACAAACTGCTTGCCGCGCTGTCCCCAGTTCCGATACCCCCTCCAATTCCTCCGCCTCCGCCTGTACCCGCACCGTCGTCAAAGACAATCTTGATCGGCGTTGTGGCGGCAGTTGTTTTAGCGGCGATTGTCCTGGGAGTGGTTCTCCTGCGACACTCCGGGACCACTCCGGTTAGCCCAAACAATCCGATCGCGACGAATCCGCCGGATGCATCGAGCAACCCGAACCCGGCAAGCAACCCTGGCACACCGAATCCTCAATCGCCAACTACGCCGCCGGGCACACCGAGGGCCGGTTCCGATCCAATCGTGGGCTGCTATCAATGGTTTAACAATGGGCCGGTTGCCATTCGCTCTGACCACACGCTGATTGGCGGGCCGATTACGGGACGGTGGCAGGTTGTGGACGCAACGCGGCAGGCGTATCAGCTTACCTGGATACAACCAAAAGACACCATCGCCATCGCGCCCGACCAGCGATCGCTGAGCGGATCGAATTCTTATGGCCCGGCGACGACAGGCATTCGTTTGGCAGGCAGCAGTGGTCTGGTTGGCACCTGGCGCTGGGAAAATGGCGTGCCGGTCGTTGTCTCACCCAATGGCCAGGTTACTGCAGGCTCGATTCGCGGAATGTGGCAAGCCATCAGCGCAGCGCAAGGGACGTACACCATTACATGGCAGTCCCCGGTTGATAGTCTGACGCTGGTGGCAGGCGGCTCGCGCCTCATTGGAAAGAGCAACTACGGCGTGGCGGTTTCTGGAATCCGCACAGAACCCTGCGACCAAAATTAGATCACCTGCGCTTCGATCTGTCCCTGCTGTCTTCCTATTCCCTATTCCCTGTTCCTTAATCCCTCGTCCCTGCCTTCTTCACGCCCAACAGCTGCAGTCCAGCGTTCGGTATTGGATGGCCTCAGCCAGGTGCGCCACCGTCAGATGCTCGGCGCCCTCCAAATCCGCAATCGTCCGGGCGACTTTGAGAATGCGGTCGTGCACGCGCGCAGTCAGTCCCTGCTGCTGCATTGCTCGTTCCAAGAGCCGCTCAGCATCCGCGCCCAATTCGCAGTGGACGCGGATTTGCCTCGTGGTCATTTGTGCATTGGCATAAATTTTATCGCCGGACTTCCTGAAGCGCACCCGCTGCAGTTCCCGCGCCGCGATTACCCGAGCGCGAATCTCCGCCGAGCCCTCGGCTGCTTCCCCACCGCGCAGCTACTTGTATTGCACGGCGGGGACCTCAATATGAATTTCGATGCGGTCAAGCAGAGGCCCGGAGATCTTGGTCACGTACCGCTGGATCATGGGCGCGTGCACATGCACTCGCGCGACTTGTCGTTGAAGAATCCACATGGACAGGGGTTCATGGCAGCCGCGAGCATGAAGCGCGCAGGAAAGCTCAGCGACA
>OBLU010001528.1_pt1 | contig 21508 bp, 15 predicted proteins | sample 1518681 | NCBI WGS metagenome assembly OBLU01 (sample SAMEA3539304, study PRJEB22396) | soil metagenome | biome: tundra; feature: field; material: soil | place: USA | collected 2010-05 | depth 0.15 m
TCGCCGCCTTCGCCGGACCGTACAGAATCTTGGCATCCAGGAACAGCTTGGTGGCATCTAGCGTGCTTGGCATGTTGGCGCCTTCCGCCACGACCTTGATGCCGTTCTTCAGCAGATTCGCCGCATCCTTCGCGGTGATTTCATTCTGCGTGGCGCTGGGGAATGCACAATCCGCCTTAATGTTCCACAGCGGGTTGTGCTCCAGCTTCACGTCCGTCGGCATGAAGATCGCCTTCTTATAGCGATCTGAATAGTCACGGATGCGGCCACGCTTCACGTTCTTCAACTCCAGGACGTAGGCCAGCTTCTCGCGATCGATGCCGTCCGGATCGTAGATCACGCCATTCGAGTCCGACACAGTCAACGGCTTCGCGCCCAGGTCAAGCAGCTTCTCGATGGTGTACTGGGAGACGTTGCCGCTGCCCGAAACCAGGCAGAGCTTGCCTTCCAGCTTGTCCTTGCGGCTCTTCAGCATTTCTTCAGCAAAATACACACAGCCGTAGCCGGTGGCTTCCGGACGAATCAACGATCCGCCCCAGTTCAGCCCCTTGCCCGTGAGCACGCCGGTGAATTCGTTGCGCAGCCGCTTGTACTGGCCGAAGAGGTAGCCGATTTCGCGTCCGCCCACGCCGATATCGCCGGCTGGGACGTCCGTGTCCGGACCAATGTGGCGCTGCAGTTCGGTCATGAAGCTTTGGCAGAACCGCATCACCTCGTTGTCGCTCTTGCCTTTGGGATCGAAATCCGAACCACCCTTGCCGCCGCCCATGGGCAGCGTGGTGAGCGAATTCTTGAACACCTGCTCGAATGCCAGGAACTTCAAGATGCCGAGGTTCACCGAGGGATGGAAGCGCAGCCCACCCTTGTAGGGACCGATGGCGCTGTTCATCTCAATGCGGAAGCCGCGGTTTACCTGAATATTTCCTTGATCGTCAAACCAGGGCACGCGGAACATCAGCACGCGTTCCGGCTCGACGATGCGGTCCAGAATGCGGTTGGACTGATACTCGGGATGCTTCGCCAGTACTAACCGCAGAGAATCAAATACCTCCCGCACCGCCTGATGGAACTCAGGCTCGGCGGGGTTCTTCGCCTTCACACTGATCATCACTTCTTCAATGTAGTCGCCGGGAGCCTTGATCCCAGGCGATGTCAGAATGCCAGAAGTCATAGTCCTACCTCCGTAGGTATGTCAGTTAATAGACTGCTTCAATTCTGCGCTTCTCCTTGCAACCGGCAATGATCTGGAGCACTTGGCGGGGTGATGGTTGTCACGCTGCTGACGTGCTTTTAAATCATGGAGTTGCCGTGTCGGGCAAACACTTCCCGCCCCTACAAGGATACGCCTCTTGCGTTTGCAAGCCACCAATTTGATTCGCAAGAAGCCTGGCCGTCAACCCGTCAAGTCTCTTCCCTCGCGGATGAATACTTCTTCTATTTTCAGCGCGACAAACCGTGGTATAGTGTCCCACTCGCAAGCCGGGAGCGTGCCATGATAGAACCCCTGCGCCCGATGTCCACAGGCCAACTGCTGGACCATACCTTCGCTCTTTACCGCAAGAACTTCCTTCTCTTTGTGGGCATAGCCACGGTAGGTCCGGCAGCGAACGTGGTTTTCCAATTGCTGACGGCAGGATTCACAGGCACTCCATTTGCTACTTCCCGCGTGCTGGTTGGGGGCTCGCTGGGATTGGGGACCACAGTCATGGTGATCCTGAGCGTGCTTTTCGGCTACGTCCTCATGCTGGCGGGTATGGCAATCTCGCATGCCGCCACCGTCAAGGCTGTTGCCGCAGTTCACTTGGGACGCGAGACTTCCGTCGTGGGCTCTTACAAGTCTCTCCGCGGCCGCATCTGGAGCCTGTTCGGCACCTTTGGCCTTATTGTGTTGATCGTGGGGGGCGCCGCAGTCGTGATTGTCATCATTGCGGCATTCATCATCGCAGGCATCTTCGTCGGGGCGAGAACTGGGCCGGGCACCGCGGGAGCCATTGCCCGGTTCGTTGCGGTATTGGTCACCGCTCTTTTGGTATCGGTGGTATTCACCGCGGTCTATGTCCGGTACGCGCTGGCAATTCAAGCATGCGTGGTGGAAGGACTGGGTCCGCGCGCTTCACTGAAGCGTAGCGTCTTCCTTTCCAAAGGAAGCCGCTGGCGGGTAGTGGCGATTTGTCTTGTCTTTGTGTTACTTAGCTGGATCCTGGGGGCGGGACTGGGCGCTTTGGCGGGTGCGGCCGGAGCTCTACTGCATAACCGCATCGCCGCCGCCGTTCTGATCTACCTGGCCGGGTTTATCGCGGGATCGATCACTGGCCCGCTGGCCACCATCGGCCTCTCGCTTCTCTATTATGACGAGCGCGTCCGCAAGGAGGCTTTCGATCTACAACTGATGCTATCGAGTCTCGATGCTCCCGAAGTGCCGATGGCGATTCCGGCACAAGTATGATCGCTGTTGGACCGCGCTATTGTCTGGCCGCCTTGTTCCTGCTGGCGGCCCTGGGGCAGGCGCACGGCCTCCCCGCGCTCACCACAACGCAGTATATCGAACAACTTCAACGTTACGAAAACCAGATTACGGAGCTTGCTTCCGCGCCCCAGAAAGCTGTCGCGTTTCGCGATTCCCTTCCCGAAGCGCTCACGGTTCAGACCGCTCGGGGAGACATGACCGTCGACATTAGCTTTCTTCGCGATGCCCTGAATCGCCTTCTGACGGCCATGGCGGCGGCGAAGCCGATCATTCTTGCCAGTGTGGGCAGCCGCCTCAAAGCGATGCGCGCCGAGGCCGGACTCTACGAACAATCCGGCCGGGCCGACGAGGCAACCCGAAAGGGCCTTGACGAAATCCTTAGCGCCCGCGAATTCGACCGGGTTCGTGGACCGACCGCACTCGACCTGTTTAAGCAGCGAGTTCAGGCATGGATTCGGAACCTGCTCAGAAAAATCAACCCAAAGCTTCCCGACCTGCAGGATGCGGGACAGTGGTTTGTTTGGGGAATGATTGCCCTGGCCAGCGTAATTGCTGGGATCTGGCTGTATCGTGTTTCGCAACAAAATATGGGGGCAGACACGCGCGAGATTCTTCCCTTCATGCCCTCCGCCAGGAACTGGCGGGAGTGGCTTGCCGATGCGCGCGCGCGGGCGGCCCAAGGTGAATGGAGAGACGCGATCCACTACGGCTTCTGGGCAGCGGTCTCGCGGCTGGAGTCGGAGGGTGTGTGGCCTCCGGATAAGACGCGCACCCCGCGTGAATATCTCAACGCTATTCCGGGTTCCAGCCTGTCGAAGGAACCGTTTGCGGCCATGACGCGGAAGTTCGAGGCGAGCTGGTACGGAAGCCGTCCCACCACGGAAGCTGACTTTGCGCAATTCGCCGCCCATCTGGAAAGGCTGGGATGCCGGTAATCACAGGCGAGCAGCGCGGATTCATCGCATTCGGCATCGGGCTGCTTCTGGTCATGACGCTCGTGGCTTGGCTGAACTCGAACCAGCGTGACCAGGGCGAGGGCTCGCCGTCGAGCTACAATGTGCAGCGTCGCGGAGCGAAAGCGGCTTATCTTCTCCTGCAAAAGAGCGGCTATGCGGTGGAACGCTGGAAGCAGCCGCCGGCGCAGCTTCCGGCCGATGCGTCGGGCGTGATGCTGGTGCTGGCTGGTCCAGAATCGTATCCACAGGGGGAAGAGATGAGCGGCATCATACGCTTCCTGCTGCGCGGCGGCAGCGTGCTGATCGCAGGGGTGCGCCCGAGTTCGTTTGTTCCTCAATCCTCCGCGAAGGAAGAAGATGTTCGCATCGGTTTTGCCGAATGCAAGCCGGCCGCGCCCACGAGCCTCACGCGCGGCGGGCCGATCTCGCAGGATGGCGATCTGGTCTGGGACTCCAGCAAAGACGCGGCGGTGGTTCACTTCATCGCTCACTCTAAAGGCGACAAAGACAACTATCCCGTCGTGGTCTCCTACGCTCTGGGCCAAGGCCGCGTGATCTGGTGGGCCAGTGCGCTGCCTTTGACCAATGCTGGTATTCGTAATCGAGGAAACCTGGACCTGCTGTTGAATTCGGTGGGCGATAACCGGCGCATCCTTTGGGACGAGTATTACCACGAAGAACACGAGATGGCTTCGGCGCACGCTTCCAACCCAGCGCAGATGTGGGCGCTGGCTCAGGCGGGATTTCTCGCGCTGTTGGTGATCCTGACGTTCTCGCGCCGCAGCGGACCGATGGTGCCGTTGGTCCGCGAATCGCGTTTGTCTCCGCTGGAATTTGTGGAGACCCTGGGCAGCGTGTTTCATCGCGCGCATGGCACGCAGGTTGCGGTGGAAATTGCTTTCAGCCGCTTCCAGCAGATCGCGGCGCGGCGCCTCGGCGTTCGCGGAACCGCCAGTGCAAACGATATCCTCGCAGCCATGGCGCAGCGCGGGCTCAAGGTTTCGCCGGACGTGGCTGCTCTGGTGGGCCGTAGCGAAGAAGCCGCCGGAGATACAGAGTTATCCGAAAAGCGGGCGCTCGAACACGTGCAGGCTCTTAATCAGGCAACCCGGCTGCTCGACCCGCTCGTATCTGCGGCGAAAGAAAAAAGCTAAAGAGAAAGAGAAGGAATAGAAGCTCCATGCACGCAATTGCGAAACTGGTAACCCATGGCCGCAGCGAACTCGCGAAAGTGATCGTCGGCCAGAGTGAACTCATCGATGGCACACTCACGGCGCTGCTTTGCGGTGGACACGCTTTGATCGAAGGCGTGCCGGGATTGGGCAAGACGCTCAGCGTGAAAGTGCTCGCCCGCGCCCTGAACGTTACTTTTCAACGCGTGCAGTGTACGTCAGACCTGATGCCCGCCGATCTGCTGGGCAGCAATATTCTCAACCTGCAGAACGGAACTTTTTCCCTGCACCGCGGTCCGATGTTCACCGATCTTCTGCTGGTCGACGAAGTCAACCGCATGCCCCCGCGGACGCAAGCGTCGCTGCTGGAATCCATGGAAGAGCGCCAGGTCACGATCGACGGAGTGCGCCATTCACTCTCGGCATTGTTTACCGTGCTGGCCACGCAGAATCCGGTGGAGTTCGAAGGCACCTACCCGCTGCCCGAGGCTCAACTGGATCGTTTCCTGCTGAAGATCAAGATCGGATATCCATCGGCACAGGAAGAGCTTGAGATTCTGGCGAAGCACAACAAGCAAGTCCCCGCCGCGACAGAATCGGCCGAGATTGCACCCATCGAGCTGGAGGTGCTGCAGCAGGCGCAGGTCGAGCTTCGTCAGCTCACGGTGGAGCAGTCGCTGCTCGGCTACGTCTCCGAGATCACGCGGCGGACGCGGAGTTGGCCCTCCGTATCCCTCGGCGCCAGCCCGCGAGCCGGGATCAGCCTGATGCTGGTGGCCAAGGCGCTTGCAGCGCTCGCGGATCGCGATTACGTGATTCCAGATGACGTGAAGGCCGCCGTGCTTCCAGCGCTCCGCCATCGCATCGTGTTGCGCCCGGAAGCAGAACTCGAAGGTCTGGACACGGATCGCGTGTTGACCGATGTGCTGGCCGCGGTTGAGGTTCCGAAGTGAGTATTCCCCGCCCTCTCGAGCCATCGCCGGCCGAGGCGCCGGCCCAGCCTCATGGCCGATTCGGCGGCGGCGCTGGGCCACGGCTGTTACTTCTCGCCGGCGTGGGCCTGGCGTGGATCATTCCCGCCCTGTGGAACCGGACATTCCTCTATGCGATGCTGCTCTGGGATGGGCTCCTGCTGCTGGCTTTCCTTGGGGACTGGCTCCGGCTCCCGCGTCCCAAACAACTCACCGTTCGCCGCGAATGGCACAGTCCACTTTCGATTGGAGTTGCTGCGGCTGTGAACCTCTCGGTGGCAAATGAATCTGCGGTCGATGTTTGGGTGAGCGCCTTCGATGAACTGCCGCCGTCAAACTGGCACACCAGCGAGGCGATTTCTCTGAATGTGCCCGCGCGTGGCAGTTGCTCAATTAACTACGAATACACGCCCGGAACGCGGGGCGACCTGCGCACTGGGAAAGTGTTTCTGCGTTACCGGTCCCGGTTCCTGATGGCGGAGCGCTGGGCGGTTGCCGATCTCCGGCAGACGGTTCGCGTTTATCCCAATTTTGAACATGCCCGCAAGCATTCCGTCTATCTCGCGCGCAGCCGCCAGATTGAGTTGCAGATGAGAATGATGCGCCTGCGCGGGATAGGCTCCGACTTCGAGAGTCTGCGGGAACATCGGGAAGGCGACGAACTGCGCAACGTGTGCTGGACGGCGACGGCGCGGCGCGGGAAACTGGTTTCGAAAACCTTTCGCGTGGAGCGCAGCCAGGCGGTTTGGATCGTGCTCGATTGCGGCCGCCTGATGCGCGCCCGCACCGATGGTTACAGCAAACTCGATCGTGCCGTGGATGCGGCACTCTGCCTCGCTCAACTCGCGATCTATTCGGGAGACCGGGTTGGCCTGCTGGCGTATGGGCGCGCCGTGAATCAGCGAGTCATCCCAGGGCGTGGCGCGGCGCAGATGCGCCACATCGTGGAGCAACTTGCGGTGGTCCGCGAAGAAGTGCCGGAAGCTGACCACGTGCGCGCCGCCGCCAGCCTGTTGACCTTACAGAAACAACGCGGGCTGATCATCTGGATTTCCGATCTGGCGGAGAGCGCGATGACTCCCGAGGTAATCGAAGCTGCCGGGCAGATGCTTTCACGGCATCTGCTGCTGTTCGTCGCGATTGCCCAGCCTGAACTGAAGCAGCGCGCTAGGCAGAGCCCTGCCTCAGCGACTGCCATGTACGAAGTAGTCGCGGCGCAGGAGATGGTTTATCGCCGCGAATTGCTTCTGGGACGTTTGCGTGAGCGCGGCGCTCTCTGCATGGAAGTTGAGCCGTCGCGCATCTCGGCGGCGGTGCTCAACCAATACCTTACGGTCAAAGAGCGGAATCTGGTTTAGGTAGCGCCGGCGTCTCGCCGGCTAGTCTCGCCCGCGAGCCGCTCCACAGGTAACCGATGAGCAGCGTGAAGAGCGCCGCTGCCGCCAGAAATTTCAGCGATGCGGGCGTTGACGAGGGCGAAAAGAAGGCCTCGATTGTTCCCGCCACGATGAGCATCGGAATTACGCCCACCAGCAGACGAACTGCCTCCGTGCCGCCAACTGCCAGCGAATCGCGACGCGACAATAATCCAGGAAAGAGCAGCGCGCGGGCGAGGCGCAACCCGGCGCCTCCGGCGATGAAGATGGCGGGAAGCTCCAGAACTCCGTGCGGCGATACGAAGCTCCACAGAGGAACGCTCATCCCGTAGGTGACGCAGGCCGTGCCAATCACTCCTATCATCATTCCGTTGAAGAAGAGCAGGTACAGGGTTCCGATCCCTGCCGTGATGCCCGCGGCAAAAGCCATGAAAGACACCGAGAGATTGTTGGTCATGATGGCGCTGGAAGCCTGGGGTTTGACGGAAACAATGGAGTGCGTCCACATTTCATGGCGTTCGATGCTGGCCACCAACTGGGGCGGAAGAAACTCGCGCATGTAATCCGGGTCGGACAGGACAAAGAACGTCCCCGCGAGCGCGCCAACCATAAAGATGGCGGTTGCCACCGCGGTGTAGGGCAAGAACTGCCGGAAGATTCGCGGATAATCTTTACGGTAAAACTGCCAAATGCCGCCCACCGTTTTTTTCTGTCCCGAGTAGATGGCGTTGTGGGCGCGGCCCAGCAGTTGATTCAGATATCGGGATTGCTGCACACTGCTGGGGTCGCCACGGACCGCGGACAGGTCGGTGGCGGTCTGGCGGTAGAGCAATCCTAGTTCGCGCAGTTCGCTGCGGCTCAGTCCGTGCAGCCCTTGCCCTTTCACCCGCGCGAGCAGAGACTCTAACCGCGACCAATAGGTTTGGCGCTTGTTGAGCCAGGAAACGGAGATCATATTTTGGACCCCAGTTTGAACCCCAGTTTGGACCCGACGGAAAAGCTTACCATCGAAACCCCCGAACAGATCTGCCTGGAGTTTCCTTTGGCCGGAGTGGGCAGCCGCGGCTATGCCCTCTGCATTGACACACTGATCCAGGTTATCGCCGCGCTTGTGGTCAGCCTTATCGTCGCATTCACCACCACCGATCTCGAGCGCTCGTGGCTGCTGGCTCGAAACTGGGAGATCGCGATCGCGTTATTCCTGCTCTTCTGCCTTTACTGGGGTTATTTTGCCGTCTTCGAGATCCTCTGGAATGGCCAGACGCCGGGCAAGCGCCAGGCGAAGATCAGAGTGATTAGCGCGAGCGGGCGGCCCATCACGGTTTTCGAAGGCATCGGCCGCAACTTCATGCGGGCTATCGATTCTCTGGGCTTCTATTTGGTCGGAAGCATCACTTGTGCGATCGATAAACAGAATCGCCGCCTGGGGGACATGGTTGCGGGAACGGTCGTGGTACACGAGGTCGAGGAGCAAGGTGCCTTCTACTGGTATGGACAGGAAAAATCGGCCTCGGCCCCGTCCGTGAACCACGAAATTGCCGCGCTGACCGAGCAGGAGTTCCAACTAGTCGAAACTTTTCTAACGCGACGGCTTGATATTCCGAACTTGCAACGCCTCTCCTCGGCACAAGTCATTGCTGACCGGATGGGAGAACGGCTGCATATCCCAAAGGACCAACGACCGTCGGACGAAGCGTTCCTGGAAGAAATCTCGCGGCGATATCGCGACGCCGTGCGGCGGAGCTAGCAGGGAGTTACAGGATTCTTTCGTGCGTGTAGTCATTGGCGCCCAGCGCTGAAATCAGTTCTGCGATATGGTCGGGACCGCGGGTCTCCATGGTGATGTCGATGGCCGTATCTCCCAGATTCACGTTATGGTAGGCGCGGTCGTAAGAAGTTTCGACAATGTTGGCACGGCGTTGGGCAAGAATGCCGGTGAGGCGGTGCAGCGCTCCGGGGTAGTCGGGAAGGTGAACGCGCAGACGGACCAGCCGCCCATCCTTGACTAGGCCGCGCTCGATGATGCGCGCCAACAGCGTCACGTCGATATTGCCGCCGCTCACCACGGCGACGACCTTTTTGCCGGTCTTTTCGCGGATCATCGGAACGCGGCGATTGACCAGAGCAGCCAGCGCAGCCGCGCCCGCTCCTTCGGCCAGAATCTTCTCTCTTTCCAGCAGCAGGAGAACGGCATTCGCAATCTCCTCTTCCTCGACCGTGACGATGTCGTCCACATATTTCTGGATCAGCGGAAGAGTGCGCTCGCCGACGCGACGCACCGCGATCCCGTCCGCGATGGTCACCGCTGATGGCAAGGTCACAGGTTTGCCCTCCGACAGTGCGACCTTCACCGAAGGCAGCCGCGCCGGCTGAACTCCAATGACCTGGATGCGTGGATTGGTTTCTTTCAGAGCACAACCGAGACCGCCGATCAGCCCACCTCCGCCGATGGGCACAATGATCGCCTCAAGATCGGGATGCTGCTCGAGCAATTCAAGCCCCAGAGTTCCCTGCCCGGCAATGACCGCTTCATCGTCGAAAGCATGGACAAAGGTGAGGTGGTCCTGCGCGCTGAGGCGCATCGCTTCCTCGTAGGCCTCATCGTAATTCCCTCCGTGCAGCACGACGTCGCCACCGTAGCCGCGCGTGGCCGACACTTTGATCAAGGGAGTCGCCAGGGGCATGACGATTCTTGCCCGGATGCCCAGGTTGGAGGCATGGTAGGCGACGGCCTGCGCATGGTTGCCCGCCGAGGCCGCAATCACTCCCTGGGAACGTTCCTCCGCGGTGAGACTTAGAAGCTTGTTCAGCGCGCCCCGTTCTTTATAAGCGCCAGTTCTCTGCCGATTTTCCAATTTGAGGTAGATGGAGTTGCCGGTGAGCTCGGAGAACGTTTCAGAACGCGTGCACGGAGATATGTGGATCGATTTTCGAACCCGCACGAGGGCGGATTGAATATGGGAGAGCGTGACCATCGGAGCGCTGACTGCGGCAAGATTCGCCATTTTACCTGAAGAAAATCTTCACCCCTTCACGATACAGGAACGTCAGACAGCGCCTCTGGAAATCGCCTTTCGGGCGATGCAGAAAAACCCATGCGCCGCATCAAAAATGACGATTGTACTTCGACAGGCATTTCAGGTTAGACAAGTAGTATGGCGGAGAGTCGCCTCACATTCTCGAACGATCACGATGCCTGCGGTGTGGGCTTCATCGCCCAACTGGGCGGACCCGCATCGCATGCCGTGGTCGAGCGTGGACTCGGCGCCCTGGCACGCCTGGCCCATCGCGGCGGCGTGGACGCGGACGGCCGCAGCGGCGATGGCGCGGGTCTGCTAGTCGCTCTTCCAAAGACTTTCTTCCGGAAGACCGCTCGCGCTGACGGCATTGAATTGCCTCTCGAGTTTGGCGTGGGGATGGTGTTTCTTCAGCCTGGCCAGGAATCGCAGGCGGCGGACGCAATTCGAGCCGCTGTTTCGAAATTCGACCTCTCATTTCTCGGCTGGCGCGCGGTGCCCACCGACGCTTCCATCCTCGGACCGCGCTCGCGCGATTCCCTGCCCGCTGTGCGGCAATGCTTCGTCGCGCCTCGCGGCAGGTCTTCCTGTCTAAAATCTTCCGGGCTCGAATCCTCCGACTTCGAGTTGCAGCTCTTCCGGCTACGGCAGGAACTCGAAACCATTTCCGATTCCGGCTACTACTGCTCTCTGTCGGCGAGAACCATCGTTTACAAGGGACTGCTCACTCCGGAGCAGTTGGCTCCCTTCTATCCCGACCTGAGCGATCCCGAGTTCGCCAGCGCATTTGTGATTTTCCACCAAAGGTATTCCACCAACACGCAACCCAGCTGGTCGCTGGCCCAACCCTTTCGCTTCGTAGCTCACAATGGCGAGATCAACACCATCAGCAGCAATCGCCGCTGGTTTCAGGCACGCGCGGCGACATTGCACCAGCAGCTTGGACTCCCCGACAACTCAAAGCTGCTGCAGCCAGGGATGAGCGACTCCGCGAGTTTCGATAATGCGCTGGAAGCTCATGTGCGATGCGGTTTCAGCACCGCTGAGTCCGTGTTGCGGTTAGTACCTCCCGCCTGGGAACACGATGAGCATCTCGACCAGGGGTTGCGCCAATTCCTCGCGAGGAGCGCTCCTGAGCAAGAGCCTTGGGACGGCCCGGCGGCTCTGATCTTCACAGATGGCCAGGTCGTCGGCGCCAAACTCGACCGCAACGGTCTGCGTCCGCTGCGCTATACGCTGACCTCCGATGGGTTGCTCATCGTCGGCTCCGAAGTCGGCATCACGAACCTTTGCGACAAGCAGGTCGTGGAACGGCAGCGGCTTGGCCCCGGCGAGATGCTGATTGCCGATCCGGCCAGCGGAACGTTTTTCCGGCCGAACGAAGCTGCTCGACTCGTGCCTGCGGATGACAGTCGGCAGCGCACGATAACGGTGATTCCAGCGGAGCACGAAGCCGCGCCAACTACTCTCGACGCCAACCGTTTGATGGCAGCCTTCGGCTGGACCGAAGACCAATTCCGCATGCTGTTTCAGCCTCTCGTGGAACATGGACAAGAGCCGCTGTGGAGCATGGGCGACGACGCGCCTCCCGCTTTCGTGTCCAGCCTGCCGCGTCCTCTTTGGGATTACTGCAAGCAACGGTTTGCTCAGGTTACCAACCCTCCCATCGACCCCCTGCGCGAGAGCCACGTGATGTCGCTCGACGTGTACCTCGGCAAGAATACGAAGCTGAGTTCGCCTCTGCTCGATGCTGGACAAACGGATGCGATTGCCGAAGCGCTGTCCCCGATCCTTCGCATCGACTTCAGTTTCGAGGCTGCCGGAGGCGTTGAGGCCGCACGTCAGGTCTTGAGCAATATCCGTGAAGAAGCAAGAACGGCAGCGTCCGGCGGCAGGGCAATCCTGTTGAGCGATCGCGCTCTTAGCGACCAGCGGGCCGCGCTGCCCGCGCTGCTGGCGGTTTCGTCCGTGTGGCGAGCGATGACCGAAGCCGGCGCCTGGAAAGTCCCGCTGATTGTGGAGACTGGCCAGGCCATCGATACGCATCACGTTGCCCTGCTGGTCGCCGCCGGAGCGAGCGCGGTGCATCCGTATCTAGCCATGAGCCTGGCGGCCCGCGCCGATCTCAACGGTCGTCTTAACGGACCCGCGCGCTACCGCGCCGCGATTGAGAAAGGTCTGCGCAAAGTGCTGGCGCGCATGGGCATTTCCACCATGAGCAGTTACCGGAACAGCCAGATATTCGAAACTATCGGCCTCGATCCGGCAGTGTGCGACGAGTTCTTCGAAGATGCCGGGCACACGCTCAGCGGAAAAACATTAGACGACCTATTGCGGGACTGCATCACTTGTCACACCGCGGGCTTCGGGTCTTCTGCCGCGGAGTTCCGCGATGCCGGCTTGTATCGCTTCCGCCACAACGGGGAGCAACACGCGAGTTCGCCTGAACTGGTAAGGCGAATGCACCGTTTCATCAAGTCCCCAACCCCGCAGAATCAGGCGGCTTTGGCGGTGCTCTCGGAAGAAAGGAAAAACGTTGCGGTGCGTGACTTGCTCGAGATCCGTCCGGCCCAGCCTCTGTCTTTGGACGAAGTGGAGAGCGAAGTTTCGCTGCTCAGCCGCTTCAGCACGCAGGCCATGTCGCTCGGCGCAATTTCACCGGAAGCCCATCAGACGTTGGCCATCGCCATGAACCGTCTGGGCGGACGCAGCAATACCGGCGAGGGCGGTGAAGATCCAAGTATTTATTACGACCGCCCGGAGGCCAACAACCGCGTCAAGCAGGTAGCGTCGGCGCGATTTGGCGTGACTGCGGAGTACCTGGTGCATGCCGACGAAATCGAGATCAAGATGGCGCAAGGCTCGAAGCCCGGCGAGGGCGGACAACTGCCGTCCGCGAAGGTCACCCCGTACATCGCACGCCTGCGGCACGCCGTACCCGGCACCTCACTCATTTCGCCGCCGCCGCACCACGACATCTACAGCATCGAAGATCTGGCGCAGTTGATCTACGACCTGCGCGCCGTCAATCCGAACGCGCGCATCGGGGTCAAGTTGGTCTCCAGTTCGGGAGTCGGCGTGATCGCCACCGGCGTAGCCAAAGCTGGCGCGGACGTCATTACGATCAGCGGTCACGATGGCGGCACCGGCGCATCGCCGCTGACCTCCATTAAGAACACCGGGTTGCCCTGGGAAATTGGTTTGCGGGACGCGCATACTGCCCTGGTGCGGGCGGGCCTTCGAGCCCGAGTGAGACTGCGCGTAGATGGTGGCCTCAAGTTTGCCCGCGACGTCGTTGTGGCCGCTTTACTGGGCGCTGAAGAATTCGGCTTCGGAACCGCTGCTCTGCTGGCCATCGGCTGCGTCATGGCCCGACAGTGTCACCTCAACACCTGCCCTGTCGGCATCGCCACTCAGGATGAAACCCTGCGCGCCCGCTTTGCCGGGAACCCGGAAATGGTGGAAACTTTTTTCCGCGCGCTGGCGGCCGACGTCCGCCAACTGCTTGCGGATATGGGTGCAGGATCGATCGACAAAGTCCTGGGCGTCGTTGACCGGTTACGGCCGCGCTCACCAGAAGCGGAACCAAGTGTGACCTCGCTTTTGCAGCCCGTTCTCGATCCGCCAGCGCAATTTCCCTGCCCCCATGAGGACAGCAGCGCGCTGCACATTGAATTGAATCGCGTGGTGGATGATCTGGAATCGCTCTCCATCCGTCCCTATCGTTTTGAAATCACCAACGAGGACCGAGCCGTTGGCGCGCACTTCACCGGTGAGGTGTTGCGCCGCCTCGGACCTTCGTTCGGACCCTCGACTATGGAGATGAGCGGCGTCGAGTGCGAGTTTGTCGGCACCGCCGGACAAAGCTTTGGAGCATTCCTCATATCCGGCGCGAACTTTCGGCTTACTGGCGAAGCCAACGATTATGTCGGCAAAGGCCTGTGCGGGGGCAGCATTGCCATTACCGCGCAAGCGGAAGCATCGGAGCGCGGAGACGTTCTGGTGGGAAATACCGTGCTCTACGGCGCCACGTCCGGCGAGTTGTTTGTCGCGGGCCGCGCGGGAGAACGGTTTGCGGTCCGCAACAGCGGCGCTCTCGCCGTGGTCGAGGGCGTGGGCCGCCACGGATGCGAGTACATGACCGCCGGCGTGGTAGTGATTCTCGGTCCTGCGGGCGCCAATATGGGAGCGGGGATGACCGGCGGACTGGCCTATCTGTTGCGCGCGGACGCCAATGACTACTTTAACGACGATCATATGAACCGCGACTCAGTGCGGTTCTCAACTCTCGAACCGCAGGAAGAGCAATGGCTCCGCCGTATTCTTCGCCGGCACGTGCAACTCACTGGAAGTCCCCGGGCCGCCGAACTTCTCTCCTGCTCCGCTCTGCCGCTGAATCGGGTCGAGCCTTTGACGCCCCCGTGCTCCATCGAAGATACTTGGGCGTTGATTCTTGCCCGCCTCGCCGCCGAGGAAGCGCGCAGTTACGGACGCGACAAACTTCTCACTTCCGAAAGACCAGTCGTGCAATGAGCCGGCTCGCCAATCGGTCCGGCGCTCGCCGAAACCACACCGCTGCGAAGTTCGCTATAATCTCCTAACTCAACTGCATGGATTTCGATCAGCTCATCACATTTCTGGAGGTAGCCCGGCAAGGCAGCTTCTCGCGTGCCGGAGAGAAAGTTTTCCGCTCGCAGTCCGCGGTTAGCGCACAGATCCGCCAACTGGAGCAGGAGTATGGCGATCGTTTGCTTGACCGATCGGGTAAGACCGTCAAGCTGACTCCCGCCGGTCAAGTCTTCCACGAATACGCGCTACGCATGAAAAAGCTGCGCGACGAATCGCTCGTGGCGGTGGCCGACCATGGCCATACGCCGCGTGGCACACTGCTCGTCGGCGCCAACGAAGCCACTTGCCTTTATGTTTTGCCCGAGGTTTTTGGCGAGTACTGCCGGCGTTATCCCGATGTGCAAATCAGCATCTATCGTAACTTCACCTACAAGATCGTGGAGAAACTGGAGAATGGCTCTCTCGATGTGGGCATACTCAGCCTGCCGATCCAGTCTCCCAGCTTGAAGGTCCAGCCCATTTTCCGCGACCGGTTGATGCTGATGGTGAGCCCCAAGAACCCTTTAGCCAAGTTGAAAGCAGCGCACATCAGCGAGGTCGTGAAATACCCTCTGCTTCTTCCCAAGACCGGCCACACGCGCAGACTGCTGGACAAACTGTTCCGCGAGTACAACACTGAGCTCAAAGTCAGGATGGAGTTACCCAGTATCGGGATGATCAAGAGCTTCGTGGCCGCCGACCTTGGCATTTCGCTGATCAGCGCGTCCTTTGCGAGCGATGAGGTAGCGGCGGGTCGCGTAAAGTTGGTCGAACTGGAAGGCGCCGAACTATGGCGCGAACTCGGCCTTGCCTATCGGCGCGACCGCACTCTGTCGGTCGCCAACAAGACGTTCATTACGGTAGTGCGGCAGCTCTCCTCGTACCTGAAGAAAACGGATGCCTCAGCACACCCCTAGAGTTCTTCGTCATGCATCCGCTTCCGGCGGATTGGTCAGCGGCTGGATGATGTGCAGTCCGCACTCGGTCTTCGAGGATCCGGACCAGCGCCCAGCCCTTGGATCTTCTCCCGACCGCACCGCCCGCGTGCAATGAATGCAACCGATGCTGGGGTAGTTGCGCTCATGGAGCACATTGTAGGGCACGTCGTGCTCGCGGATGTATTGCCACACCTGCTTTGAGCTCCAGTCGGCGATCGGATTGATCTTCACGAGACCGAATTTCTTGTCCCACTCAACTTTTCCGGCGCCTGCCCGGGCCGCGGTCTGATCTCGCCGGATGCTTGTGATCCACGCCCGCAGTTCGCCCAGCTTGCGCTGCAGCGGTTCGACCTTGCGAAGATTGCAGCATTGGTCGGGATTGCGCTTCCAGAGCCCCGGACCATGAACTCGCTCCTGTTCCTCCGGCGAGTTCAGTGGAAATACCTTTTCGATCGTGATGCCATACCTCTGCTCCACCCGGTCCATGAGGTTGTACGTTTCAGGAAACAGGAATTCGGTGTCCAGAGTGAAGAGGCGAAAACTCCGGCGCACCCGGGAAGCCATGTCAATCAGGGCCATGCCTTCGACTCCGAAAGCTGAAGAGATCGCCACTGCCTCCCCGAAAGTCTCGAACGCCCATTCGAGGATAGTCTCGGGTCTCCAGGCTTCCGCGGCGATCTGCAGTTTCCCAACGTCTTCTTTCATGCTAACGGCTCTTCATCTGGTCTCAAACTTTCGGCCGGCAAAAGGACACTTCGCGCAAACGCGGCTCCCATTCCCTGTTCCAGCTCCGGCAGGCTCGCTACTTCCTCAACTAAACTGCGATCGGCGAATCTCACTACCTCGCCGACAACCAGCAGCGTTGGAGACGCGAGCCTCGGCGCCCGATGGAGGTCCGAAACCGTCGTACGGTGTATCCGCTGCTCGGGCGTTGTTGCTTGCGAAATAATTGCGCAAGGAGTTCCTTCGGCGAATCCGGCGGCCTTGAGCCTGCTGGAAATCTCGCCATAGCTGGAACCCGGCATGTAGACGACAAGCGTCGACTGGGATGCCGCAAACTGTCTCCAATCCTCGTCGCCGTTGCCGGAAGCACGATGACCGACCGTGAGCACGAGAGTGGAAGACGTTCTCCGATGCGTCAGCGGGATCCCGGCTGCGGCCGCGGCTCCCAGGGCTGAGGTCACGCCAGGAACAATTTCGTATTCGATGTTTGCTCGCCGCAGCGCTTCGATCTCTTCCCCAGCGCGGCCGAAGATCAGCGGGTCTCCGCTCTTCAGCCGCACTACTTGCAGTCCTGAAGCAGCCAGCGTCAACATCAGAAAATTAATCTCCTCCTGCCGGATGGTCTTGCTCCCACAGCGCTTGCCCACGTTCTGGACCTCGGCGGAAGACGAAATCAGTTTCAAGATTTCGGGCGCGACCAGGTCGTCGTGAAGCACCACGTCGGCAGTCCGCAACAACCGCAGAGCCTTCCCCGTAAGCAACTCGGGATCACCCGGACCCGCGCCCACTAAGTACACCTTGCCGTTCATGCAGCGGCCCTCCTGTCGTCCTCGCTCTTCGCCGACTCTTCCGCCAATGCCGCCTTCAGAGCCTCACGGCTCGCCAGCGAGTGCAGCAGATCGCTCTTCCGCTTCGGGTCAAGGTCGCTGGCGAGCACAAGCTTTCGTGTCTCGCCCAGTTCCGCGACCCATTGGGCATATCCCGGACCAAACTGCCGCTCCAGCTGTTGTCTAAGCTTTTGCGACAGCGAGGGACTGCGCCCATTCGTGGAGATTGCAATCTGGAGATCACCCCGGCGCACTACGGCGGGATAGTAGAAGTCGCAGTACGCCGGGTCGTCTACCACATTGCACAGCACTCCACGCCGCTGCGCTTCCCGATAAATGGATCCGTTAAGAGCGCGCGACGCGGTGGCCACCACGGCCAGAAACGTTCCATCGAGATCTCCCGCGGCAAAGGCCCGGAGTTCGAGTGTGATCTTCCCGGCTTTCGCCCACTCCTGCACCGCTTCGGTCGCCTCCAGAGCAATCACGTGGACGCACGCACCGGTGTCGATGAGGCCGCCGATCTTGGGTTCGCCGACCTTACCGGCGCCGACCACAAGGCAACGTTTGCCTTCGAGTTTCACGAACATTGGAAACAGGCTGCTCATCGTCATTTCCACCTACTCCGTTTAGCCTTCCACCCCACTCGGGACACGGCCCTCTGGCAGATCGCGGGCGACCGCTTCTACAAATTCTCCGGCTAAGAAGTTGCGCAGATCCTCATCGCTGTGACGAGCAAAAAAGCGCCGCAGATTCTCACCGGGCTTGCCATCGGCGAGGTACCTGCGCAGCAGCCGTTCGATGGCTTCAGGAACCTGGGTCGCGGGGCACCGAAACCCCACCGGCCTCGCGATGGCCTGATTCAGGCCCAGCGCTCCACCCAGGCAGAAGTAATAGGCATCCACAGTGTGCCCATTGACCTTGATCTTCTTGCCTTCGATTCCGATGTCGGCGATCCAGTGCTGTCCGCAACTGTTAGGGCACCCGGTGACGTGCAGCTTCATGTGCTGATCAAAGCCGGGCAAGCGTTCTTCGAGTCCTTCCACCAGCCAGCGGGAAAAGCTTTTCGTTTCGGTGATAGCCAGCTTGCAAAATTCCGTGCCACTGCATGCGACTGCCCCGCGCCAAAACGGCGACCCGCTGACCGGCAGCCCAATCGCACCCAGCTCCTTGGCCAACTCGTCCGCCTGAAGACGCGGTACGTTGACAATCAGCAAGTTCTGCATGTTCGTGGTGCGCAATTCGCCGCTGGCGAAGCGCTGGGCGAGATTGGCCGCGGTATGCATTTGTTCTGGCGTGATCCTGCCGCGAAGAACCGTGGCTCCCACATAGCAGAAGCCAGGCTGCTTTTGCGCGTGGATGCCGATGTGATCACGGTAAACGTCAGCCGGTGGATGCTCAGGCACGGCAGGATCGAGTTGAAATCCGATGCGCCGCTCCAGTTCTTCTTGGAAGTCTTGCGCGGTCCAACCATGCCGTAAGAAAAGAAATTTCAGTCGCGCGCGTTCGCGGTGCTCGCGCAATTGATCGGAGTCACGAAACAGCTCGGCAACTCCCTTGATCACCGGCAGAACCTGGTTCCAGCGCACGAAGGCATTGAGCGGAGCGCCCAGGTATGGCTCTGTGGAAAGTCCGCCGCCCACCCGCAACGCAAAACCAATCTCAGGCGTTCCATGAACCACGCGCTGGGTCGCAGTCAGGCCGACATCGTTGATCTCCGGATACGGGCACCATACGCGGCATCCCGTGATGGAAATCTTGAACTTGCGCGGCAGATTGTAGAACTCGGCATTCCCAGCCAGCATGTGATCCGCTTCCAGCGCGAGGGCCGAGGCGTCGCAGATCTCGTCTGCATCCACCCCTGCGACAGGACAGCCCGTAATGTTTCGCGTGACATCGCCGCAGGAACCGGTCGTGTTCAGACCGACGCGCCAGAGTTCCGACAACACTTCAGGGAGAGCCTCGATCGTGACCCAGTGCAACTGAATGTTTTGCCGTACCGTAAGATCGGCGATGCCGCGCGCATAACGGCGGGTAAGGCCGGCGATGGCCCGCAGTTGGTCCGATCGCAGCAGGCCGTTGGGAATTCGAATCCGCACCATGAAGAACGGCACCGCCCGTCCCTGGCCGTCTTTGCCGCCAAGCACTCCCGCTCCGTCGCCCTGCGTGTAGACTCCCCACCAGCGAAAATACGTCCCAATCCACTCCGGTGGAATCGAGTCGAAGCCTTCCCGGGCGAAGCGGCGAATCTCGGAGAGACCGTCCCAGGGATTCATTGCGCGCTTCAGGCGTTCCGACTTTTGCGCTTTGGTTTCTTTGACTGGATTTGCCATAAACGATTTGCCATAAAAAAGAAAAAACCCACCGCCAGATGCTCTCTGGCGGTGGGTGATAAGTGCCGATGCTACGAAACTTCTAAGTCAGCAGCCTCCCCGCGCCAGAACACACGCATGCACAACAACAACATGCACACATACACATCTGGCGAAGACTGCTGAAACTGGTCATGCTTTGTGATAGTAGGCTGAGCCAACGGACGCGTCAAGCTCCTATCCGTTTCCTTGGATGAATAATTTCGATCCTAGGCATCAGAATTTTCGCACCGCTCGCACAAGTGTTGCAAGGATGCTCTCACCGGACGCTGGGATCAGGCGGCGTTACTGCCCCGTCCTCTCACACTCTGAAGGACTGTCGCGGGAAGCTGCAGAACCCGTATCTTTGAGTCTTTTTTCGTTGTGACGTGAACGGCGATACCATCTGCCTCCGGAAACGGGTCCGAAACCACTTCAAACTCCTCGCCATAAAGGCGAACCTGCCTGGAAACCGCGTATCCAAGATGTTTGACGTGCGCACATACTTCCGAAACTGAGGGAGATTCAATATTGCGATTGGCCATGATAACACTATTATAGTCCCCCGGACTGGGCGCGTGCGGATGCAACGCTTTTCACGGCGCTGAAGCTGCGGGTGCAGTGTTAAGAACGGTTCAAGTTATTGCGTTTCGCATTGAGCGCCGTTATTCCATGCTGTACTGGACGTGGATTCCACGTTTGGACATCTCGTCCAGAAACAGGTCGGCGGGGACATCTCGTTCCTGCAGCACGCCGCCGCGTTTGGTGATGGCGCCGGAAACGAGCATTTGTACGACGATCGAGGCAGGGAATGCGGTGGTGCGCATCATGGCGCTCATGTCGGTCTTAGCGTCATAGTGATCGACCAAGGTGAAGGTGGCGACGCGGCCCTTGAGGCGCCCGCCCAGCAAGCCGCGCACGCCCGGCGTTCGCACTGACTCGTGGCCTTCCAGGCGCATGATGCAGACATCCGGGCCCTTTCCGGCAAATTTACCCTCGAAGATTTTTGACATCACGGCCCGGGGCGTGATCTCGGCTCCGTTGACCCGCATCTTGTCGCTGGAGAAAAGGCCGAGCGCCTTTAGTTCGCAGAGCAGGTCGTAATGGCCCGGGTAGCGGAGGGTTTTCTCGAAACACTCGCCGACCCTGCCTTCGAAACTTTCCGGCAGAGTCGATGTGCCGCCGGAGGTCTGGAAGGCAATGAGAGGCGCGAAGCCCGGCATATGGAATTCCTCGGGCTCCGTGAGCGGTTCGACGGTAACCAACTTGCCTTTGCGGAGAATACGAGCCGGTTCCACGTATTCGTTGATAAGGCCTTCCACCGAGAAAACCAGCTGGTAGTGGAACGGCGGCACGGGTTTTTCCGGTACGCCGCCGACGTAGAGTTTGAGGGCATCGGCACGGCCACCGAGGCGTCGGACGAGCTCTCCACCGAGAATGGAAGCCATGCCGGGAGAAAGGCCGCAGTCGGGAGCAAGGGCGACATCGCGCTTCTCAGCTTTGCTAGCGAGCGCGAGTTCCTGGCGGACGACGGTGTTGTTTCCGCCGAGGTCGGCAAAGTGGCAGCGTGCTTCAATGGCAGATTTCGCCAGGCCGAGGTTCAGACGGTAGGGGACGGCGGAGAGCGCAGCGTCATGGCCGCGCATAAGCTTGGCGGCGGCCCTTTCACTGCTGGCGTCGAGCGCGACCGCGCGGATTTTCTTATCGCCGGTGATCCGGTTTACGCGGGCGGCTACTTCGCGAGCGCGTTTGAGGTCGCTATCGGCCAGTGAGACTGCCGCAACCTGCGATTGGCGCGCCATGTCGAACGCGGCGGCCGAACCCATCATGCCGGAACCGATGACCAGGAGCTTCAAGCGTGTACCTCGCGCAAAGTTTTCAAGATTTCACTCTACGCCTCCTGCGAGATGCCCGCCAGTTTCGCCAGTACTATTGCCTCGGGCGATCAGGCACACCGAATCCTAAGAGCTTCACTTCCAGAACCCACCTTGCAGTACCCGATTCCGTAAGTTGTTAGGTTGATGGAGCGGGAGACCGGGATCGAACCGGCGACATCCAGCTTGGGAAGCTGGCGTTCTACCGCTGAACTACTCCCGCTCAGTTAT
>OBLU010001529.1_pt1 | contig 21507 bp, 9 predicted proteins | sample 1518681 | NCBI WGS metagenome assembly OBLU01 (sample SAMEA3539304, study PRJEB22396) | soil metagenome | biome: tundra; feature: field; material: soil | place: USA | collected 2010-05 | depth 0.15 m
AGGCGCGCCTGGCCGAATATTACCGCCCCCAGTTGCGCCTGTCACCAGGGCGTTTCTTTTCTTTTCGCTGGGGAGCGCTGTGCGCAGTGCACTTCCACTTTCTTCCGAGTGGTATGCTTTGCAGATGGCGCGATTCGCCGATCACTTGCAGCATAGGGTGAACGCCACAAATTTCCTTCGGGAGCATCCTGGGCGTCCATATTGCGACTACTGCTTGCGCAAAGGGTTATTCGTTATGCGCGGAAGTCTTACGGAGAAGGACGCAACGCTCGTGGGCGCAGCGCCAGGATTCATCCGCGAGATGGCACTTTGTTGCATGTGCGGTAGCGAGCGTCGCACGAACCGGAGGATCGTCGAATAGACGACGGGAATGCACCCCGGCGCGAAGGTCACACCGGCGACCCTCGGGTTTGGCAGCCAAGGCCTGGGGTTGAGAATGGCCACAGAACTTTGCGGGGCGGCAGTCGAATCGTTGCCTAGACCCTACCGGCGAAACCGCCAAAACCGGCCGAACTCGACTGGCCAATCAGTTGCGGAGCTAGTTCTGGACGGAACGACGACCGGCGAGGTCGGGACAATGTTCTGGCACCACTCCGGTAAACTGGCGGCTTCAGTCAGGGTTGCCGTGGCCTGACGCCAGCCGCCTGGAGTGTCCCTTGAGCCTCCAGACGCTTCCCGCGCGGCCTTTTCGGACTGGGTTGGGCAGGGCGCGCGGCCTCGGCCTGAACGCTGTTTGAAGGGCCCTCGCATTTCCGGCGGAGGTTTCGCCGGTGGGGTCTAAGCACGATTCGACTGCCGCCCCGCTCCGCAAAGTTCTGTGGCCATTCTCAACAATTCGAGCGATAACTAACCGGGTCAGCGTTCCGCGCTGGCACGGGAGGTCGTCATCGCTACTTCAGAAATCGCAGAAAACGTCCGGCTGTCCTGGCAGGAATTGCTGGAGGAGGCCGTCACGAAACCCGGCACCTTGCATGAGGCATATTCACGGTTTTGGAATTACAGCCTCGGAAACCAGATCCTAGCCCTGATGCAGTGCCGGGAGCGTGGAATCGAGCCGGGGCCGCTGGCGGGTTTCCGGCGATGGAAGGAACTCGGCCGGCACGTCAGGAAAGGCGAGAAGGCCCTGAGCCTGTGCATGCCGATTCAGATCAAGTGCAAGGACTGGGATCAGAAGCGGCAAGAGAATGGGCTTGTGCCGGAAGATGACGCGGGCCCAGTGAACGGGCTCAGGACCATATTCGTATTCAAGAAGAACTGGTTTGTCCTGTCGCAGACCGAGGGCGAGCCCTACGTCCCGGAGCCGATCCCGAACTGGAACAAGGCGGCGGCCCTGGCGGCGCTCAACATCCGCGAGGAGAACTTCACGATGGTGGATGGCAACGTCCAGGGCTACGCAACCGGCACTACGGCGACTGTGGCAGTATCGCCGATTGCCGCCATGCCAGCGAAGACGCTGTTCCATGAGATCGCCCATGTGATCCTCGGCCATCACGCCGATGGCTCCCTGAATTCCGTCCGGGAGGTCGAGGCCGAATGCGTCGCCCTGATCTGCTGCGAGGTTCTGGGCCTGCCAGGCCCGGAGTTCAGCCGGGCGTACGTCCAGCATTGGCTGATCGGCGATTCGATCCCGGAGAAGTCGGCTGTGAGGATCTTCCAGGCAGCGGACCGGGTGCTGAAGGGGGGAACGGAGCGGCGATGCCCGACCTCCGTGTAGATATCCACGGAACCGTGGTCCTGCTGACACCCCTCACAGCGAAGGCAACGCGGTGGATCGATGACAACGTCGAGATCGAGCCGTGGCAACGGTTTGGAGACGTGATCGCTATAGAGCCGCGCTGCGTTGACGGACTGATTGCCGGTGCCATACAGGACGGACTGGAAATCGAGCAGTGATATTCGAGAGACTGGCGGGCATACGTGCAGCACTGGCTGAGCGGCGATTCGATTCCGGAGAAGTCTGCGGTGAGCATCTTCCAGGCGGCGGATAGGGTGCTGAAGGCTGGCGCAGTCCGGCCGTGTTCGCAAGATAACGGTTCACTTGATTAGAGCTCTTCTTCCAGAACCTGCCCATGCTCCTTCAACCATGCCTTTGCTTTCTCCATTGCGGGAATCTTAGCGCGAACGATATTCCAAAAGCGGGGCGTATGGTTGCCTTCAATAAGATGTGCGAGTTCGTGGATGATTGCGTAGTCGATTACGAACATCGGGGCCTTCACGAGTCGCCAGTTGAACGTGACGTTGTCTTTCGCTGTACAAGAGCCCCAACGGTAGCGGAGATCGACGATCTTCGCCGAGGTGTAGTGCACGCCTAGTTCACGGGCGTGCTGCTCCACGCGGGGTATTATCTGTTCGTTCGCTCGCGCAACGTACCAGTCCTGCAGTGCCCGACGGCGCCGCTCCTGATGCGAAGCGGGCACAACGAAGCGGCGCGAGAACTCAACCTCTCCGCTTGCGGTCTCAGCAATCTCGATTCGGTAGTCCCTTCCGAGATAGGGTGCCGATTCGCCGTTCACCACTTCCTTGCCAGGCGGATGCGTCCGATCTTGATATTTTTGTGGGTGCCGAAGTTTCGCCAATAACCACTGGCGCTTGGCGTCAATGACCCTGTGAACGGCTTCTTCAGATGTGCCCTCTGGGGCATGGACAATGATCGCCCGGTCGCGCTCGACCGTGATGGTCAGTTTCTTCCGCTTGGCTGAGCGAACGATTTTGTATTGTAGTTCCTTCATGCGGCGTACAGTATTGTGTCGTTGTTCTTTTCGGCGATCTCCATGACGCGGCTGATGATGCGTGCCCGGTTCTTGACAAGTCCCGGCAGCTTGGCAAACTCCGGCTGGAGAAGCGCCTTTTGAACATCGGCCTTGAGCTTGTTACGGGCGGGGATACTTTCCCAGAATCCCGTTAGTTTCAGCTCGCGCTCGACTTCGTTGAAAAGTTGCTGCGCGAGAGAGACCAGTGTGGAAATGGCATCCTCGTCCAGAGCGGCGTCGCCAAAAACCTCTTTCTTGAGCATGCGGAAGATCGGCATTTGCTTCTTGCGATGTAGCCCGTACGTGGGCTCCTTGCCGGCGTTGATGATGCGCTGCCGGAGCTTTTCGAGCTCCTCGGCGATCTTGTTCCAGTTGTCCCGGAACTCTTCCAGTATCTTTTTCAGGGTTTCCGCGAAGGACGCCTGCAAGTCCGGGTCGTCGTCAAGCTCGACCTCCAGGTGGTGGCGGATGGCGTGTTCAATTTCGGCAGCCTTCGTCTTCGTCCGGGTGCGTCCTTTGACTTCCTTCTGGAAGTCCTCATCGAGGATGGAAATGGGTTCGACTTTCACCTCGATGCCCCGCGATTCAAGAAAGGCGTCGGTGATCTTACGCAGCTTCGGCGGGATGCCTTTCATGCTCAAGCGCTCGTCGCGGAAGTGTTTCCCGGCAAGCACATTGATCTCCATGAGGGACTGGTAGTTTCCCATGAAGTCCAATGCTTCCTTCGCCGGGAACACTACGTTCAGGCACTTCGTGTAGGTCCTGAAGAGGCTCATGAACTCAAACCGGAGGTCCTCGTCGTAGAAGAGATCGAAAAACGCGTCATGGTCCGTTAAATCCGCCAGACCCTGCTTCTGGAGGAATTCCATGATGGCGGCGTGACTGGCGCGCAGTTCACGTAGTTCATCCTCGGGAAAGCTCAGCACGTTCAGAACTTCGTTTTGTTCGCGCTCGTCGTAGTTGTCGAGGGCCTTCTTCAGATGATGGCCGACGCCGACGTAATCGACGACAAATCCTTTGTCTTTGGCGGGACCGCTTACGCGGTTCACGCGGGCAATCGCCTGGAGGAGGCCGTGAGCGACGATGATCTTGTCCAGATACATCACTTGCTCCACAGGCGCATCGAAGCCGGTCAGAAGCATGTTGTTCACGATGACGATCCCCATGTCACCCGTGACGCCCTCTTCCTCGCTGCCGAAGGGCAGCTTGAAGCTTTTGATCGTCGTCTCGTGCTTTGCGCCGTCCGTGTACGGCTTCAGGTGCATCTCGTCGTTGTGACTGCCGGAAATAATCACATCGGTCTTCAGCCGCTTCAGGAGGTCGACATCCAGCTTCAGGGGATTGGACTTCTCCAGCGCTGCGACGGCCTCGCCGAGAGCCGCATCGACATATTCCTTGTAGCGCACGGCCGCCTCGCGCGACGTGGCCACAATCTGGGCCTTGTAACCGTTCGGGAAGACATGTTGGATGTAGTGCGCCACCATGTCTTTCGCTTTGGCTTCGATGGTCGTCTTGGCTTCCAGGTAAGCATCGCGCGACCCATAGCCGAGAATCGCCAGCCTTTCCTGAAGGTTGTAATCGCTGAAAACATCCTGAAACGCCGTATCCATCCCCGCTGTGTCGGGCACGTCGGCTTTGTGTGTGCGGCCTTCGTACACGATCTCCAGCGTCACGCCGTCCTCGATGGACTGGCGCATGGTGTATTTGTCGATGTAGTCGCCGAAGACCTGCTCCGTCTTGTCGATCGGCGTCCCGGTATAGCCAATCCGGGCCGAGTTCGGGATACCCTTGTCAAGGTTGGCTCCCAGCATGGAGTATTGCGAGCGATGCGCCTCGTCCGTCATCACGAGGATGTGGGGGCTTGGATTCAGCTCGGGAAAGGTCTCCGTCAGGTCCGCTTCGCGGAACTTGTGGATCATCGCCATCACCAGGTCCGATGAATCGGAGGCGAGCAGTTCCTTGAGCTTCTTGATGCTGTCCGCGACCTTGACCGAAAAGCCGATGCTCTGACTCGTCTCGGAAAGTTGATTTTCCAGTTGGGTCCGGTCGGTAACGAACACCACCTTCCACTTGGACAGGGACGGATGCCGGTACATCTCCCTGACCATGAACATCATCGTCAGGGACTTGCCCGAGCCTTGCGTGTGCCAGATGATGCCGTTGCGCTCGCGCGGGCTCTTGCCTTCCAGCAGCCGCTTCACGGCCAACTTCACGGCGCGGAACTGCTGGTAACGTCCTACCACCTTGATCGTCTCGCCTTTGTCGTTGGTGGAGAACAGGGTGAAGGTGCGAATGATGTCAAGGAGATTGTCGCGGTCGAGCATCCCTGCCACCAGGCGCTGCTGGTCGTTCGGGCTGCTGGTCCCGTGTTCCAGGTCGTCCACGGATCGCGGGAACGGGTCCGCCCAGCGATAGAAATGCTTTTCATTGTGGGTGGTGATGGTCCCGAACTTGGCCTCCTGGCGGCAGGTAGTGATCACGAACTGATTGAAATAGAAAAGCGCCGCGCTGCCTTCGCCCTTGGCGCCGCGTTGCTCGCTGTAGCGCAGGAGCTGATCGATGGCTTCGGGGATGGGCTCCTTCACTTTCGGCGATTTGCACTCGATAACGACGACTGGCAGCCCGTTCAGGAACAGCACGATGTCAGGGACGATGTGATGCTCGGTACCGAGAATTCGCACCTTGAATTGGCAGACTGCGATGAAACGGTTGTTGTCGCGGTGCTTGAAGTCGATGAAGCGCACCGTGGGGCTTTTCTCACCCGTCTTGCGGTTCTCGCTCACGCTGGTGTTCTCCAGCAGAAGATGGAGGGCGTGCTGGTTGTTCTGGATCAGGCCCGTGCTGGGGAAACTCGCGGTGAGATGCTTGACGACCTCCTCGACCTGGTCGTCTTCGAGCCACGGGTTGATGACCTTCAGCTGCTCCAGCAGCACGGGAAGCATAACAACCTCGGTGAACTTCTCGCGGAAAGTACCGCCCGGATGTTGCTTGCTGTCGCAATCGAGCACCTGCCACCCAAGACTGCAAAGTTGATCGAGGAACGGTTTTTCGACGTGATTGCGTTCGTCGAGTCTTATTTCCTGCGCGGTCTTGTCACTGGCCGGCATAGACCTTCTCGCGTCTTGGCTTTGATGCCAGCAGGTCCGTGACGCGCTTCCGGCCCGAGAGCAGGTCCTGCATCAGGGCAGCTTTGAGCGACCTCAGCTTTGCTAGCCCTTCTTGGGTTTTCCTCAGCGAATCCTCGCAAGCCTGTAGTCGGTCAACAATCCTAAGCTGCTCTTTCCGGTCCGGCCACGATATTAAGAATTGCTGAATTCTAAAGAGCGCCAGCTTCGGTACTCCAGCTCCGATACCCTTCTCCTCCAGGATTTGTCGTTGAATCGTAGGCCCGTTGATTTGCATAGAGACGTATTCCGGAATATCGTCCATCGCCATACGTATTTTGGCCGCATTCTCAGTGAGGATTGTACCATCAGTAAAATCAGGCCGAAATACTCCTGCCACGCCGAGATTGACTCCTGCGATGGATATGAAGACGTCCCCCGCGCTGATCTCATATCGTTCAAGGGCCTGAAACGTTGTCGTGAACAAATGATGCAGATTGCTATAATCCAGTCGTCTACTTATAAAATCTGTTGTTTGCAGATAGCGGTAACCTGTATGGCTTTCGGAGTAAGTGTGCCCTCCTGGAAGGCGTTTGCCACCCTTAACAGAAGCTCTTTCGGCCAACGCTTGGACCTTCCATTCCGCCGGAATCTCTCCCAGTGGAGATTCTTTGAATTTGTGGGTTTGTTCGCACCTGAGCTTGCCGTGTTCGTCGATGCCGCGGGTGAGGAGGTCCTGCATCAGGCCCGTCTTGATTCGCTGCTGCTTGCCAATTAATGCGTCAGTCTGTTCGATGGCCCGGTCCACGGTCGCGAGGATATCGGCGATTTTTGCTTGCTCCGGTTCAGTGGGCGTAGGAACTTCGATTTTGTAGAGTAACTCGCGCGAAAGGCTGGGAACGCCAGTCGCTTCGTTCATTTGCCGCAGGTCGAGCGTTTGAAGAAAATAGAAGAGCCAGCGTGGAACCGATTGCTCGAAATCGCTCAAATAATAGGCAGTATCAATTGTCCAGAATCTGCCAGTGGCGAAATGCACTCGATCAATAGTTCCCTTCCTGCCTAAGATGACTGAATCGCCTTCGTAGAGGTAATCACGTCCCAGCCGCTCGGCACCGCCTGTTCCAACAACCGGATACTCGCCGTCATCTGCCAAGATTCCCGCAGGAGACCTGCCGTAGTTGATGGTGGCTAATTGTCGCAGCGACTTGAGTTGCCATCCTTCTACGTTCTTCATTTCATTGCGCCTTCCAGATACCCCAAGCCCTTGAGAAATCCATCAACCACCGTGAGAGTTTCGGTCCGTACATATTCCAAAGCATGGCGGGAGACGGCGTACTTATCCCAGAGACTCTCTACAGCGCGGGTGAGCATGCGTTTTTCAGCATTCAGATAGCGGTTAAGTTCCTGATTTGCGAGATCGTAGAGCTTCTTGAGAATGAGTGTCTTTGCCTCAGTCTCGGTAAGCTGGCCGCCAATGCTGGCGAGCAGGGCGTCTGCTTTCGCCATTCGCGCATGGAGTGCTGGCTTGTCCTTTTGGAGAGCGGCGATTTCTTTCTTCTCCTCCTTTTTGCTTTCGTCGAGGGCTGCGATCCGGGTTTCCGCCTGGGCGAGAAGTTCCTTGTTCTCTGCCTTGAATTCGTCGCCCCCGAGGCGCTTGAGCTGGAGCTTGTGCTCCAATTCATCGGTCAGCTTTTTTAGTTCGGCTTTGCTATCCCTGATACGCCTTTCCAAAGCTGTTATGGCATCCTCTTGCACCTGCAGCCGCTTGAGTTCCTTCTGTGCAGATTCGCCGGCGCTGTCCTTGAGGTCTTCGATCAGATCTTTGAGAGCTTTCTTGATCACGGCGGCGGTGACGGTCTCGTCCTCTTCCGGTTCATAGGCCGCGACTTCCTGCGCTGTCTCGACCGCCTCGGCTAGTTCGCTTTGAGCCTCGCTAATTTTGGCCTCGACTCCTTCAATAAAAGTGGCTTCTGTCTGGAAAAAGGCCGCGATGACATAGCTGTCGGGAATGAGAGTGTGATGCCAGCCGGTAGAGACGATGGTCTTGAGATCGTACCGGATTTCCTGCCACCAGTTCACGAAGACCCCGGCGCTCTTGAATTCATCCAGCACGCCCAGCGGAACAAGCTTCTTCTTGATGGTGGTGAGCAGCTCATGGCGCACCTCTGGCATTTTCTTTCCGTCGCGTAACTGGGCGAAGTCGTCGCGAGCCACGCTCCACCAGGCTTCGAGGGCGGCGTGGTGGGCCGCAGTGGTTTTCTGGAGAGCGGGATCCGCTTCCAGCTTCGCTTTGATGGCCGGTTTGGAGCCGACCGCCGGACTGAAGGCCAGATAACCGGGACGCTCAGGCTGGAACAGAGTCTTTGTCACCACGCCGAATTTGGCGAAATCGCTCTTTCTGGCCTGAACTTCCGCCTCCGGCACGCCGCCGACAAGATGTGCTTGCACATCCTCCGGCTCCGGGTCAGGCGTATTGTCCACGTAACGGCGGATGTTGAGGTTGTAGTCGTGCTTCTCGACGATCTCCTCCTTATCCACGAGGCGGCTGTACTTCGGCAGCTCCCGCTTCTGGGTGAAGACGAAGTCGATCTTTTCGATGTCCTCGGGGCGAAGCTTGTTCTGGTTTTTGCCCTCGGCATACTCGCGGTCGGCGTTGATGAAGAGCACCTTGCCGCGCAGCGCATCGGGCTTGTTCTTGTTCATCACGAGCACGCAGGCGGGAATGCCCGTTCCGTAGAAAAGGCCGGGAGGCAAGCTAATGATGGCTTCGATCACGTCGTCCTTGACGAAAAGTTCGCGGATGAGCTTTTCCTTGCCGCCACGGAACAGTACGCCGTGAGGCATGATCGTGGCCATGTGGCCGTCTGGCTTGAGGCTGGCCAGCATGTGCTGCACGAACATGAGGTCGGCTTTTTTCCCTGTCTCGGGGCACCACTCGCGGAAGCGCGCGGGGAACTTCAGCGTCGCGCGGCTGTAGTTTTGCGAAAACGGCGGATTGGCGAGGACGCGGTCGAATTTCCGAATCTGCCCATGGTCCAGGATCTGCGGGTCCTCCAGCGTATCCGCGTTCTCAATCGTGAAGCGCGTGATGTTGTGGAGGATCATGTTCATGATGCAGATGGACCATACGGTGCCGTTTGAATCCTGACCGTAAAGGGCAAGATCGTTCGGGTCTTCGCCTTGTTCTTCCACATATTGATGGCTCTGGATGATGAAGCCGCCGGAGCCGACGGTGGGGTCGTAAATCTCCTGGCCCGCGCGCGGCTTCACGAGCTGCACCAAAAGGCGGACCACCTCGCCGGGTGTGTAGAACTCGCCGCCTTTTTTGCCGGCGCTGTCGGCAAAATACTTGATCAGGTATTCGTAGGCGGCGCCAAGCAGATCGGGAAACTCAAAGTTGTCGTTCACCAGGACGAATTTCGGCTGGTTGAAATGGTCGAGGAGGTCCTTCCACTTCTGGTCGGGAATCTTGGTTTTCCCCTTGACCGCGTTGAAGTCGATGTTGTTCTTCAGCACGCCGGCAAGGTTGTCGTTCTCGTCTTCGACGGCGGCAATCGCCTTGTTGAGCATGTTGCCGATGTCCTGCTTGAGGTCCTTTAGAGCGGGGACTTCATCGCCATTCTCATCCACCCAGGCCTCGTGCCAGCGGGCACGGACGGGCACGAAGAATGTCTCGCCGTAGGAGGTCTTGTCTTCAAGCAGCTCCTTCAGCAGGGCGGGGTCCGCGATGTGAGCGAAGTCCTTCCGGCGCAGCAGCTCGCGCTTGCGATCGAATTCGTCCGACAGGCGCTTGATGAACAGCAGGCCGAAGATGAATTCCTTGAACTCCGAGGCATCCATCTTGCCCCGCAGGATGTCTGCGGACTTGAAAAGAAAGCCTTCGAGCTGCGAGAGGGTGATCTTGCCCTTGGTCATGGGGTTGTTGTCGGCGATGATTGGTTGTGTTCCAACCGGTCAGCTTAACAGGATGCTCTGCGGAGTGCGCATCGGTTGCTCGCCGTCCTCCGTGTCGTCGTTCAGCATGGCCTGGGCCGGGCGTTCAACGGGCAGCCAACGAAGATTGGAATCGCGTGAACAGGGCGTGCAGGGCCGTCACCGCGCGGATGGCTCGAAACCATCCACCCGCAGGACTCACTTGTTGGGCTGAATTCAGGTGCCAGATGGGCTGGCCTGGAGGTGGCTCCAAACCTGACGGTTTTGGGTGACCCCTGGGCTACGGGTCTGACTAGCGGGCCGACCTGGATTTGATATTCGCGAATCCCGACGGCAGGCCGCTGAAGCCCAATTCAATTTCCGCGACCGTGTCCCAACTGTTCAGGCGCCTGAAGATGCCGGTCGGCGCCAGCCTACACTCGCTCCGTCATACGCACACGTCGCACCTGCTGGCCAACGGCGTGCCGCTGCCAGTCGTGAGCGCACGCCTGGGCCATAACTCAATCCGGACCACCCAGGAAATCTACGCGCACATGATCCACGGGCAGGACGACGAGGCCGCGAAGAAGTGGGATGAGTTCCAGCAGCGGAACACGACGGAGGAGCGGGCTGGAGGAGTTCAGTGAGTCACCCAGTCGGTCTCTGAAACCTCTTCCGACGGACTGGGACAACCTCTGGGACATTTCTATCGACAAACCATAAAACTCCAGTTGCAGTCCTATCATCCAAGGGTCAGAAGCGTCCCTGTCCGCCTCTGGAGACAGCAGTCGCTCGTTCGGGGGGGTAGGTTGCGTTTAGAGGCCAGATCGATCGCTGGAGCGGGAAGGATGGCGGAGCCATCGGAACAAAACGTCGGCCGGCACTTGGCAGAACGTAGCACGCCGCTATCGCACACGCTACCTCGCAGGCAGCGTACTGTTCGAGATCGTAAAGGATCTGGCCAATGGACTGGGAAGGAGCATTCCAAATTGAGCCGCATTGAGCCAGACAGGCGTTGTTGGCCGCAGAACAATCTAGTTGAACGTGAATTATCGGCAGCTGCGAAGCCGCTGTCGTGGTCGCTCCATTCAGATCGATCACCTCCGAAGTCTCTGCGTTCCCGCTGGTGGGATCGATAATATTCAAGCTGTTCTGAGTCGTAGGGTCAATGATTTGCAGATTGGCCGCTGCGTAATCGAACGGATCCGCCTGAAGGGAAACGAATATCTGATAGTTACCGCTTTCGTCAGCCAGAGAGTTGAAAGCCACCCCGTTACTCGAAAGTTGGACCTCGTTTTGATCTGCAGCCACGCCAAAGGTACTGGAAGTTTGCACGCTGCCGTCAACTATCGCGAAACCTTGGTTGGCGGTGCCGAAGATGGTGGAGGTTTCTGCCCCCGCCTGGATCGAGGTACTCTCTAGATTGGAATAACAAGAGGTACTATTACATTGTTCCACGGCCGACACCAGTGCGAGCGTCTTGAGGAGTGCTGACTCAGGGTATTCGGCCGTCAGAAGACTCAGTTCAGTGTTTATGGTCGCATACACGGAGTCAGCAGCATTATTGTTAAGATCATTCGTTGCTTCTGTGATCACTGCTTGATCGCCACCGTAATGCGAGGCGTACATGAGGAACCCAAGGTCACCAAGTTCCATGCCCAAATTGTTCAGCAAGGTCACTGATGACACCACAGCGCCATAGACACTACCGACAAGTGCGACCGTCCCTTCCGCTCCGAGCGTCATCTGGTTATAAAGCGATCCCAACCCACCAGCCACTGCCAGGCCTTTGTCTTTTGCAGTGGCGTCGTTGTTATAATAGTCTGAAATCGCTTGCTGCAGGCCGATTTGATTGGTTGCACCGTCGATCACGTTCAGAACTGTAGCAAGGCCCGGCACCGACGCGGCCGGAACCTCTCCCCCAAGATGGATGGACGGTCCGCCGTGGTGGGGCCAAACAAATGAGGGAATAGCAGTGGCAGAGGCCAAACTCCCAATTGTTGGTGCTGAGGTTATCACGGATGAGATCTGTGAGAGATGCAGCCCAATGATCCGGTCCATCAGGTCAAGGGAGGTTTGATCGAATTGGATCGGGAAACCATTGGAGAGAGTGCCGCCCGCGATTACTAGGCCCTGGTTTATCGAAACATAATCAATATCGTTTCGCGCCTGAATGAAATCATTCAGGAGCATACGAAGACTTGCTTGAGCCCCGGAGGTATCGACCTTATTGCCCGGGAGTTTCTGATAAGCCTGGAACTCATTAATGCGGCGTGCGATTAGCATGGCCTCATAGACGAAGAAGGCATGGCTGATCTGGCCAGGTTGAGTTCCGTATGAGCTGACGGACGGGAGATCCTGAATCGTTATGTTTACTGGAGCTGTCGATTGATTCCCTTGCGTAAGATTGACCGAAACGGAACTGGAAGCGGTTGCGTGAGTGACCGGATCAATATATAGAGGAACAGCAACGGCGATGGTGCCGTCGGACGCGATCCGCAGAGGCTGCTCGGTGACGGAATACCCTGCGGCGTTTGAAAACTGAACGGATAGCGACGCACTCGGGCTGACACCGCTGGTGGAAATGTACAAGGGCGTTAGCGGAAGGGGCGTCGCCGTCGAAACCGCGGTAATTGAGAGGGAACCGATCGGAGACGAGCTGATCGCGAAAGTCACTGCCGCGCTGGTCCCCCCTGCGGTCGTCACCGTCACGTTGCAAGGACCTATCGCGGCGGCCGACGCGATGCTGAACACTGCAGTGATCTGAGCGCTACTGACCACATTGACATTGCCCACCGTCACGCTGGAGTTGCCGACTGAGATGGCAGCGCCGATTGCGAAATTCGTTCCGGTCAGGGTGATCGGTACGTTGCCACCCTGTGTTCCTGTATTCGGACTGATCGATGCCAGGGTCGGGAGAGCACTACTGGCGCTGACGTTGAAGGTGACGGCGCCACTCGTGCCCCCGCCGGTCGTAACAGTCACGTTAAGGGATCCAACGGAAACACTCTGGCCGATGGTGAATGTCGCGGTGATCAGATTCTCGGTTAGAACGTTGACATTGCTCACCGTAACGGCGGAGCTGGCGACTGAGACGCTAGCTCCGGCCACAAAGTTGGTCCCGGTCAGGGCGACTGGTACGGTGGCACCCTGCGCTCCTGTATTCGGGCTGATCGAGGCTAGGGTCGGGAGGGGTGGAACGCCCGTGCCAGAACCCTTAACCGCGATCGTCACACTGGCCTGGCTGGTCGCGCCTCCAACATTGAGGACCACTGGCACGGCGTTTCCGGATGGCAGCGTCTGAGGCACCTGCAAATTGACTTGCAGAACTCCGGCCACTAATCCTGGAGATCCGCCCGCATAGACAAGGTTAGCGCTGGCGCCACCGATCGTTGCAGTAACCTTCTGGACGGGCTGCGGGGCAGGCGATCCGTCAAGTGTGCCGTCGGAGCCAGCAGGATTGGTCTGGCCCTCTCCGGTCGCGTAAACGAAAATGTAGGAGCCGGCAGCGACTGGGTTGGTCGTGGAGTTCACAGTGCCATCCTGGTTCAGAATTGAGCCAGCGCCACTCCCGGAAGAATCTATCGTGAAGATACCAGGCGCCGCGCCAACCACTGGAGCGGTGAGGGCGGCTGACGTCTGGTTCTGATAGACCACACTCACTTGACTGGAGGTCTTGGCGGCCACCTCATACGGCACAACCGCACTGACTTGATTAGACTGGACGTATACCAGAGGCGCCGCCACGCTATCGAACAATACCTGCACGCCGGACAGAGTCCGTGCGACGTTGCCGTTGCTGTCGAGCTGCAGTCCCACCGGTGTATTGGGACCCATGCCGGATCCAAAAATCGTAACGATTTCGCCTGGGGCAACGCCTCCGCCGGCGTAGCTTGCCGAATTCACAACGGCCGTGACAGTGACGGTTCCGGCTGCCTTGATAACGATACTGAACTGCTTCGTCGCGGTGGCCCCGACGCTATCGGTTACCTGGATGGAAAAAGAGAAACTGCCGGTCGACCTGGGCGTTCCGCTCAGGAGGCCCGTCAAGAAGCCTCCCAGTGTCGACAGAGACATGCCGGGAGGAATGGTTCCGACTGTGACCACCCAATTGCGATAAGGTGTCACGCCGCTTGTGGCGGCGAAGGCCTGCGAATAGGGCACGCCGACCGTGCCGGCCGTCAGCGGAGATGCTGTGATAATCGTTAAGCTAGAGGGCTGGCTGACTGTGATGGACAGACCTTGAGGTGATGAAACGGCGCCACTACTGTCTTTGACAATAACTGTGAAACTAAAGGGGCTTCCCGCTGCGGAACTAGGAAGGCCACTGATGACTCCGTTTGTAGCGTTCAGGGTCAATCCTGGAGGCAACGAACCAGTACTAACGACCCAGTTGCTATAGGGCGGGGCGCCGCCTGTGGCAGAGAGGGTCAAGGAATACGCGGTACCGACCACGCTGCCCGGCAGAAATGAAGTCGAGATCGTCAGTGAACTGGTGCCGACGACGAAAGGAACGGAATTGGAAAGCAAACCGCCGGGATTCACAACTACCACTGTGGCTGTCTCCGCCGAGGCAATCACGTTTGCCGGCACCGTGCACCCAATTTCTGTTGCACTGACAATCGTGCAAATTAAAGCTGTCCCGTTCCACTGCACTGCCGAGCCGTTGACAAACCCCGTCCCGCTCACCGTCAGCGCGAAGGCCCCTCCACCAACGGCTGCCGCGTTGGGGCTCAGGCTGATTATCGTCGGCGCAGAATTAGACAGGCTCACGGTGCCGCTATAGTTCTGGCTGCCGGTCCCGCCGGTGGCGGTTGTGACCTCGATGGCGTAAGCATAGGAACCGGCTGTGGTGGGCGTGCCGCTAACGCTGATGATGGTGCCAGTAGTGCCACTGAGCGACAAGCCGGCAGGCAAAGCTCCGCTGCCGATCGACCAGGTATAGGGCGCCGTACCCCCTGATACATTGCACGTCGCAGAGTAGGCAACGCCGACCTGTGTGGGACCGGTGGCAGGCGTGCAACTGAACGTCAACGTGTTCGCTGCGGGCGCGATCGTGCCACTGTAGTTCTGGCTGCCGGTTTGGAGCGGGCTGCTGCTGTCGGTTACCTTCACGGTGTAGCTATACACGCCAGCGCTGCTGGGCGTGCCGCTAACGCTAGCGCTCGAACCGGTGAAACCACCCAGAGAAACACCAGTGGGTAGCGTCCCGCTGGCGATAGACCAGTTGTAGGGCGCCGTCCCGCCGGACACTGTGCAGGCCGCCGTGTAGGCACTGCCCACTTGGACCGGGCCTGATACGGGAGTGCACGTCATTTGCAACCCGACGGGATTCACGGTAAAGGTCGCCGGGTTACTATTACCGGGACTAGTATTCACAGTCACGGTGCTCGGCCCCTGCGCCGCACTCGCGGAGATAGAGACGGTGGCTGTGATCGTGGTCGAACTGACCACGCTCACGTTACTCACGGTAATTCCAGGATTCGAAGAAAAGACACTGCTCCCATAGAACCCGCCGGCCGGGATGATAAAGTTGGCCCCCGTCAAAGTCACCGGTACGCTGGTACCCTGAACCCCGCTCGACGGGTTGATGGAGGTAAGTGTCGGCGCGGGAGTGGCGTTGATCGCGACGCTGAAGTTCTTCGTCGCCTGGCCAGGAGGCGACGGAGCGCTGTCGATCACCTGCACCGTGAAGTTGCAGGTTCCAGCCAAATCTGGCGAGCCCCGAAGCACTCCAGTGGAAGACAGGGCCAACCCCAGCAGTGATCCTTGCACACACAATGGCGGGTTGGAGGTAATATCCCAGGTATATGGCGGTGTACCGCCTGTCGCGCTTAGCGTCTGGGAGTAATACACATAGGTCGCACCTGCAGGCAGCGTCGGCGATGTCGTGATCGCAACCGGTGTCGCAGCCGCCGTGATGGTGAAAGTGAGCGCATTGGAGGTGAGTCCGCCGGGGTTCAGAACGGCGACCCTGGCGCTGCCCTGTGAAGCGATCAGACTGGCGGCCACGGACGTGCTCAACTGGTTGCCGCTGACGTAGCTCGTCGGCAGGGCCGACCCGTTCCACTGCACGGTCGATCCCGCCACGAAACCGGAGCCGTTGACGGTCAGCGTGAAGGCTGGGCCGCCGGCAGTGGCCGAGTTGGGAGAGAGGCTGGAAAGCGATGGTGTGGGCGGGTTGATGGTGAAGCTGAGCGCGTTGGAAGTGGCCCCGTTGGGATTCTGAACGAAGACGTTGGCGCTACCCTGCGAAGCGATAAGAGCGACCGAGACCGAGGCGGTCAACTGGTTGCCACTGACGTAGCTGGTGGAGAGCGCCGACCCGCCCCACTGCACGATCGATCCCGCCAGGAAACCGGAACCATTAACGGTCAGCGCGAAGGCCGGCCCACCGGCAATTGCCGTATTCGGGCTTAGGCTGGCAATCGTCGGCCCCGCCACAATAACAGCTCCACTAAGTTGAAACGCAAGTGCCGAATTTCCAACATTTGAAAAAGTGGACGCTGGCGGGAACGTAGTGTTCGTCGAGAGCGCCGAAACGCTATTTGCGGTAGTACTACCAACGGTGCTGGACAGCATTGCCGTTGACTCAATCCAGCCGTCACCGCTCCCCGAAAAAGGAGCTCCCGATGAACTCACAACCAAGAAGTAGTTGCCTGGGGAGAGCGCGAGATTTGGGGATGTCGAAACTGTTGCTCCCGGAATGGTCCCACCAGTATTTGGAAATGCCAAGTTTGTCTGGAACAATACGTCGGCTGCTGTCGTGCCCGATCCGACCTTGTCGGTGACCCACAGCGTGAATGTATCTGTTCCAAAGCCAAACATTTCTAGGCTAATGCCCGTGACCTGTATTGGTGTCGTCACTGAGAAGCCTTGCGCCAAGTATCTGCCTGACCAGCAAGCGAGGGCTGAATAGTCCAGAGGCAAATGAGGCAAATTGGTCCCCATCAGTGGAGAGGGCGAAGTCGGCGAATTAACCGGGAACGCTAGCGCATTCGATGTTGCCCCACCTGGGTTGAGGACGCTAATGGCAACGCTGGCTGGTGAAGCAATCAGGTTCGCTGGCACCAAAGCGGTCAACTGGTTGCCGGTGACGTAGCTGGTCGGGAGTGCCGACCCGTTCCACTGTACCGTCGACCCGCTGACGTACCCCGTCCCGTTCACGGTCATCGTGAACGCTGACCCACCTGCGGCCACGAAATTTGGACTGAGGCTGCTGACGGTGAGTGGTGTATTTACAGTAAACGTCACTGCGTTGCTCGCGCAGGTGGGTGTGGTGACTGTCACGTTGCGAGTTCCGGATGCGGCGTTGGCCGCAATCGCGAAACTCGCCGTGATCTGGCTGGCGCCAACTACCGCTAGGCCGCTGACAGTAATACCTGAACCAGCGTCAATGACTGTCGCCCCGGTCAGACTTGTGCCGCTAAGAGTGACCGGCACTGTGGTCCCAGCTGCGCCGGAGTTCGGCGTTATGGAAATCAGCGTGGGAAGGACCCCGGCACCCGTCACCGTCAGAGTTCCTGTATAGCCGCCAAGGACAGTTGAGTACGTGCCTGGCGTTGAAAATGCCCCATCTCGGAAATAGTAGTAATAATTATTCGTGCCTGAACCGCCTGGAGGTGAGTTATCGACAAAGAATGCGACGACGTCGTAATAAGGAGACGCAGTGCCAGTATGAGGCGCGAAGAGGGCAACATCAAGTTGCTGCGCAATGATCGGAGGGTTGCACCCGATGCAGGTTCCGGCCGCCACCAAGTCGATCGGAATACAACCATATCCCGGACATTGTGCAGTAGTGCCCGGTGTGAAAAAGTTAGAGGTAGTCGTTGTAAAGCCCAGCTGTGTTCCGGCATCAGCGGTTCCCCGAAATGCATAAGTGGGACTACCTGCTGGCAGCGTAGCGGGAGGGGGGCCGGATTGGATCACCTTGATGCTAGCGTACGTCGTTCCGCCCCCGTAGAACGAGAGTGATGTTGCTCGAGTCAGACTTGAATTTGCGGGCGCTGAGTAAGTGACAACATCTGGGCCGATCCCTCCGGACACATTCTCTGTAAACGGCAGCCAATTGGGGATTCCGCTGACACCCTGAACCCAACAGGTTGCCGGACTGGGCGTTACTGTGAATGATCCGCTCCCACCTGAAGTAGGAATATTTACGCTCGACGGCGATATAGAGTATGTGCAGGAATTCGAGTTCTGGTAAACCAGCGAGGAGCCGTAAACCTTGCCGTTCACCGTCAAGGTCAAAGAACCGCTCCGAGGGGACGATGAAGTATTTGGAGAGCCGTTGACAGGAACGGAAACATAAGTTGTGGAATTCGTGCCAGATGTTGCGCCTTGGACACTAATCCAAGATGCATCTGTACTGACACTCCATGTACAACCCGGCGCGGTAAAAGCCATTCCGAACGTGGCTGTCCAGCTTGCGGCAGGCTGGTGTTGACCGGGAGGGCTGTACCCCGCGCTGGCACAAGTCTGTCCGCTAGCAACAAGAGTGAAGGTGAGAAAGGCCAGTGCCGCACCAATTAAACACCAGGGCATTCGCCCCGTATTCATCCGGTCGCACCGAACCGCATGAGGTTGTGTTTCTCTTACCAGACGGGCGCTTTGCCCAATCGGTCCTACCAGTCCTGCCGTGTATGCAGAAATCGTTCCGGTCGGCGTTGATTTTGCGGTTCGCGCCGACCGCACGCCGGTGCAGCAGGAAGTGCTGATGCTGTCGATCTTCCACCTCGACAGGAGCTTCGCGATCCGATGCGCGCTCCCGGACGGCCCTGAGTCGGTGCTCTTGGATTGACGCCTGCGCAAGCACAAATCGGAACCCTCAACAAGAGTTGTTCGTGGTGTTTTTCCTAACCGCGGCGAATTGTCTCTGAACATTCGACCACCTTTCAGGCGCGAAGTCGTCACCCGACGGATAGATTGACTGCGGACTTGGAGCAGCGTAACTCACGGCAGAGGGGAGAACAAGGCTGCGACCGTGATGTAACAGTTTCCCGGCGAGCGTTTTCAAAAGGATACAATGTGGGTTATCTTTCTTCGCGAGTGCTATAATCAATCTACCGTTTGGTGAAATCTCATGGCAGATGTTCTTTCGGGACCGGATAGTAGTCCTCCTTCGCCACCTTCTCTTGATGTCCAAAGCGTCAAGAAGGAGCTTCAGAAGGTCCTGACCTCAGGCGAGTTCGCGGGATCCCGACGCCTTTGCGCGTTTCTTGAGTTCGTGGTACTTGAAACGCTCGAAGGTCGGGCTCAGCAGCTCAAAGAGGTGGTCGTTGGCATTGAAATCCTGGCGAAACCAAGCTTCGATCCCAGATCGGACGGGACGGTTCGCATCGTCGCGAATAGGGTCCGCAAAAAACTGGACGCATATTACAGAGGCTCGGGCAAAACTGATCCCGTCCATATCAGGATCCCGACCGGGCATTACGTACCCGAGTTCGTTCTGCAGTCAGAGATTGAGAAGGGTATCGTCGAGGCAGCCAAGGAGCCAAGGCGCACTCCTTTAATGAAATACCTCCGAGCGGTACTGGGTGTTGCAGCACTTGTAGTCGGGATCGCGGTCCTGGTATGGTATTCGCGTCGCACTCCAATCGACCCGCCACTACCTCAAATCCACTGGGGCAGAATCCTTGCGAAATACACCTCGGAGGGTAGTCACCCGCCCATTGTTCGCCTCTCCTACCAGCCGGATTATATTGCCGCCTCTTTCGACGAAAGAAAAGTCTACGTTAGCAGTGGATCGTCCCGTTTCTTGACCGCCATTTCTACCATCGATAACGCCTCAAAGAACAGAACGCTACCGCAGGATGCTGGCCCATTGTCCATAGGCGCGGGTAGCGAGATCTACGTCGGGTCCCGGCTTGGCGGAATCATGGTTGTCGACGTGCAGAATGAAAGCCGCGCGCCCAAGGTCGTCGAGACCCCTGGGCCAGTATGGGACTTGGCGCTCACTACTGACGGCACCAAACTGTTTGCAGCCATGGGAGGCAAAGGGGTGTGGCGATTTCTGACGAAGGACTGGACGGCTCGGCGATTGACCGACCAAGGTTGTCCAGAACACCTCGAAATCGGTGGAGGCGGACGAACACTTGTGGTCGTCTATCAATGTGGGGGGCCAGGAGGCGGAAATGGCCATGACTCCGTTGATCTCTTCGATACCCAGACCGAGAAGTTGGTAGCTTCAGTGGCTCTAACCGGCAAACCCTTTGTGGGTGGCGCAGCGTCTTTCTCCCCTGATGGACAGTCGATTCTGTTGGACGGTGAGGATGCCTGCAGTAGTGGCGAATACCAACATGAGGACTGTCCTGCGCCGCCAAGCCACGTCTTTCATTTCATTCGGCTGCAGGATCTACAGATTGTGAAGTCACTCGGGATGCCGACAAAGACAGCGTCAGCTCGCTTTATCGATCCGGGACGCGTGCTTGTTTTCGGAGAGAGTCTCGGAATCGTAAACACTTCTCTTTATACGATGACTGAAAACTGGCAGTCGAATCGAGCTTCCGGAGAGCGGCCTGACGCATTTGAAGCGGTGGTCTTCCTGCCACGACTGAGACGCGCGTATGTCGCTGACCGGGAGCGGAGCGAGATAGCCATTCTAGATGCGGAGGATGCCGATTGCGCGACACTGGTGAAGGGACTGGTTGCGTCTTATTCGGGTGATGGCGTGTTCTCAGACGTCGTCGGTGAATCTAGTCTGTCAGCCGTTGGGGGCGTCCAATTCGCGCCTGGCCGCGTTGGCCAAGCCTTTGCGTTCGACGGAGTTTCAGGACATCTGGTCGCATCTCCCTCAGGCCACTACCACTTTGGATACTACGATTCCTCGTTTGCTGGTTACGTGAAGTTCGAGAGTGCTAAAGGCGCGATGACGATCATCGATCGAAGATCTCAACGTGGGACAATAAGTGCCCGCCTTTCGAAGACTGCCGACAATCACTTGGCTTTCCAATTCGCAACGAAGGAGCGAGGCGACATCCATCTGCAGGCGCGGAGCGAATTGTTGGCAGACCGCTGGTATCAGGTGGTTGTGACCAAAGACAGTTCCGGGTTGGCGATGTACTTGAACGGTGCATTTGAGGATCATGTCAGCTCAACTTCCGAGGCGCCCGCAGAGTTGAGTCCGCTCTATTTTGGTTCGACATGGGACGAGAAGGCCTTCCTACGTGGAAAACTTGATGAGATCATATTTTACGATCGCGCTCTGACCGCCAAGGAAGTTCACGATCTTTACGAGAAGCGTGAGTCGGGCGCTTGTCGAATGTGAGGAAAGGACGCCTGTACATGATTTTGTACAGAGAAACCGTCGAACGTGCTGATGCTGCGAACCGTGCCTGCAAAAGAATCAATAACTTGCGCGGGGTCACCTCGCGCCCGACGCGATGCACATCCTCATCGATGTGTTTGTGATCGCAGTGATCGTGACGCTCGTGCCGTATCTGCGATCTTTGCAGTCGCAGGACACACCGATCGTCATAACCGGTACCGCATGGCCCACCGCATCAGTTTTAGTTCTCTTCGGAAGTGCTCGTCAGGTTTCGCTCAATCGCGGATTTGACCACCAGATGCGCGATGCCCGCGCTGCCGCAAAGGTGGCTTGGCTTTCGTCAGGCAGAGGGCGTCCCACGGAGACCTATATCGCTGCACGGCCCGATGACCACAGCCAGTTAACCAAACGCGCACGCCTCAGCCGAGAGACGGAGAGGTTTAGGTCGAAATGGCAAAGCGCTGCACGGGTGTGC
>OBLU010001531.1_pt1 | contig 21500 bp, 20 predicted proteins | sample 1518681 | NCBI WGS metagenome assembly OBLU01 (sample SAMEA3539304, study PRJEB22396) | soil metagenome | biome: tundra; feature: field; material: soil | place: USA | collected 2010-05 | depth 0.15 m
CGAGCACCGGCGAGCGTTCCCACTCACGTTCGTTCGGAAGCTTCGGTTCGCGAGCGGCGCGGCCGAGGCGGCGGGGTGCGGGTGGCGACACGCCTGCGAGCGTACCGGCGATGGACAGCCCTCGCTGCGACGAGCCGGCCGTCTGAGCGGCGGTCGGACGTCGCGACCACGAGCGACCTGATCGGCCTACGAGCGGCCGGCCGGTCAGTCGGTTGGCAGATCGGCGCGCGCGGGAACCTCAAGCGGCGGCAAGCCCGGCCCGGTGTCCTCCCACGAGGCCCAGGCTTGGCCGTCGCGCCCTGCATGCTCGCCGGTGCCGCCGAGCGCGAGCAGGAGCACTCGCTCCGCGCCTGCGTTGACCACCTGGCGGCGAACGGCCGGGCCCACCCGCGCCGCTTGGTCTGGGCCGAGCACATGATCGACTGCCTCGATCACCAGCGTCAGCTCGCCTTCGAGCACGAGGTAGACCTCCTCCTGGCGCTCGTGTGCGTGGATGCGCCCGCGCTGGCGCGGCGCCAGCACGATGCGGTTCATCCCAAAGGAGCGCATGCCGAGCAACGCTCGCAATGACTGGAAGCGCTCGTCGCCGACGCGATCGAGCTGGGCAAATGCGACATCGGGTTCGGGCATCACGCCAGCATAGGGCGCCGCGTTACACGGGAGGCCGCCGTGCGTCGTGGTGCGTCGCGATCGGACGCGCGCGGTGCCCCGGGGGCCGGCCGGCCCCCATCCTCGCCCGCCGCGGTCGCTCAGGTCAGCCCGACTGCGACGAGCGGCTCAGGGCGCGGCGGTCGAATGCAGGACGGCGTCCAGCTCGTCGAGCTGACGCTGTACGCCTCCGCAGACCTGTTGGCAGAGCTCGAAGACGCCGTCGTCGGCGATCCCGTAGCGGACTCGGTTGCCGTCCTTGGTGCGCGTGACCATGCCCGCGCCGTGCAGGATGCCGAGGTGCTTGGAGACGTTCTGCTGGGTGGCGCCGAGCGCTTCCTGGAGCTCGCCGACGGTGGCGTCGCCGCCACGCAACTGGTCGAGGAGCTTGATTCGCATCGGCTCGGCGAGCACGCGGAAGCGCTGCGCGATCAGCTCGATCAGCTGATCGGGGAGGGGGTGGGCGACTGCGGCGGCGTCAGTCATGGCTGGCCGCGAAGCGTAACACAGGCAGACAGTTGTGCAGTTGATTTGGTGGTGGACGCCGCATACTCCCAGCAGTGTCTCCGAGGGCCGCCGGCGGATCGCGCGTGGGACGGCGTGTCGACGTCGTCTACGACGCCGACACGACCGCGCGGCGAGTCGAGCTCACAGTCCACCTCCCCGATGGCGTCAGCGGCGATCAAACCGAGCGGCTGAGGCGCGTCGCCGACACATGCCCTGTCCGTCGCGCGTTCGAAGCCGGGTTCACATTCGACGAGCGATTCGCCCACGACCTCGCCGCCGTACCGACGCTTCACCAGGGCGTCCGGGCCCCTCAGCCGGGATTGACGGCCACGCCGACGGTGAACCACGCCAGCGGCCTCGGCCCCCTGGCGTAGCGCTGGTCGAGGTGATCGATGACGAAGCCGGCGTCGGCGATGAGCGCCGGGATGTCGCGCGTGAGATGACATCCGCCGGCGAGTCGAAGCTGCAGCGGCTCGAGGCGGCGCTGCCAGCGGACCGCGTCCGCGTCCGGAGCGAGGCCGTGTTCGAGAAAGTGGAAGCGACCCCCGGGACGAATCACCCGTCGCAATTCAGTGAGCGCCCGGCGGATGTCGGGGACGCTGCAGAGCGTGAACGTCGACAGGGCTGCGTCCGTGCTGGCGTCGGCGAGCGGGAGCGACTGAGCGTCGAGGCCGACGTACTCGACGGGCACCCGCGAGGAGGCGACGCGGTGGGCGGCCAGACGTCGGGCCACGGCAACCGGCTCGACGGCGAGCACGACATCGACGGCCGGTGGATAGTGCTCGACGTTCAGTCCCGATCCGAAGCCGATCTCGACCACGCGGCCGCGAAGTCCATCGGCGGCGGCGGCACGCCAGCGGGTGACGTCCGCCGAGCCGCACACCCGGTCCGTCAGGCGAGGCAGGATCTGATCACGGTAGAGGCCCACTGCCGAACCGTAGCGGGGGCCGGCGAAGCCGGCTCGACACCGTGTCAGGCGGCTCGCCGGCACCCGGTGGCAGCAGGGCGCGGCGCCGGAGCCTCGGTCATGCGTCCTACACTTCGCCGCATGAGCGCCACGCCCCCCGGCGGTCGCCACACCCTGGTGAACATCGACGACCCGGCGGTTGAGTCCTTTCAAGGCCGCTTCTTTCGTGTCCGGCGAGCGTTGGGCACCACTGCCTTTGGAATCAACGAGATCCGCCTACCGGCGGGGTCGAGCGGCAAGGAGCACGACGAATCCGAGACTGGCCACGAGGAGGTGTACGTGATCCTCGAACGCTCGGGCACATTCGCCCTGAACGGCACCGAGGTGGCGGTCAGGCCAGGCGACTATCTGCGCGTCGAAGCCGACGTCGTGCGGATGGCTACGTCCGGCCCGAACGGCCTGCGTTTCGTCGCCCTCGGCGGCACGCCGCTGTCCGAGTACGACAGCCGCTCCGTCTTGTGAGCCGCGGGCGCCTGGCGACCAACGCCTCGGCTCGGCGAATGACGGTGCTGCGGAGATTGGTGTCGCTCGGATGCCTTCTGGCGGTCATTGCGGTTGCCGACCAGCAGGCGCGAGATGCGATCGCGACCACCATCAAGGGTCTGGATCTTCTTCCGCTGCGTCACGCGGGTGTAGCGCTGCTGCACGGGGCGTCGATCTACTCAGATCCGCGGTACGTCTACCCACCTACCGCGGCCGTCGCGCTCCTGCCGTTGTCAGTTGGCCGCTACGCGACCACGGTGGACGTCTGGCTTGTCGTGAGTGCGGTCGCGGTGGCCGCCGCGGGATTTCTCTCGATGACCCCGTGGCGGCGCGGCCTCTGGCTGTTGGCCTCCGTGCTCGCGGCCGGCCTGATGGTGAAGAGCGACGCGCTGACTGACACTCTGTGGATTGGCAACGTTTCGCTGCTGCTGGCGCCCGTCGCGGTGGGCGTTCTGTTGCTCTTCGAGGCGCAGCGCTGGCGCACCGGTACCGCACTGCTCGTGCTGTCACTTCTGATCAAGCCCCTGCTGCTGCCCCTGATCGTGCTCCCGCTGCTGAGACGCCAGTGGCAGGCGGTCGCGCAGCCCGTGATCGCCGGAGGCGTGTTGCTCGGCACGGCAATCCTGCTGGTCCCCGGAGGCGAGCACTTCTTCGTCGTGCTGCGGTTTCTCGAAGATGCGGGCACGCTAATCGGGCGAGCGGCCGTCTACAACGTCTCTATCCGCGGTCTGGCCGAGCGCCTGGACGCGGCCGCGTGGGGCTCGGCCGCGCGAGTCGTCGTCGTCGCGTCGACCGCTGTAGCCGCCTACGTCTGGGCCCGAGCACCCTCGAGGCCAGGGGGGACCGCGGCCATCGGGACGCTGCTGATGCTCGCCGTGATCCTTGCCGGATCGCTCTCCGAAGACCATTACCTGCTGGTCGCTGCGCCATGCCTGCTCACGGCAATCGCCCTGGGTGGACGGCTATCCGTGCTCGCCGCTGCGCTGCCCGGACTGGTTCTGTTCGCCTTTCCGCGCCACTACCTCGGCAACCTGGGCGGCTCGCCTCAGGGCCTCCAGGTCCGCTATGTCCTCGCCGAGTTGCTGCTCGCCATGGCGGCGGCGGTCGCCGTTACGCACTCCGTCCGTGGAGATCCATCCGAGACCCTCTCGACTCCGTACGTGCCACCGATGTCACCTCTGTCCGCAGGTGGGAGCATCTCGGAATGAGTACCGTGGCCCTACCAACGATTCCGTTGAGCGGCCGCGGCGACCAGCGACCGGGGTATTGGCTCGTGCTGCGTCGGGTGTTGCTGGGGCAGGTGCTCGGCTCGCTGGCTCTAGTTTTTGGAACGGCCGTGCTCGCGTGGGCATCGCTCGTGAGGCTCAACACGAGCGGCTTGTCGCTGTTCGCGCCGTGGCTGATCGGCGGGGTGTGGTCGATTGTGGCGTCGGTTGGCTGGGGTGTGCTCGTGGTGGCGCTGGTCGGCAGTGTCGTGCGCAGCTCGGTGCAGCGGCGCACCGGCGCGACGCTGTCGCCCGGCTTGGTGTTGCTGGCTGTTGCCATCGGGGGATACGGCCCGTTTCTGCTCGCGGCGAGCCAGCAAGCACGACTCGTGCTCAGCGTGCTCGTGACGACCGTGCTCGTTCTGGCGCTCGCGTTCGACGGCTCAGGGCAGCCCCGACGCCTACCAGCCGGTGTGGAGCTGTCGCGGTCGAGGCTGGCGGCGCTGGTCGCCGGGTGCGCAGTGGTGCTCGTTGCACCCTTTGCCGTGCTGCATCCGCTCCTTTCGTTCGCAAACCTGGAGGTCGGGGCGCTCGGATCCAACCCGAACCTCAGCCCCAACCCCAGCCCCGCGGACAACCTCCGTCCCGGCGAGCACCTGCAGCTGATGACGGCGCTGAAGCCCGGCGACTTCGCGATCACCGTGACGGCGGTGCGATTGCTGGGGACCGACGGTGTGTTGCACGTCGATCGAAGCGTCGTGACACTCAACGCCCCGCCGGAGCCGGCGTTCTGGCACCCGCGCGCGCGCGCCACAACCCTGCCTCTACGGGTCGCTGCATGGCAGGCGCTGTGGGTCAGTGACACGCTGACGCTCAAGCGCTGTCCGGCCACGCCCGTAACCCTGACCGCTGTGCGCGTCTCCTACCGTGAGTTCGGCGTTTCACTCACCCAGGTCGTCCCGCTCGATCAGAACACCACGGTGGCGGCCTGCGCGCCGTAGCCGGCGAGACCTCGCCGGCGAGATGACCGGCGAGCTGATCGCCTTCACTCCACGGGCGCGCGTGGCCCGGCGGCGGGGTGTGAGCGCGTAGCGTCCAACGTCGCCGAGAGTCTCCGCCCAGGAACGCGGGCGTGAGCGACAGCGTGCGCTCCATCCGGATGGTGCCCTAGCGTCGGCGAACATATGTTCGATGACCGCGGAGCCCGCAGCTGGCTGGACGGGCTGAACGCCCAGCAGCGCGAGGCTGCCACACACCCGGGCGACACGCTCCTGATCCTCGCCGGAGCCGGCACCGGCAAGACGACGACGTTATGCGCGCGCGTGGCCTGGCTGCTCAGCGAGGGCGTGCCCGCCGAGCGAATTCTGTTGCTCACATTCACGCGGCGCGCCGCACGCGAGATGGTCGACCGCGCCCGCTCGCTCGCCGAGCGCGTCACGCCGGACGCCGGCCGAGTGCTTGGCGGAACCTTCCACTCGGTCGCGCACCGGATGGTGCGCGTGCACGCATCATCGCTCGGGCTCGATGCCGGCTTCGGGGTTCTGGGCGCGGGCGACGCCGTCGATCTGATCGATTTCGTGCGCGAGGAGCGCGGCCGGGCCGCGAGCCACCGTCGATTCCCGCGCGCGCACACGATGCTCGACATCTATTCGCGCGTCGTCAACTCGCAGACGTTGCTGGCGGACGTACTGGCGGAGTCCTTCCCCTGGTGCGCCGAGCATCGCGAGTCGCTCGCCGAGATCTTTCGCGACTACGGGCTTCGCAAACGGGAGCTCGGCGTGCTGGATTTGGATGATCTGCTGCTCTACTGGCGCGCGCTGGCCGCTGACGAGCGAATCGGCGCGCGCATGGGTGGTTCCTTCGATCAGGTTCTCGTGGATGAGTACCAGGACGTAAACGGCCTGCAGGTGGACATCGTGCGCGGTCTGCGAGCCGCTCATCCGGGGCTCACGGTGGTCGGCGACGACTTTCAGGCGATCTACGGGTTTCGCGCCGCCAGCGCCGGGCACATTCTGCGCTTCCCGGAGCAGTTCCCCGGCGCCAGCACGATCACGCTGGAGTGCAACTACCGCTCGAGCGCGCCGATCCTGGCCGTCGCCAACGCTGTCGCGGCGCAGGACCAGCTTGGGTTTCCGAAGGTGCTTTGGACGCAGCGGGAGGGCGGCTGCCGTCCCGAGCTCGTCACCCCGCGCGACGAGGCACAGCAGGCGAGTGAGGTCTGCGATCGCGTGGTCGCCGCTCGCGAGGAGGGAATGGACCTGCGGCTGCAGGCCGTGCTGTTCCGCGCCGGTCACGACTCAGACCTGCTCGAGCTGGAGCTCGCACGCCGCGCGATCCCGTTCGTCAAGTACGGCGGACTTCGCTACCTCGACGCGGCGCACGTGAAGGACTTCATCGCCTTGCTCCGCCTGACCGACAACCCCGCCGACGAGGTCAGCTGGTTTCGCCTGCTGCAGCTGTGCGACGGCGTGGGTCCCGTGCGTGCCCGTCGCGTGATCGAGGCCCTGCGTCCGCCAGGCGGGGGACCGCCGGAGCCCGCACGCTGGGCTGATGCGGCCCAGCACATCCCAGAGGGATCGCTCGAGCTGGCCAGCGGGCTGATCGAGGCGATGTCGGCAGCCGGCAGCGGCTGCGCGCAGCCGACGGGCGTTCAGGTAGAACGCCTGTGTGCGGCGATCGTGCCGATGATCCGCCTGCGCTACCCCGACGGCGCCGTGCGAGCGGGCGACCTGGATCAGCTGGCGCGCTCCGCCGCGAATGCCGAGGATGTTCGCCACTTCGTCTCCGAGCTGGTGCTCGATCCTCCGGCTTCAAGCGCTGACTTCGCCGGTCCTCCGCACCTGGATGAGGACTATCTCGTGCTGAGCACCGTTCACTCGGCGAAGGGGCTCGAATGGGATGCGGTCCATCTGATCGGAGCCTACGACGGCAACTTCCCCTCCGATATGAACGCTGGCAGCGAGGAGGGGATCGCCGAGGAGCGGCGGCTCTTCTACGTCGCTCTGACCCGCGCGAGGCGCCGGCTGCACGTCTACGTTCCCGCCCGCTACTACCACCGACCCCGTGGTGGCGACGACGCGCACGGATACGGGCAGGCCTCCCGCTTCCTGACCGAGACCGTGCAGCGCCTCTGCGACGCGACGGGCCCCGCCGACCGATCGTGGCCGGCGCCGGGCGGCGTCCGCGAAGACCGACTCATCGATGTATCCGTCGACGCTCTCTTCACGTGACGACCGACACCTGGGGGAACGCAGAGGCGCCTGCGTTGAACGGCTGTCTGGGCAGCGCCGCCTAGACGGCCGACTCCACGTGGTCACCAACGCGATCTCGGGCTCGCATCTCTTCCTCGTCGACGCCGGCAACGCGGTGCGCGACTCCAAGGGGTCCGCTTCCCCGCAAAGGGGAGTGCGAGCGACGGTAGCCTTGGGTTCCTGGTCCCCTGAGGAGCGACGGCCATGGGCAGAACGCGCATTGGATGGCATGGGCGACGCACGGTCTTCGCGTTGGCGGTTGTGCTGTGCGCCGGCGGGATCGACGCGAACGCGACGCAGGCGGCGGCGCGATTGACGTGGACGCCTCCGGTCCATTCAGACTCCTCCGGGCACTCGCTCACGGCGCTGAGCTGCCAGTCGGTCTCGCTGTGCGTGGCGGTTGATGATGGCGGCGACGTGCTTTCCAGCGCCGCTCCGTTGACCGACTCGTGGAGCCACACCTTGTCGTCCGATCCCGTTCCACGCCTCAATGCTGTCTCTTGCCCCTCGGCCGCGTCGTGCTTCGCCGTCGACAACGTCGGCAATCTCTATGTAGGCACGGTTCCGACGAGTGCGTCGGCGTGGACGCCCGAGAACATCGACCTGTTCACGCAGCTGAAGGGGATCTCGTGCCCTTCGGCCCTGCTGTGCGTCGCCGTCGACCAGGCGGGCAACGTCCTGGTGTCAGCGAGTCCGGGCGACCCGCTGACCTGGTCTCTTCCGATGCCCGTGGACGGCTCCAACCACATCACGGCGGTCTCCTGCCCCAGCGCCTCGCTGTGTGCCGCGGTCGACAACGCGGGGAATGTCCTGGTGTCCACGAATCCGACGAGCATGCGATCGTGGCAGGCCACGCCGCTTACGAACCACGCGCTGACGGCCGTGTCGTGCGAGCGCTCGGCTCTTTGCGTCGCGGTTGCGGGCAACGGCAGCGCGTACGCCACCGTCAACGTCGCGACCGCGCCGGTCACTTGGTCGGCGACGCCGGTCGACCAGTTTGGTTCGCTTTCGGCGGTGTCGTGCACCGACGTCGGACTGTGTGTCCTGCTGGACCCCGCCGGCAAGGCGTTCGAGAGCGACAACCCGACCGCCAGCCGGCCGTCGTGGGCGCCCACGCTGATCGACCCCGGTCGCGCAGCTCTGACCGCTGTGTCGTGCCTTTCAGCCGGCTTCTGCGTCGCCGCCGATGACTCTGGCGACACCTTGGTGGCGACCCTGCCGGCGCCGACGGTGGCGACCGGTGCGGGCGTGGCGGCGTTGCAGACGGCGGCGCAGCTCGATGCCAGCGTCAACCCCAACGACGCGATGCTGTCGGACTGTCACTTCGACTATGGGATCACTACCGCGTACGGTGCGGGCGTACCGTGCACGGTCGTGCCACGCGCCGTCGGCGGCAGCCGAGCCGTCGTTGCACGGCTTGGCGGTCTGAGCGCGGCGACGACATACCACTTCCGGATCGCGGCAGCGAGCGGCGTCGCGAGCGCCGACGGTGCCGACGCCGTCTTCACGACGCCCGCACCATTGAAGCCTCGCCCCTCGCTCAGCGGGACGCCCGCCGTCGGCAGCACACTGACCTGCTGGCCGAACGTCACGACGACCGCGGCAGAGACAATCACCTTCGGATGGCTGAGCGACACCGCACCGATCACCGCTGCGACCACGGCCAGCCACCTCGTCGCGACCGCCGACGAGACGCACCATCTGAGCTGCCAGGTGACGGTTTCGGGCGACGGCGGCAGCGCCTCAGCGACGAGCGGCTTCGACGCCATCCCGTCCCAGGCCGCGGGCGAGATCGTCGAGAGCTTTGTCGGCACGGCGAAGAAGGCGGCGACCTCCGTCAGCGCGCCCGTCACATGCTCGCCCCAGGCAGCCAGCGGTTGCACGATCAGGCTGCGGCTGAGCGCAAATCGGATCGTTCACCACAGACGCCGGACGGTGACGGTCGGGTCCCTTACGACGGTGCTCGCCGCCGGCACCACGCGCACGCTCTCTGTATCGCTGAACGTCACCGGCCGACGCCTGCTGAGAAAGCGGCATACGCTCGCCGCCACGCTCAATGTGCGCGGGACGATCCTCGGAACGCTCACGGCGAAACTCCAAACCGACAAGCTCGTGTTCGTTCAGAGGGCCAGGAAACATGCGAGGCCCCGCGCTCGCTAGTGCACTCACGCCGGGCGGGTCGCTGCGCGCGACCGTCCATTTGCCAGCGGCCGTCTTGCCAGGCTGAGCGAGCACATGCGCGGCGTCGCGTCGCGCTTTCGCGCCCGACGAGGTGCAGGGCGCCAACGTTGATGCCCGTCCGCTCGCCTCACACTTTGCCGATGAGCCCGGCGTGACTCGTCGCGGTCCGAGCAACGAGTTTTGGCTGGATTGAGGACGACGCGCCCCGCAGCTGAGCCTAACGGCAGCTGTGCTTCGACCACTTTCGCCCCTGGCAAGGCCGTGAGCCGCCAGAATGAGCGAGTGTTTCGCCGTTTCGGAGCCCTCGTGCGTGTGACGATCGTCGGCGTCGTGCTCGCGCTGGTAGCCCTCGTGGGTGGGGACGCGTCCGCTGCCGGGGGTGTGAGCGCGGCGTGCGGCTCGTCCACGCTCGCGACGCTCTCGACCGTCGACGCGACGGTGGCCACGAACATCTATACGGGCGAGTTGGGCGACGCCAAGGCCGAGACGGACCTCGGTCACGTATCGAGCGCGATGGACCTGCTCGCGGCGGTCGCGGCCGACAACCGCTCCGCAACGGTCAAGGCGGTGAAGCGGATCGTCTACCACCGGTTCTGGCACATCGTGCGCCTGCGGGTGCTCGACGCCGACGGGCGCGTGCTGGCGGATTTCGGTGGCCCGTACGTGATCGCCCCGGTGAGCGGCGTCCTGCGGTCCGGGGGCGTCGTCGTCGGCGGTTTCGTGATGTCGGTGCAGGACGACCTGGGGTTCGCCAAACTCGAGCGCCGCTTCGTCGGCGATCCGATCGGCATCTACGTGCACGGCAAGCGGGCCGTGGAACGAGGTGGGCGCTTCCCGGATCTCGCGCCGGGCGAGGCGAGTGTGACATTGGGCGGCGTCGTCTACAGCACCGTGATGCGGACCTACAACGCCTTCCCGAATGGCACGCTCAGCGCGGTGATCGCGGTGCCGGCGCCACCACCGGCGCTGACCCAGCAGCCCTGTGCCGCAGTGATCGTCGGCGCGCTCGGCCGCGTGGCCGAGCGCATCGCGATGCTGTTTCATCCGCTCACCGGCAACTACCCCGCTTTCGTCGGGACCGCCGGCTTCTACACGGGCGCGATCGTCGTCGTTCGCATCGGCCCGCGCACGATCGCGGCGAGCAACGGTATTGGACCAGCGACGCTGCCGAGCCGCGGCACGGTCAACTACCTTGGCCAGATCTGGTCGGTGTTCTCGTTCGCCCCGACCCCGCCGGCGCGGATCTACGTGCTCGTCGCGCAGGCATAGTTCGACCTCGAGTACGAGCTCATATGAGCGTGGCGTTGGCGGGCCGATGCTGGATCCGGGTGCGCGGCGCGGACAAACAGGCGGTCGGCGAGATCGACACGCCGGTCGTGATCGGGGGCGCGACGATTCGGCCTGGCGACGCGCTGGTGCTCGACGCTGACGGCGGCGCCGTCGTCGAGCGCGAGCGTGTCGAGCAGGTGCTCGCGGCCGCGCTGCAGCGCGAGGCCAACGAGTCCGTGAAGCGAGCTCGCCTCCAGCGCGGCGAGCTTTCCTACGAGATCGACGGTCTGCGGGCGCTCGTCCAAGGCGCGTCACGGTAGCTCGTCGAGCTCAACAGGCTGCCAGCCGGCCAGCCACCTACGCTCCTCATGCATCCGGACTGATGACCTCCAAGAGCCGTGATCGGTGGAAGGACCACAACTCACTGTCTCGGTCCGGATGCCTCAACTCACGTTCGCTGACTCCCGAGGCACGTCATCTAGAGCCTTGCGAGCGCGTCGGCCAACGTCACGCTTGGACGCATCGCCGCCGTCACTCGTCCCGGTTCGGGCCGGTAGTAGCCGGCGAGGTCAACCGCCGCGCCCTGCACGGCGGCTAGCTCGTCGATGATCGTCGCCTCGCTTGCGGCCAGACGCTCCGCGAGGGGCATGAAGCGCGCAGCCAAGTCCGTGTCGTCGGTCTGTTCGGCTAGTTCGTGCGCCCAGTAGAGCGCGAAGTAGAAGTGGCTGCCGCGGTTGTCGAGCTCGCCGACCCTGCGTGACGGCGATCGGTTCTCCTCGAGCAAGCGGCCGGTCGCCCGGTCCAGCGTGTCGGCCAGCAGCTTGGCGCGCGGGTTGGCCGTCCTCTCTGCAAGCAGCTCGAAGGACGGCACGAGCGCAAGGAACTCGCCGAGAGAGTCCCAGCGCAGGTGGTTCTCCTGGAGGAACTGCTGGACGTGCTTCGGCGCCGATCCGCCTGCGCCGGTCTCGAACAGGCCGCCGCCGTTCAGCAGCGGCACGATCGACTGCATCTTCGCGCTCGTGCCGAGCTCGAGGATGGGAAACAGGTCCGTGAGGTAGTCGCGCAGTACGTTGCCGGTGACTGAGATCGTGTCCTCGCCGGCGCGCGCGCGCTCGAGCGTGAAGCGCGTGGCCGCGGCGACGTCCATGATCTCGATCCGCAGGCCGCTCGTCTCGAGCTCGGCGAGTGCCGGACGGACCTTGCGCAGCACTTGCGCGTCGTGCGGACGGGTCTCGTCGAGCCAGAACACGGCGGGCACGCCGGTCGCGCGGGCACGCGAGACCGCGAGGCGCACCCAGTCCTCGATCGCGGCGTGCGTGGCTTGGCACAGGCGCCAGATGTCACCCTCGTCGACAGCGTGCTCCAGCAGCGTCGCGCCGGTCGCATCGACCACGCGGACCGTTCCGGCCAGCGCGATCTCGAATGTCGTGTCGTGGGAGCCGTACTCCTCGGCGGCGTGAGCCATCAGGCCGACGTTCGAGGTGGAGCCCATCGTGGCTGGCTCAAACGCGCCGTGTTCGCGGCAATGGTTCACCGTCTCGGCGTAGAGCGCTGCATAGGCGTGGTCGGGGATCACGAACTTCGTGTCCTGCCGCTCACCCCTCGCGTTCCACATTTGGCCGGAGGACCGGATCGCGGCGGCTATCGACGCGTCGATGATTACATCGCTCGGCACGTGGAGGTTCGTGATGCCGCGGTCGGAGTCGACCATCGCGAGCGCTGGGCCGCTCACGAATGCGGCGTCGATCGCTGCGAGCACCGCGGCGCTCTCGTCCTCCGGCAGCTGCCGGATCGCGGTCAGCAGAGCCGCCACGCCGTCATTGGCGTTGACACCGACGCTGGCGAGCGCAGCGCCATGCCCGGCAAACACCTCGGGGAAGTATGCGCAGACCGCGTGGCCGAAGATGATCGGGTCCGACACCTTCATCATCGTCGCCTTCAGGTGCACGGAGAAAAGCACGTCCTGCTCCTTCGCCTCGGCGATCTGCGCCGCGTAGAAGCTCTGAAGCGCGGCGCGGCGCATCACGGCGGCGTCGAGCAGATCCCCCGCCAGAACACCGATCGCCTCCTTCAGCACGGTAGTCGTCCCGTCTGCAGCGACGTGTTCGATCGTTACCGGGCCCTCCTGCTCCACGGTGACCGACTTCTCAGTCGAGCAAAAATCGCCCTGGCTCATCGTCGAGACGTGCGAGCGCGATTCGGGCGACCAGGCGCCCATCGAGTGCGGGTGGTTGCGCGCGTAGGTCTTGACCGACGCCGGCGCGCGGCGGTCAGAGTTGCCCTGCCGCAGCATCGGGTTCACAGCGCTCCCCGTAACCTTGTCGTAGCGTCGGCGGACCTCGCGCTGCTCCTCGTCGGTCGGCTCGTCCGGGTAGTCGGGGATCGTGCATCCCTTGTCCTGCAGCTCGGCGATCGCCGCCTTGAGCTGTGGCAGCGACGCGCTGATGTTCGGCAGTTTGATGATGTTCGCTTCAGGCGTCTGCGCCAACTCAGCAAGCTCGGTCAACGCGTCAGCGACGCGCTGCCCTGAGGTCAGACGCTCGGGGAACTGCGCCAGTATCCGGCCTGCGAGCGAGATGTCGCGTGACTCAACCTCGATGTTGGCCGCCGCGGCGAACGCCTGCACAATCGGCAACAGCGACTCCGTCGCCAGCGCCGGCGCCTCATCGGTGAGTGTGTAGATGATCTTCATCCCGGCGGTCACCCTACCGTCCACGCCGTCGGCGAGGATCGAGCAGCCGAGTGGACGAGCTCACCCAGTTGGGTCCTGCGCGACCGCGCCGAGAAGATTTGCCTCAACCCTGGCGAGGTGGGTGTCCATAGCCTCGACCGCGCGTGCGAGCTCCCGGGCGCAGAGCGCGTCGACGAGGTTTAGGTGGTCGGCCTGGTAGAGCGCGCGCCGCTCGCGCGAGTCGTTGCGTCGCTTCAGGCTGCCCCAGAGCTCACCTCTGCGGGCGCGCTCAACGGCGTCGTACATGCGCAGCACCAGCTGGTTGCGGCTCGCCGCGACGATCGAGTGATGAAGGGCGAAGTCCCAGACCTCGAACTCCTCGGCGCTCTCAGCTGCGTCGCCACCCTCGAGGCAGCGGCGCAGCTCGTCGAAGTCCCGGGTGGTCGCCCACGCCACGACGAGCGGCAGCACCTGGGGCTCGATCAGCCGACGGGCCGCCATCACGTCCGCGGGGCCAAAGTCGTCAGAGCTCGCGGCGTCGCGACCGGCGGGGGAAGCCGCTCGCTGCGCGTTGACGGCTCGAAGAAAGGTTCCGCGCCCGACTTCGCGCGAGATCCGCCCCTCCGCCTGCAGCACGGCGAGCGCATGGCGCACCATCGTTCGCGTGACACTGAGGTCTGCGGCTAGCTGGCGCTCGGCCGGCAGACGGCTTCCCGGCCGCGAGGCGCCGCTCTCGTACGCGGAGAGGATCAAATCGGCCAGCTCGTTGCTGTACGCGGGCGCAGCCGCGCCCGGCGTGACCGCTGAGTTCACCATGTGCTCCTTCTGCTCTGTGTCGCCCAATCGACGGTCCGCCCCTCGAAAAGCCGTGGTCAACCAATCATACCAATCTGCGGTTCCGCAGCATCGATCCGCGACCGCTGGCCCGTGTGCCTTCGGTGTTGACGTGCATGTGCGGGTTCTGTAGCCTTCAACCAATACGACAAATCCAACCAAAGACCATGACCGAGCGCTGAGCGCCGGATGACCGAAACCGTCGCGCGGCACGTGCCCGTGCTCGCACCGGCGCCGCCGTGGGCCTCGGCTCTGGAACTGGCCTAAGGAGAATCTCGCCTGTGAGACTCGCGACAATCATCACGCCCGAAGGACTGCGGCTACACGTGCGCGGGCGCGTGGGGTACGTAGACGTAGCCGAAGCCACGGGCGATGCGCGGCTTTCCCAGCTGACGGGCATGCTCGCCGGCGGTCTCGAGGCCCTCGAGCTGGTCCGGCTCGCCGCGGAGCGTGAGGGTCGCGAGGTCACCGATGCGGAGCTCGGTCCGGCGGTGCCCCTCCCGAATCGGATCCTATGCCTCGGCGTCAACTATCTGGAGCATGCGCTCGAGGGTGGGAGGCCGCCGACCACCTGGCCGGAGACCTTCGTCCGCGGTAGAGATTCGGTGGCGGCGCCCTACGGCGACCTGGTCAAGCCGGATCTCAGCTCGCGCTTTGACTACGAGGGCGAGCTCGGCGTCGTCATCGGGCGCGGCGGGCGTTACATCCCAGCCGAGGACGCGCTCTCGGCGGTGATCGGCTACGTCGTGTTGAACGACGCCACCGCGCGTGAGTGGCAGCGGGCGGCGAGTCAGTGGACTCCCGGGAAGAACTTCGATGCGACGATGCCGATCGGGCCCGAGCTCGTCACGACCGACGAGGTGGACGTGTCCGATGTCGAGTTGACGACGCGACTGAACGGTGAGGTCATGCAGTCGGCGCGTACCTCGCAGATGATCTTCGACATCCCGCGCACGATCGAGTACCTCTCATCCTTCACCACCCTGCGCCCCGGCGATGTCATTGCCACCGGGACGCCTGGCGGGGTCGGTTTTGCCAGACAGCCGCCGGTCTGGCTGACGGCGGGGGACATGATCGAGGTCAGCATCGAGGGTGTCGGGAGGATCGCCAATCGGGTTGTGGCCGAGAACGCCGATCTGACCGACTGGCCGTGGATCCCGCCGGTCACGGAGAAGGCCACCCTGTAATGGAGAACGCGGGCGCGTCGCGCTGGACGCGGATCTGCAGCGCTCGGTCTGGCGCTTGCGGGACTGAAACCAGGATCGGCGCGGTCTCGTCAGCTGCGGGTTTGTCGGTCGCGCCGGGCGTGTTGTGAGCCGGACCGGCCGTGACGGTGGACGCCAGGCCAAGCTGCCCGTTCCGCTGATACGCGGGTTCGTCGGCACGCGACTCCAACACACCTGGTTTGGACCCCGACGTCCGAGTGTGTGCGGTGACGGCCGGCCGCTTCTTCATGGAGCTGGCTGAACGGGAGCTGGTCCTTACGGCGTAGGGAGGGGGACGAGTTGACAGGCGAGCGTCTCGGTGAGTCGCGATCCGCGCGATCGGGGTGATCCAGCGGCGGTCCCGCGAGGCCTGAGTCGAGACGCCCTGTTGACGCGGGAGGAGGTGCGCGGCGGGTGTTCTCAGCGTCGCGGCAGCTCGGCCCTAGGCGCTCGGTAGCGCAGTCCGTCGAGCGCCATGTCGAGAATGTGGTCGATCTGTTTGGGCTCGACGGATGCGATCTTCGCGATCCCGCCGACCATTTGTATGACCTCGGTGAGGTTCGTGTCGGTGCGGACGACTCGGGCCTGCTGCGCACGGTGCAATAGCGGCTCGCCCGCGGCATAGAGTCCGGTGCGGCAGCTTCGAAAGACGTCTGCGTCGTGGTCGACGTAGCTCAGCAGCTCTTGGGCGAGCGCTTGCTTCGTGGCTAGGTATGCCACGAATCGGTGCAGCCAACCGACGAGTGCGTCCCATGGCGGCAGTTCGGCGAGGTCGGCGGCTGAACGGCACAACGCCTCGACCTCGTCGACGTAGACGGCCTCGAGCAGCGTCTGACGGTTTGGGAAGTGGCGGTAGAGCGTGCCGATCCCGACCTGCGCGCGTCGCGCGATCTCCTCCAACGACGTCGACGTTCCGTCCTCGGCGAAGGCCTCGCGTGCAGCGGCGATCAGCTTCTCGTAGTTGCGCAGGGCGTCGGCCCGCTTGGGGCGCCCCGCGGTGAAGTCGCGGGCGGTGTCGGTGGTGCTCATGGAGTCATCCCGTGGATTCGCTTGACAAAGTGGAGCCTACCTCCGTATAGTTCCGGAGGCAGCCTCCTCTTATGTCTGGAGGCTGCCTCCACTTTAGCACCGGCTTCTGTACGCCTCAACAGTTGGGACCCCCCGCAGATGAACACGCTCTCTCACCCCACGCCCACCAGCGACCGCCGCCGCTGGTTTGCCCTCTTGGTGGTCTGCCTGGCGCAGCTCATGATCGTGCTCGACACGACGATCGTGAACGTCGCGCTGCCCTCGATCCAGCGTGACCTTCACTTCACCCAGGGAAACCTGACCTGGGTCATCAACGCATTTCTGATCAGCTTCGGCAGCTTCCTGCTGTTGGCCGGTCGGCTCGGCGACCTGATCGGGCGTAAGCGCGTGTTCCTCACCGGCGTCGTTGTGTTCACGGCCGCCTCGGCGCTCTGCGGCTTCGCCCCCAGCCAGGGACTCCTGATCGCCGCCCGCTTCATCCAGGGCGTCGGCGGCGCGCTGTCGGTCTCTGTGATTCTCGCCATCGTGGTCACCGAGTTCCCGGCGCCCAGCGACCGCGCCAAGGCGATGAGCGCCTACGTCTTCGTCGCCGTGGCCGGCGGCTCGCTCGGCCTGCTCGCCGGAGGTGCGCTCACACAGACACTGAACTGGCACTGGATCTTCTTCGTCAACCTTCCGATCGGCGTCACGACGTTCGGGCTAGGCAAGGCACTGATCCCCGAAGACAACGGCATCGGACTCGATAACGGCGTCGACTGGCTCGGCTCCCTGCTTGTCACCATCTCGCTGATGACCGCCGTATACGCGATCGTCCAAGCGACCAACCACGGCTGGGGCTCCGTCCAGGTACTCGGCTTCGGGGCTCTCGCGACCACGTTGATGGCCGTCTTCCTGACGGTCGAATCGCGGATCGCGAACCCGATCATGCCCCTGCGAATCCTGCGCCTGCGAGGACTGATCGGATCGAGCGCAGTACGCGGATTCTTGGTCACCGGGATGTACTCGACATTCTTTCTGGGCAGCCTCTACCTCGAGCACGTGCTCCACTACACCGCTCTGCAAACGGGCCTCGCATTCCTCCCGTGGACGGTGACCGTCGGCATCCTCTCACTCGGCCTAACCGCACGGCTGATCGGTCGCTTCGGCGCGATGCGGGTGCTCTTGGTCGGCCTGGCCACAGTGATCCTCGGCCTCGCACTGCTGGCAACCGCCGGCGTTCACACGAGCTTCTTCCCCACGATCTTCTTCGCCTACCTCGCCATCGGCCTGGGCGTCGGCAGCTCGTTCACACCGCTCCTCACGATCGCGATGGCCGACGTGCCCGTCGGCGACGCCGGCCTGGGCTCGGGCATCGTCAACCTCTCGCAGCAGGTCGCCGGCGCACTCGGCTTGGCGGTGCTCGGCACGATCGCCACCAACCACTCCAAGGCGCTCGAGGCCCGCGGACACACCCTCGCCAGCTCGCTCGTCAGCGGCTACCACCTCGCATTCACGATCGGCGCAGGATCCATCGTGGTGGGAATCCTCACGACGCTCGTCGTGCTGCGACCGCTCGACGGCCGCGCGGCCGTGACCAATGCCGCGGATTCGCAGCCGGCCCGGCTAATCCGCGGAGAGCCCGATCGACAGCTCGACCGCCAGGCCGCCTAGCTGCTCGCCCCGAGCATCGCTCGCCCGTCGCGGCCGAGAACCCTCACCGGCACTGCGTGCGGGTAACAACCCGCGCGCAGTCGCTTGGTGCCACAGTGCGAGCGTCGCGAAAGCACCCACTGGATGTCCGCAAGGGACGAGGCCCAGCACTCAGGTCTGGCTCGCGTCACACCGCCGCTCGTGCCCGGCCAAGCGAGGACCCGCCTTCCGTCTTGCGAGACGATCGAGGATCGTCCTAAACGGCGGCGCTGGAGGTTCTCGCGAGCGCTACTGCTTGCTCACGGACGCGGGGCCCGCGCTGATCCATCAGGCGTGCGTTGCAGGAGTTGTATGGACTGTCCGTACGTGCTCTCGGGGATCGTCCATAGGTGTCGGACGCCACTGAGCTCAACCGGTTCTCGGCGCCGCGACGCCGAGCGGTCTCACGCGATTGAGCTGCGCAGAGCATGGCATCGGCTTCAATGTGCGCGTAGGCGGGAATGCAGGTTGCGCGCGACACGATCGGCCGCCGCGGCGCAAGCCGGGGAGATCTCATCCAGCAGCATGAAGTTGTGGATCAGACCGGGCTCGCGCTGCAGTTCGACGTCGATGCCGGCGTCGCGTAAGCGGCCGGCGTAGGCCTCGGACTCGTCGCGTAGTGGATCGTGCTCAGCCGAGACGATCACTGCGCTTGGCAGCCCGGAGAGGTCGGGGGCGTGGAGGGGGCTGACACCGGGGTCGGACCATCGCGTCTCGTCGGGCACCCATTGGTAGTTGAAGAACCGCACTGTGTCCGCGTCGAGGCCCCAGCCGCTCGCCTTCTCGTGCATTGAGTGCTGAGCGCCGGTGAGGTCGGTATTCGCGTAGAGCAGGACCTGGAGATCGGGCAGCGCCGCGGGGTCCTCGTCGCGCAGACGCAGGCAGGCCAGCGCGGCGAGGGTGCCGCCGGCACTGTCGCCCGCGACGGCCACGGCGCGCGGTGCCTCCCCGAGTTCCAGCGGCGCGGACGCTAGCCAGCGCAGTGCGGCCACGGTGTCGTCGACCGACGCGGGCCACGGGTGCTCGGGCGCGAGCCTGTACTCGACCGCGAGCACTGCCGCGCCAGAACCGTTTGCGAGGCGCCGGCACAGCCGGTCGTGGGACTCGAGGTTGCCGATTGTCCAGCCGCCGCCATGCAGATAGACGACAAGCGGCGCGGGCCCGACGACAGGACGGTACAGGCGCACCGGTAACTCACCGATCCGCAGATCGCGCACCACATTCATCTTCGGTCCACGCGAGCGCGCCCTCGCGCGCGTCGCGATTCCTTCGCGCATTGCCGTCACGTCAAGGTCCGCAAACGCCGGCGACGGCTGCGCCACAAAGGCGGCGAGCTGGTCGTCGGCAAACGGTCCGGACATGCAGCGACGCTACCACCATTCGCGACACGCTCCGGCGGCTGTCGCGCGCACAGGCGACCCTCCGGTGGGTCGGGCGGACGTGAGTGCACCCCATGCGAAGCCGCACGGTGCCACCTCCAGGTATCTTGAGCGCGGCGCGATTGAGGTCCACGAGGTCGATAGATCCTGTCCCGAGGTGACCCACCCGCTGGCCTTTCCTCTAGGCCTGGGCGGCGGCGAGCAGACCTACACCAGCGGCGATCACGACGAGTCCGGCGAGCTGGAGGCGACTCAGACGTTCGCGGAAGAGCAGGAACGCGCCGAGCGCGGCGAGCGCGGCGAACTGTGACGAGAGCACGGCGGCCACCGCGAGGCCGTGGCGGGCGCCGAGCTCGTAGCTGACGATCCCGACAACCTCTCCGGCGCCTGCGCCGGCCACCAGCGGGAGTGCGCGACGTGTCAGTCGGAGCGAGCCACTCAGGCGCAACGGCGCCATCATGAACACGGTTCCGAACAGCCGCGCGGGAACCAGCACCCACAGCACGGACGCCTCGCTCCCGACGCGGCCGGTCGCGTACAGGCTCACCCCGAACAGCAGCGCGACCGGGATCGCGAGCACGGCTGAACGCACGCCACCATGCGACTCAGCCTGCGGGTCGGGGTGCCACGCGGCGAGCACGACGCCGAGGCCGACCGCGAGCAGCACGGTGGCGGTCCACACCGCGAGATGCGCGCCGAACGCCACCGCGATCACGGCGGCGATCACGCCCTCGGTCGAGGCGATCGCGCTGATGACTCCCACCTTGCCCCGGCGAAAGGCCACGTACTCGATCCGCAGACCGATCACGTTGGTGCCTCCGGCGAGCGCGATCAGCGCCACGGTTCTCGGCGTGAGCTGGGATAGCGGCGCGAGCAGCGCCGTCGGAAGAGCGATCAGCACCAGGCCGAGGCCCATCACCCAAGCGAGCGTCGAGGCGGCACCGATCGAGCGGCTTGCAGCCGACGCGCACAGCGCCGAGACGGTCCAGCACAGCGCGGCGCCCAGGCCGCCGAGCAGCGCGATCATCGCGCTGGCGCGCCGAGGTTGCGGCCACCCTCACCGCGAAAGCGCGCGTCGATCACACCGGCGACGGTACCCGAGATCGTCCGGGCACGGCCGACAAGCGCGCGCGGCGAGAATTCGTTGACGTCAGGACAGCAGTTGGACAGGTAGCCCAAGGTCGGCAGCGTTACGGACCAGTGCCGTGTCGAGCGTCCATAGGACCGTCCCGAGTCGGCGGGCAAGGTGGACGTAGGTCGAGTCGGTGGCGTGGCGTCGGCGGAGGTGGGCGGTGATGGCGGCTATTTCGCGACCGTCTTCGGTCAGGTCGAAGGGATGCAGGACGAGTCGCAGCGCGGCGAGGTCATCCCAGATCTCGCTTACCTCGCTGACCTGCATTGCGCCGTCGAAGACCAGGCGGGCGAGAACGTTGGCGATCTCGTAAGGCAGCACGGCGGGTGCATGGAGCGCTTCGCCCGCTTCCAGCCAGTCCTCCAGGTGGGCCCGGGCTGCGACCTGTCGCTCGTCGGCCACCAGTACGGCGACGATCACGCTGGCGTCGAGGACGACGCTCACCCGTGACGTTCTAGCGCGACACGCGCCTCGGCTACCAGCCCCACGGCGTCGGCCGGCGCTCGCTTCTGAGACCGTCGCACCAGCCGATCAAGGGCACCGCGGGCGCTGTCGCTACCCGCCATGGTCGCGTCTGCGCTCAGGCCGGAGTGCACGAGGATGCGGGCCAGAGTCCCCGGGCGGATCCGCAGCTGCTCAGCCTGCTTCTCCAATGCGGCGTGGTCGGCCTCGTCAAGGCGAACCGTGATGGCTCTGGTCATGATGCCAGCCTAGCTCAAAGCGATGCAAGGCGATGCGTTTTGCATCGGCGCGTCCGCACCGAGGGCGCCTGTGAGGCGATCAAGTGCACCACCAATGAGAGCCTCTCTCCTCAGTCGCCGTGGACCAGATGCCCAGCGTGTTCCGCGACTGCGGCGCGGCTGCGCCCTGCAGAACAAGGCGCATGGTGCTTAGCCGCCGTCACAAGCGCGTCATGGATTCGAGCCCATCCCGGGCCAGACGCCGCGCGAGATTCGACGCTGGCTCAGCCGCGAGCGCGACGCGGTCGTCCGGTCTAGCTCTTGACTAGGACCCCATGGCAGTTCCAGGTGCCGGTGAAATCGGTGGCGGTGTTCTTGCCTTTGAATGATC
>OBLU010001532.1_pt1 | contig 21489 bp, 30 predicted proteins | sample 1518681 | NCBI WGS metagenome assembly OBLU01 (sample SAMEA3539304, study PRJEB22396) | soil metagenome | biome: tundra; feature: field; material: soil | place: USA | collected 2010-05 | depth 0.15 m
AAATGTATAAATTGCAACGAGCGCTATGAGAAGGGTAGTAGCTGTTTTATTCGTAATTCACAGGGTTGGCATGAGGCATGTGCAACTGAACAAGATAAAGAATTGCCATATTATCAAGGTGTTCTCCGTAAACGAGCAATAATTTCAAATGCTGATGCTAAGGACGAAAAGGAATTTATGGAAAAAGTATTCCCAGACGATGAAAATGAAGAGCGATATAAATAAAGATCTACCAATAGATTTAATACATATGCAGCCATTAATAGATAGGGTTGCAGAAAAATATCCTTACTTAAAAAAATACGAAATTGTTATAATAATTCGAACATTTTTTGAAACGCTGAGATATATATTAGTCAGTGGTGATAAAATTTCTTTGAATGGATTTTTTGCCAATATGTTTCTAATTCATTTTTCTCGCACCAAAAATAAAAAAAAATATCAGGTTATTAAAACAAAACTTTCAACCCCAAAGAAAATTAGAAAATGGAAGAACAAGTAAATTTACAGGAGTTTAAAGATAATTTATCTAAAATGTCAAATGAAAAACTTTGTGAGGTAATTGTGTCTCATAGGTATTTAGGTATATTGAAAGATCAGGCGGTCTTATCGATGGAGGAGTTATCAGCCCGTCGCGTAAATGGAGACCAGTTTCATTATGAAAAACATATTGATGAGCTATTTTCAACCTTGCCCAAAATCAATATAGATTTAAATTCTATTATGAAGAAAATGAATATGGATGACTTAAAGAAACAATTTAAATGAGAAACCCAAAGCTAACACAAGAAATTATAAAGCATATTTTTCGTTCATTTGGAATTACATTTGAAAAAAATAATCATATTAATATTTATAATTTATTGGAACCTGAATTTTTATTAGATAAGAAACTGTCTTTTGAATCGGAAGATGGAATAAAGCATCATAATAATATTTGGTGTGCATCAGCTAAAATTGAACAGTCAGAAATGAAAGTTATTGTTGCCGATCTTAAAGAAGATAAAAATTATAGTGAATTTGCATTAGTTATTCAAATGGACGCATTTCCACCGTTTGCTTTAAGAACCTCACAAAATCTTACTCAAATTGATAATGAAGAAGAGGATGTTGGAGATATTAATTTAAATATTGAAGGGAAATGGACTGATACAAATATTTTCTTACAATCTAAACTTTTAAATGGCGTAGAGGGATTGTCAGAGTTATTTTTACATTGGAGCAAGCCTAAAATAGATAAAGAAATATATGAACTATTAATTGATTATTTGAAATTTCTCGGATGAAATATAATAAACAAAATCTAGTTAGGTTTATTGCAACAAAACTTAATAACCAAATAAATAAATTTCACATATTGTCAGTTATAAATATTTTGATTGATGAAATGTTAAATGACCTAAAATCAGGAAAAGAAGTAAAAATAACTAATTTTGGGACATTTAGTATTAAGGGATTGAAATCGAAACAAATTCGTAATGTTGTAAGTAAAAAATTAATGAATAACTCTTCGGTCAAAAGTCTAAGGTTTTCATTGAGCAAAAAGCTATCAAAATTAATTCTCGGAGATAAATAGAAATGAAAAAGGTACTGGTAAATAAGATTAAGAAACAGCTGGAAGATGAGAGAGATGCGATATTATCAAAACCAAAAGTAGAGATAATTATAGATATTGATGGTGATGAGGTAGATCAGATACAAGGCAAAATACTAGTGGCCGCAAATGATCAATTAATTGCAAGAGATAAAGAAAAATTAGCAAAAATTAAGATTGCGTTAGAAAAAATTGAAGATGGAGAATATGGCGATTGTGAAGAGTGTGGAGATAGTATAGCAGAGAAAAGACTTTTGTTTAATCCTTCTTTTAATTTATGTATTTCATGTGCAGAGGCAAAAGAGATTTTTAAAAATAAATAATGAATTATTATTTATAATATAAATAAACCCGCATTATTTTGATATGCCAAAGCAGCGTAGAAAGTCAAATGATCCCGTTCAAGAGAAATTACGGGCAGACAAAGATCAATGGAATAAGCAGACTTCTGCCTTAATTTCTAAGATTATTGAGTTCAAACGGGGGCTTAATGGAAAACCAAGCGGTGATATCCCTGCATCAAGCATAAAAGATCCACTTCCTTCACAGATTGGAGGCGCTATCAGTCAGTTATCTTCTGAGTTCCAAGAGTTAGTAAGTGGAGCCCAACAGATTATTTCTGAACAAGGCAACTATTCAAATACCAGAAAAAAGAAACAGCCGAAGAAACCAAATAGTCCGGCACCACAGAAACCGCCAGTTGAAGTTGGCGGGGGAATAGAACAGGCACTATCAAAATTAAATTATTCACAGTATGAGATGATAAAAGAAGCATCAATGTTAGGTAATTTTTGGCAGTTCTTTTCTTCATTATTTTCCAAAAAAGAATATAATAAGCAAAGAGTTGGTATGTTAAGATTGGCTGAGTATTCACTTTATAATATTTCTGAATTCGAAAATGAAATTCTTAAATTAAATATTAATTCAGTGCCTAATGCTATTGTAAAATATCAGACCATAAAATATAGTTTTGAATCATTACAAAAAAGTTTATTATATTTCGTAAGTATTAAGGAAAAAAGAGAAGCAGAAAAAGAGAAAGAAAGAATAAGAGCAGAGAAAAATAAAAATCAAGAAGGTGGAGGTTCTACTGGTGAAGTAGAAAATCAAGAAGGTGGTGGTTTTCCTGGCATAGTAGGAAATCTTAGTCAAGATAAAAATAGTCCAGCATTAGAAAAGATTAAATTTAATATGCATACTATTTCTAATTTGGGAATGGATAAAAATAAAATAATGCAGTTACAAACTCTAATTAGTGATTATGTCTCAGAAAAAGATGAACAGACAAAGGATATGATTTATGATAGGGTAGTTGATTTATACAGCGAATTATTAAGAAACTTTTATAATAAAGTCAGGGAAGAAACTGGAGAGACCGTAAGTAGTTTAGAGGGAGCAATATCCGCCTTACAGAAAAAATCAGAAAATATTAATGAAAAAATAGAAAAAAGAGCGGCTAATTCTATTTCTCGATTTATGAAAAGACAATTAATTAAGGCACTGAAATTTAATCGTGCTGCCCCATTTAGATTAGAAATATCAAATAGTTTAGATGACATTAAAAAACATTTAAAAGATATTGTAAAGTCATTGCAAAAAGATATAGAAGTAAAAGAAATAGATGCATCATTAAAAGAAATAAAAGTCTTGTTTGAAGAAATTAAATCTCCAATTGGAATTCTAAACTCAATGTATCGTCAGGAATTCTATAAGAGAGATAAGAAGAAAAACAGGGGAAGTGGAAAGAAAAAACCTGGCGATGATTTATTTGATTATAATTATCGCAGAAATTTCCATAAGAACATGGATGATTTATTTTAATGAGTAATTTTGTTATTATAAATGGGTTAGAGTTCGAAACCTTATTGGCATTATCTTTTGAAGAAAAACTAAAAGGATTGATGGGACAAAAATTTCCTCATCCAAATATGACTTTTATTTATAGCAGTAGTTGTGTGAATAAATATTGGATGAAGCTAACACCAGGCCCATTAGACATTATTTTTTGTTTAGGTGGGGAGATAGTTAATATTTGGAAAGGCGAACCATTTTCAACATCAATGATTGGACGAGATGATCAGTTGTCAGATCTTGTTGTAGAGTTTCCGTATGGCACCTGTAAGCTAAACGATATCAAGATCGGGGACAAGATAGAACTGAAATGCAACGATCAGTCATTATTAAAAATCTTATTGCTCAAGACCGGAATGCTGTTTTAATATTGCGAATTACACTTACCGTGAAGAGAATTATGTTAGAGCTTGGAAAGGTTGTGTCAAATGGAAGAGGTCCAGCGATTCAATGAGATTATTAAAAGTTTCAATATTAAAGCGGATTGTATAGGATTTAATAAAATAAGAAATGTTAGTATGTATGATATGTTTCTTACGCCCGGAGAAAGAATAAAATCCATATCTAAATATGGAGAAGAACTATCGCTTGCACTAAAAGCAAAAAATAAACCAATTATAAAGGTAGTATCTGAGCAAGGTATAGTGCGATTGGAATTTATAGATAGTGGATCGTCTTTAATTTCTTATTTAGATGGTATTGATAATTTTGGAATAGATGCAAATAATAGCTTTCCAATGTATTTGGGAGAAAATATGGATGGAAAAAAGATCATAACTAATATGAGTTTAGATATTCATACTATAGTTGCGGGCTCAACAGGTTCCGGTAAGAGTAATTATTTACATTTACTTATTGCTAATTCATTAATATTTAATAATATTGATATGTTTTTAGTTGATACAAAAAATATAGAGTTTTCTATATATAAGGATATTTTCAAAAATATATCAGTATCAACAACCTATAAAGAAACTTGTGAGGTATTAAAATTTTTAATTTCTGAAATGGAATTTAGGTACCAATCAATGGCAAATAAATGTGTATCAGATTTAAAAGGATTGGAAAATAAACCAAAAGATATTTTATTTATAATTGATGAGTTTTCTGATTTGATTCTTCAAGATGATTCTAAAGAATTATACAACTTATTAATAAAATTAACCCAAAAATCTAGGGCAGCGAGAATATTCTGTGTATTAGCTACTCAGCGCCCATCGGTAAGTGTAATAAATGGTATGATTAAAGCCAATATGCCTTCAAGAGTGTCATTTAAAGTTGCTTCAAATATAGACTCAAGAATTATTTTAGATGCATCAAATGGGGAGCTACTTTCTGGAAATGGAGACGCTATTATTAAAAATAATAATTATAATTTTGAAAGATTTCAGGCAGCATATGTAAATCCGAAGGAAATTATTGAATTTATCAATAATAAAAAAAACATAACAAACAAAAGAAAGAAAGAAAATGAATAATTTAATATTAAAATCAATTGACCAATCGAATCAAATATATAGCCGTTCTGGAAAAAAGAAGCAAGCCAGAAGCACCGATAAATTAATTCCTGTTCATGGATGTGTTGCATCGGTAATGAATACTAGACAAGATAAAATTTTTTCGCTAGGGCATAAAAATAAATCAAAAAAGAATAGAAGGATATTAGGAAAGCTATATCCGCAAGGAATTGAATCACATATGTATGGATTTTTATTTGATAAAAAGGTTGATATAGCAATAGAAAGTGAAGATGGAAAAATTAAAAAAGCAATTTTAGTTAAAATGCCACAATCTTGTTATGCAAAAAATAAAAATAATTCTATTGAGCATTTGATCGGAGAAAACTATAATTTACGAAAAAAAGATAATATAATCGGTCAACTTCATATTTTACCAAGAAAAATTCCAGTATTAGATAAAAAAGGTAAAACAAAAAACATTGAAGAAATAACAGCAAAAGATATTGATCCGTTCATAGAAATTTATAAATTGCCAATTAATGACTGCGTAAGACCAAACTTTATATGTTTAATGATTGTTGATAGAGATGAAAATAACAATTTATTTTTAGTTTCTGCCGAGCAACTTGGAATAACTGATATTGAAAAAATAGAAATTTATAATAAGATATCTAATTTTGAACTTTTTATAGGAGAATTTAATAATGCCAATTAATAAAATAAAAGAAAACGGAGTAGTATATACGCCAGCATGGATTGTAAAATCTATTTTAGACTTATCAAACTATAAAAATAATATTTATAATAAAAAAGTTATTGATCCTGCATGCGGAGACGGGGCATTTCTTTCTCAAATTTTAGAAAGAATGATTTTAGATGCCAAGAAAAATAAAATTAAAAATGAAGAAATATATAAATATGTTAGCAGAAACCTATATGGATTTGATATAGATAGAAATGCTATTAATTTAGCAAAATTAAAATTAAATAATATTTGTAAAACTTATGGAATTTATAGTTCTAATTTACGATGGAGAAATATAAGACATGTTAGTTCTCTATCTAATGAAATTATGGAAAAATATAAGTATTTTTTTGATTGGGTTTTTGGAAATCCCCCTTATGTTAGAATACAAAATCTTAATAAAAAATTAAGAAAAAATATTATTTCAAAGTTTTTAACATGTAAAAGTGGGTCAACAGATTTATATATAGCTTTTTTTGAACTTGGTAATAATTTTTTAAATAAAAAAGGTGTAATGGGGTATATAACACCAAACTCATTTTTAAACAGTGCAACAGGAAAAGAATTAAGAAATTTATTATTTGAAGAAAAAAATATTCAATCAATTGTTAATTTTGAACATCATCAACTTTTTGAAAATGCTACAACATATTCATTAATTTCTATAATTAATAAAAACTATAATGATAGCAAAGTTAAACTATATAACGGTAATAGTAATTTAATTGATAGTAAATTTAACATTATTGATTTAAATTTATTCAAAAATGAAAATTGGATTTTAAAAGATTCAAAAATTATTGAAAAAATAAATACATTAAAAAATAATGGAATTCCTTTAAATAAACTGTGTAAAATACATACTGGTCTGGCTACCTTGTCAGATAGTTTATATATATTTAAAGATCCGCAAATAATTGATGATATTGCAAAAATTGTCTTGAAAGATGGTAGAATATTTGATATAGAAAAAAGTATTTTAAAAAAGACAATAAAGGCATCAACGTGGAAAAGCGCGGATGATGATCAAAAAATTTATAGTATTTTTCCTTATAAAAAAATAAATAATAAATTTTCTATAATACCGGAGAATGATTTAAAAAAAGATTTTCCATTAACATATAAATATTTTCTTTCTGTAAAAGAAGATTTATTAAAAAGAGATAATGGCAAGAAAAATTCCGTTAGCTGGTATGCTTATGGTCGAGCACAAGGAATAAATACGGCTTTTTGTAAAAAAATTATTACTGCTGCAATAAATTTAAAACCAAAATTTATAGTTTGTGAGGATGAAGATACATTATATTATGCTGGATATTCTGTATTGTATGATGGTGATTTACATAAACTTTCTGAAAAATTAAATTCAGATGATATGAAATTTTATATAGATAATATTGGAAAAGATTATCAAGGTGGATATAAGTCCTATGCAAAATCTTTTATAAAAGATTTCGGAGTAATTATTTGAAGCGTTTCTTTCGTCCAAGCTTTCGTTGTGATTATGTTATTTCTGAAATTAAAGGTAATTTTAATAGTCTTGATGTAATATTAAATCGTATAATTCCTTTAAGAAAATATAAGGGACAAGAAGATCAGATATTTTTTCTAGGAAATTATGTTGGTGGAGAAGATACATATTCTGTTATTCAAGCCTTAATTAATTTAAAAATAAAATATCCAGATCGAACAGTCTTTCTAAAAGGTAGTGATGATGTAAAACTACTTGAAATATTAAAAGTATCAGAGCAAGATTATCAAGAGTGGGTAAAACTTGGCGGACATGAAATTATTACTTCTTATTTAAGATCTAACAATCTTGAAAAAACCAATCCATTTGGCATTACACAAAGCCGGCTTTTAGATTTGATTCCTAAAACTCATATTAGTTTTTTACAGCAACTTAAAACTCATTTTATTTTTGATCACTTTGCTTTGTTCTCTGGCGGATTTATGATAGATAAGCCATTGAGTGAGAATGGAGATAGTAATTTTGTTTTTGATATTACTAGTTCAAGATATGTTAAGGATTGCATAAAAACAAAATCAACTCCGCATTTTCAAGATGACTATATTTATGTAGCAAATAATAATTATAATTCAAAAGTTCCATTCTTTGCACCAAACTATTTTATGCTTGGAGGAATGGCACCGAAGAAGATATTAATTTTAGAATTAAATAGTATGAAAGCAGCTGCAGTTAGTAAAGGTAAATCTCGTTTATATAAGTATAATTTTAAAATTCAAGAATAACTTCTCTTGTTTGCTCGGTTAATGTAGAGAAATCATCAGCTAATTTCTCATATAATTTCCATTGTTTATTTATTAGTTTATAGCAGTTATAATAACTCATTTGACCCAAAGAAATATAATATTCTTCCGATGCGTTTTTTAAGTGCCCTGGAAAAATCACTGAACAGAAAAATAACCAATCGCCTAAATTTTGAAATATTATAAAATTATTAGTTTCATTTGCCCTAGCATATATACAGGTTAATGAGTTTTTGGAATAATCGAAATCAGATTTTTTAAATTTATCGAATATACTAACAATATATGATTTAGTATCATAATCATAATTAAGATTTTTAACCTTATCAAATAAATAATCATTAAGATTATTAATAATCACAAAGAAATGCAATAAAATGAAGACATTAATAGTTGTTGAATCTCCCGCAAAAAGTAAAAAAATAAGTGAAATATTGGGAAAAGATTATATTGTTCTTGCTTCTTATGGACATATAAATGAATTGGCATCAGGCGGGAAATATGGCATTGGAATTGATATAAAAAATAATTTTAAACCAAAATATCTTATATCAAAAGATAAAGTAAAGGTTTTAGAAGATATTATAAATGCCGCACAGGAAGTAGATCAAATTCTATTATTTCAAGACGGAGATAGGGAAGGCGAGGCAATAGCATACCACTTGTTTGAATACTTAAAAAGTTCCGGCAAGCCTATCAAAAGGGCGGTTTTTAGAGAGATTACAAAAAAGGGAATTCAAGAGGGACTGGATAATCTACGTAATATTGATATGAATTTAGTTCATTCACAAGAGACACGAAGAATATTAGATCGCCTTATTGGATTTTTAGTATCACCTTTTCTTATGAATTTTTATGGAGAGAAATTATCATCCGGCAGAGTTCAGAGTCCAACCGTACGAATGATTTCCGAAAGAGATCAGGAAATAGATGCCTTTAAACCGGAAGAATATTGGAATGTTTCTGCTACTTTTGAAACTGCAAAAAAAGAAAAATTTATTGCTAAATTAGATTATAAACCAAAATCTTTAAAAGAAACAGATGCTCTTATTCATAAACTAAATACTATTAATGATTTTATGGTTTCAAATGTTAAAGCACAAAAAAAGAAAGTTAAACCAGACCCACCTTTAACCACTATTAAACTTCAACAGTATATGGCTAAGAAATTTGGGATCTCAGCAGAAGATACAATGAAGTCCGCACAGAGTTTATATGAAGATGGTATTATATCATACCACCGTTCTGATAGCGTTCGTGTTAGTGATGAGTCTCTGAAATCTCTTAGAAAATGGATGAATGAAAATAATTTAGATCATCCAAAAACAGCAAATGCATACGAAACAAAGTCGGCTGCCCAAGACGCACATACGGCAATTTGTCCCACGTCAGTTGATTTAATTCCATCAAAAATATTATTATCAAGAAATGATAAACAAGTCTATGATACAATTTGGAGATTTTTCGTGGCCTCTCAAATGAATTCTGCGGTCTGGAGTTCTCTTTCTGTAAAATTAACTTCATTGTCAGATAAAAATATAAGTTTTTCTATATCAGGAAAAGCATTAGAATATAATGGATACTTACAATTATTCAATACAGATTATGATAAAGAAATTAATATACCACTACTTACTAAAAAAGATTTAGTAGATATCTTACATGATAAGATAACGAAGGAGCAGAAATTTACACAGCCACCAGCAAGATTTAATGAATTTACAATTTTAAAGGAGTTAGAAAAATACAATATAGGAAGACCAGCAACTTATGGAAGTATAATTTCTACAATATTTTCTAGAAATTATGTAGAAAGAAACGGATCAAGTTTTAGATCGACTGACTTGGGTAAAAAAATTAATTCAATATTAGTTAATTATTTTAAATATATGGAATACGAATATACTGGTCTTTTAGAAAAACAGTTAGATGATATTGCTGATGGTAAGATTGATGAGTTAAAAGTATTAAATGATTTTTTCACAGAGTTTAAGCAAAAATTAGATCAGGCGTATTTAGATAATGGCGGTACTTTGTGTGATAAATGTGGAAGTCCAATGCGTTCTCTTACAAACAAAAAAGATGGTTCAAAATTTTTAGGATGTGGTAATTATCCGTTATGTTTTTCAACCAAGTCAATAATTAAACAAGCAAGCTAAAAATCTACTGATATAGGTAAATAAGAAAGGTGAATTTTACATGAGAAAATCTGATAAAAAATCTACAAAAAATAAATATGATATAGAAGCTTCTGGACCCCCGGAATTTGATTATTCATATTTTACTCCATTACAAGTTATTGTTGGAGATAATTTTGATAGGGCTTTTAAAATTTTTAAGTCGGCAGTACAGCAAGATAAGATTCTTGCACTTTATAAGCAGAAGCAGGCATTTGAAAAGCCATCGGTTAAGAAACGCAGAAAAAGAAACGAATCATTGAAACGAACTGCTGATGCCGATTTAAAGCAAAGAAAGATTTTATCAGGGGAATATGATAAAGAAAAAAAGAAAAAGCTAGATATGAAAGAGCGCAAGAAAAGGGAACAAGACCAAATAAATAAAAAGGTTTTGGATTAAAATGACTGAGCATAAAAAAGAAATAATTGATGTTTTTGATTTGCCAGAAAATATTCTTTCTACACCGAAAGATGTTATTAAAAATCCGGCACGTAAAATTCCTAAATTTCAAAAACCATATGAGCCAGAGTATCAGAGGCTTGGAAAAGACCCAAAATCAATTTCTGGTACTGGTACAAAGGTAAATGTAATTGCCTCCAAACCAGAACCCATAAAAGATCACCCATCACAAGAAGAAGATGTTTCCGTCAGTTCTTTCGGAGATGAACACTATGATTCATTAGGGCGCCAAATTTCAATTGAAAATGGTATGATGATTGATAATAATGATTTTATAGAATTAGGGCCATATGAACCAAGATTATCTGCAAAAAAATCACCAGTTGTAGAAGCAGGCGGTGAAAAAAATCCTGCTACAACACCACAAGAGGGCAATTTTATATTAATGGTATTAAATAAGACGGTTATAGTGGGATCTAAATCAGAGGTAGAAGAAAAAGTGAAAAATATTCTTTATGGAGAAGATTTAGAATATAAAGGGGTAGTTGTTAATCTTGATGATATAGTTGTGCTTAAAAGACTATCTATTAAAACTGGAATTTTTGTGAGTGAATAAAATGTCAGAGGAAAAAACAACAGAAATAGTTAGAACGGCTAGTGATGTTTTGCTTGCTATAGAAAGTAAAATGGATACTATACTTAAAATTGCCAATCAAAGTGATTCTAATATAAAGACGGCATTGAATAGAATTAATAGAGTTTATCTTTATATTGATGGATTAGAAAAAGAAATGGCGGCTGAACTTCAAAAAAATCAGGTAGCCCCCAACCAAACTCCTATTATAACAATTCCATCAACAACTATTCAAGACAATAGAATTAATTCACCGGAGATTGTTGTGCATGAATCTAGTGAGCCATCTACCGGCAGAAGGGGTGCGGTTAATCAGCCCGTTCAACAAGAGTCAGAAATAAAAGATAATTCTAATGCAAAGAAAATACCGGTTGTTCAGAGGATTACAGATAGCACAGGTAAGGATTTATATTTAGCTGACACATTTATTTTTGATAGCAATGGTCAGCAGGTAGCAAAGACTAAAACTAATGCAGTTGGTAAGTGGCAGGCATACTTACCACCGGGTCAATACAAAGTTAAAATTGAGAAGGTCGACGCCGCCTCCAAGAAAAAGATTGAGAGCGAACAGACTATAACGGTTCCAAATTCAAATTCAACATTTACATTGCCAGTAGCGATTATACGGAGATAAAATGAGTTTAAAATTTAATTTAGAGATGTGTAATGGAAAAGAAATTAATATTATTATGGATGGATCTGGATCAGCACTACACGGTGAACTTGTTGCGGTAGATATATGTTATTTTATAATGAAAACTAGATGGTCAGATAGACAGATTTTTGATATGCAAAAATTACAAAGTTTTTGGTGTACTGAAGATAAATTGAAAGATAATGAGTAATGAAAAAGTTTTCTACGATTGTTGCTGATCCCGCTTGGAGCTTTTCTGATAAACTTAAAATGTCAGATGTAAAAAGAGGTGCATCATCTAACTATCCAGTAATGTCAATTCAAGATATTTGTGATTTGCCGGTAAAAGAAATTGCTGACCCAACAGGATGCCTTCTTGCTCTTTGGGTTCCGTCTTCATTATTAGAAGATGGTTTAAGGGTGATGAACGCATGGGGCTTCAAATCTAAAAGCACATATGTCTGGGTAAAACGAAAGAAAAATATATTTAGTGTTTTACTTAAAAATATTATACAGTTATCTTCTGGTGAAATTAAATTAGAAGATATGTTAGGATTTGGAATGGGACACAGCTTTCGACAATGCCACGAGATTTGTTTAATAGGAATAAATAATAGTGGTATTTATAAAAAATTACAAAATAAATCACAACGATCAGTATGCATAGAAGAGAATATGAAACACTCCGCAAAACCGGAAAATCTTCAAGATAGTTTAGATTTAATGTTTGAGATAGGGGGTGATAAGAAAATCGAGTTATTTGCACGCCGCCAAAGAAAAGGATGGACGTGTTTGGGAAATGAAATTAACGGAAAAGATATTAAAGAGGAACTGTTAGAGATTATCAATGAAGGAAAAGATTAAAGTTTTATTACTAAATTCTACAGATACCTTTCTTTCATTTATTTCAGAGAGAAAAGCCCTTAAACTTTTGTATAAAGAAAAGGTTGATATTGTATCTAATTGGGAAAAAATTAAATACTTTTTTAGCGGAAAGACAATTCATCTTCCTGCGATAATTAGACTAAAATATTATGTAAGCATTAAATTTAAAAGAATAGTATTCTCTAGAATATCAGTTTTTAAAAGAGATCAATATATGTGTTCGTATTGTGGAGTGCATGTAAGCCCAAATAGTATAACAATGGATCATATTATACCAAAAAGCCACGGGGGCAAATCAACATTTCTTAATTGTGTTGCCTCTTGCGCAAAATGTAATATAAAAAAAGCAAATAATACACCAGAACAAGCCAACATGCCTTTACTTAAAAATCCAGAGGTACCGGCACAATATCTTTTTGATTTATATAATTCTGATGAGTGGCACGATAGCTGGGAGAAATTTTTAAAATAAACTTAACTTATGTCCGAATAACTATTATTTTGGCATTTTATAGAACGTGATTGATATTTCATCAATCAGATTGGAGGTGATACATGGCGAAAAAAGCAAAATCGACGAAGTCTACCAAGACCAAGTCAACTAAGGTAAAAAAAGGCAAGAAATCTTCAAAGTGATTTAATTATCACCCCGAAAGTTTTAACAGGTGCGTTTCTATAAAAAGGACGCACCTGTTCTTTTTTTAGCATATACTTATAGGAGCAATCGTGATTAATATAAAAAAATATTTTCCTTTCATGCATAAAAAACAAAAAGAAAAACAGTTGGAACAAATACCACTTTATATTGAATTGCCATTAGAACCAATTCCTAAAAATAAAGAAGAAGATAAAAGAGATCCAATAGAAATAAAGTTATTTTAAATGTTATGTTCAAACTGCTCAAAATTAGCAATATTAACTTCTAATAGAAACTGTGTTAGATGTAAAGGGTCTATACTTAATACTCTTTCTTGTATATGTGATAGGTGTTCAACTGAACAGAATATATGCTCTATATGTTTAAAGAAAATATTAAATCCTGCAACTTTTATTAGAAAAAGTTCAAAGGGGGGTTGCAGAAGTTGCGGAGGACATTAAGTTAGGATTATAATGATTATAGTAGATAATGAAGAGGCATTACGAGTTCATTGCGAAGACGTCAAAGAAAATGAGATTGGGCATATTATTGATTTGCTCGATATCGAATTATCTTATTCAGAAAAAATGGGAAGACCTGGAATTGGATTAGCGGCCCCACAAATAGGTTTGGGTAAACGAATTGCTATTGTTAGATATGATAAATATAAAATTAATTTAGTTAATTGTAAAATTTCTCACCAATATGATTTAGAAATGTTTAAAGAAGAAGGGTGTCTTTCTTTTCCTAATAGAGTAGAAAATACCATGAGATATCAAGAAATACATGTGGTTGATAATTTGGTATATCCATATTCATTTATATTAACAGGATTATTGGCAGTAATAGTACAACATGAGCTTGATCATCTTAATTCAATATTACTTCCAGACCGCGCAATAAAAGAAGAAAAAACTAAAATTGGAAATAATGATCCGTGCTTCTGCGGTTCAAATAAAAAATTTAAAAAATGTCATAAATTATTGGAGATTAAAAATGGATAAAAATATTTCAGATCAAATGTTATTAATAGCAGAATTAACAATTAAAGTTGCTGCTATGGAACGACTTTTGCTTAAACAAAAAGTTCTTACACAAGAAGAACTCACGGGAGAAATGAAGAAGGTTTCCGAAGAGATCATTTCTGTTATTTCTACGCAGCAAACACTAGCCGCAATAAAAGACACTAAACAAAATTAATAAAGGAATAAGACAATGTCAAAAATAGTAAAAAAAGCAACTGTTAAAAAAACAGCGCCAAAAAAAGAAGCCATTAAAGAAGAAACAAAAGTAGAAGAAATAAAAGTAGAACCAAAAGAAGTAGTTAAAGAAGCTGAGAAGAAAACTAATGCAGAGATAATATGGGATGATATTAAAAATAGAAATATCAATATGTTTTCTATGATTTGTAAAGTTTCGTCATATTGCAACTCAATTCCACTCGATCCAACAAGATGTTTCTTAACACTAAAAGTAAGCTCAGTTCTTGCTTCATTAGAAGATGAGCTTGGTAAAGAGTATGATTTTGAACTTATTGATAAATATGTTGCTATTTCTAAAAAAGTAAAAAAGGAGACAAATCATGGCTTTTCAAGATAAACCAATCGCCAAACAAAAAAAGGGATTAAAGATTAATAATGAGTCGTCTGAAATTTTACCCCCTGAACCCAGTAATAAGGAATCATTTAATAAACTGGCTGATGAGGCAATTATAAAATCAAATGAGCAAAAAGAAAGATCATTGATGCTTGGTCTTCAATTTAAAAAATTAATTGAAGATAAAGTATTAATTCAAAACAAAACATCTATTAATCAAGATATAGAAAAAGAAATTGTTGGCAAATTAGCTAATTTAGCGCTTGAAATTAACTCTGATGAAAATCAACCAGAGGGAATGGGATCTGTAGCAATTTGTTCATTATTAATGAAGATGAATTTATTGCAAAGAGATATAATAAATAATTTATCTTACAAAGTAGAACAGTTAGATAAAAAATTAAGCGATCAAAACTCTCACACTAAAAAACTAGAAGGAATTAGTGGCTAAAATATTTACCAATAAAGAACAGGTATTGTTATTATTAACTGAGGAACAAGAAAGATACGGTTCTTACATACAATTATGTGCCCAATACAAAACAAATCCGGATCAAATTATTACGGCGAAACATCTTTCCAAGATAGAAACATTGGAAATGATAATAAAAATATTATAAATAAAGCAAATTCAGTTGATATTGCCGAAATATTTCAAAAATATAATTTGAAAGTAGGGCAATATAATTCAAGTATAATATGTCCATTTCCTTTTCATAAAGAAAACTCAGCATCATTTAATTTTTATAGAACTACAAATAGCTTTAATTGTTTTGGATGTAAAAATGGAGGTGGCACAGTATGTTTTGTGGCTCTAATGGAAAATATATCTAAATTAGAAGCCGCCCAAAGAATTATAAATGATTTCAATGTAGATGTCAATACTATAGATAATGTATATGTTGATCATGAGAAAAGAAATTTAGCTTATTTAGAGTTCTCAAAACTAGTAAGAGAATTTATTCAAATGAATAACTCAAGTGAATCACTATTTTTTGTAGAAAAATTGTCAATAGTTTTTGACAGTATAAATCAAAAACATAATTTGGATTATGATGGAATAGTCAAATTAATTAATATTTTAAAAATTAAACTGGAACAATACAATTAGGAAATCATATGGCAATTACAGTAATTCTTGGTGATCCACATGTCGGGCGCAGTTTAACACTTGGCCGTGCTGGTATTGGTAGTGAGCTAAATAGTCGAGTAGTAGACCAATTAAATATTTTAGATTGGGTTCTACTTAAATCTATTGAAGAGGGCGCAGAAAATATTATCATTACCGGAGATGTTTTTGAAGATACAAAGCCCCATCCAACATTAATTGCTCTTTTTATGTCTTGGCTTAAAAGTTGTTCAGCAAGTGATGTGAGCGTTCACATTATACAAGGGAACCACGACATATTAAGAAGTGGTCAGTTTTATGTTTCCGCACTTGATGTAATTTCAGAAGCAGAAATAGAAAATGTATTTGTGTATAAAGACATAGCAACCATACATACTAGTGGCGCTTCCTTTACTTTAATTCCATTTAGAGACCGCCGATCATTTGACACTAGCTCTAATTTAGAGGCATTAAGTTTATTAAGTAGTAAATTTCCATACGAACTTGCTGAAATAAATAGAAACTTTCATAAAGTAGTCATTGGACACTTGACAATAGATAAAGCAATTCCGGTTGGTGATGAAATTGATGATCTTACAAATGAATTATTTTGTCCATTAGAAATGTTTGAGGGCTATGATTATGTTTGGATGGGACATATTCATAAACCACAAATTTTACAAAAGCATCCTTATATTGCTCATATCGGAAGTATGGATTTATCAAATTTTTCAGAAAGTGAGCACACAAAGCTAATAACAGTATTTGATTCAAGCAAAAGTCAGCCATTTAAATATTTAGAAATACCAACACGTCCATTAAAACAAATTTCTATTTCAGTACCATTTGATATTGTTGATAGTACAAATTTTGTATCAAATAAAATTCTAACCTCAGATAGCTTATCAAAGGCTATAATTAGATTAAATGTATCGTTTGATAATCCAGGCGCTATTAGTTTAGATAGGAAAAAGATAGAAGAAGACTTAAATTCTATGGGAGCATTTTATATTTCAAGAATAGATGAACATAGAAAAATATCATCCATTAAAAAAGATGAAAATAATAAAATTGATAATACAATTACAGAGGGAACTGCAATTAAAATGTATGCAGATATGAATATAGAAGAAGAAATGAAGTCTAGTTTTACTACATTGGCTAATTCTTTAATAAAAGAGTTTATTGCGGAGACTGATAAATGACACCTTTAAAACTAAAAATAGAAGATTTTTGTGGATATGGAACTGCTGAAATAGATTTTAATGATTTTTCTAGTGCTGTAATTATTGGTAATATAAAAGGAAATGATAAATTTTCTAATGGCTGCGGTAAAAGTACAATTTTTAATGCAATTAAATACGCCATATTTAATGAAATAAGTTTTTCTTCATTAGAAAAAATTATTAGACATGGCATTGATGTGTGCAAGGTATCTTTTGAATTCCAATCTGATATGGATGATAATTCAGTATATAAAATTATTAGATCTAAATCTAAAAAAGGAGGGTCTGATGTTAGGTTATTTAGGAGAGCAAATAATGAGTGGGAAGATATTACGCAGAGAAGAAATACAGATACCGAAAAAGAAATTAATAAAATAATTAAAATTAATTATAAAACTTTTTGTAATTCAGTTTTATTTGCTCAAAAAGATAAATTTAATATTGCTGAATTTACTCCTGAAAAAAGAAAGATAGTTCTTAAAGACGTATTACAATTATCTGTATATTCTAAATACGAGGCTTTTACTAAAAAGAAATCTAATGAATTAGTAAAAGAAATAGAAAAATATAAAACAATTATATCTACATTGGGAGATCCAGAAAAAGATATAAAAGATTTAGAAATTAAAGTAGAAGAAATTTCTACTTTCATTCAAGAAAAAGAAAAAATATTAATTGATGAAAAAAAATATCAATCAGATGAAACAAAATTATATTCAGATAAAGAATCTAAATATTCAGATTTAGAAAAACAACTAAGTAATTTTATTTCTACTAAATCTAAATTAGAAATTGAAATTAATAAAATTCAAGAAAATATTGATGAATATAATAGAAAAATAAATTCACTGTCAAAAGAAGGAAAAGAATTAATTTTAAATAAAACATCTCTTTTAGAAGATATTGAAAATCTTCATAAATTTAAAGTACATAATATATTAGAAATAAATAAAAATTTAGAAAAAACATTAAAAGAAATTTCGTTAAATCAAACAGAATATAAAATTACAGAGAATAGATTAATTGAACTTAAAATACCTGTTCCTAAAAATAGTACGTGTGGTCATTGCAGACAGAATATAACAGATGAGTCTCGTGATAATTGTATAAGTAAAATTAATAAAGAAATTGAAGAAAAAGAATTGTTTTTATTAAATTTAAAATCATATATTACAAAAATAAAAACAGAAGAAAATGATGAAAGAAAATTAGTTCTTCAACAAGAAAAATATGAAAAAGAAATTTTAAATAAACAAAACTCATTAGATTTAAAACTAAAAGAAATAGAAAATAAAAGACATATTTATTCTGAATATAAATCATTATTAGATAATAGCAACTCATCTTTTTTAAATAAAAAGGAAGAATTATCAAATTTAATTAAAGAAAATTTAAATTCTAATTTGGATGAATTGGCAAAAATTAAACTCGATATAAAAGAATCTAAATTAAAATTAGATACATTAAATACTAATGTAAATAAGTCCATATTTGAAAATAATCAATTATCTAACAATAAAGCAGTTTTAATAAATAAAATTGATGAAAAAAATAAAGATATAGAAAAATTATTGGATTTAAATAAAAATCTTTATTTATTAGAAAATAATTTTATTCTTCATCAAAAAGTAATTCAAGCATTTAGTTCTGGTGGAATCCCCGCTTTAATTACACATAATATTTTAGATGATTATCAATACGAATCAAATGTTATTTTAACTAAATTAAGACCGGGACTTCAATCAAGGTTTTTTGTTATTAAAGATAGGGCAGACGGAGATCAAGAAGATACATTAGAAATAGCTTATACACTTAATGGTCATGAGCTAGAATATGCACAGTTATCAGGAGCACAACAAGTAATTGCATCTTTTGCTTTAAAATTGGGATTACTTGCAATTATTAAAAAAAGATTAGGTGTCGATATAAAAATGATATTGATTGATGAAGTAGATCAGGCAATAGATGAGGGTAGTTTAGAAATTTTTGAGGAAGTGGTTAGGAAACTTCAAGAAGACTATAAAATACTTCTAATAACACATAACAATAATTTAAAAGCACAATTCAATACTGCAATTTTAGTTGAGCAGGATGAAAACTTTATTTCAACAGCAAAAGTGGTCAATGCCTGGTAAAACTAATATAGCAATATCTGGTAAGGCAAACTCTGGTAAGAATACGGTATCTGATTTACTTTTTAAAGGAACGAGATCTTTTATAGATAATAGCAATAAAATTTATGCTATAGCCGAACCAATTAAAAATATGGTAAAATTAATGTTTCCGGAAGCCAAAGATGAATTTCTATTTGGGGCTAGTAAATTAAGGTCAGAAATAATTGATCCTAAATATAAGGATAGTAATGGAAATCCTCTAACATACAGACAGGCGCTTATGGATATAGGAACATTGGGTAGAAAATATAATTCAGATGTATGGGTAAATTGTTTAGATTATAAATTCAAAAATTTCAATGGATCTATTTTCATTGTATCAGACTTAAGATTTATTAATGAATATAATTATCTAAGAAATAATAATTTCTATAAAATTAGAATTATTAGAGATGAACAAGAAAAACTTGATGATATATCAGAAATAGAACAAGAAAAGATACCTGATAGTGATTTTGACAGTGTTATTAATAATAATGGGAATATGATAAATTTATCTCAACAAGTATTGAAAATAGCGAAAAAACTAGGTATTTAATAATATTGAATACTCTTATGATCCCAGAGAAATCTAAGAAGTTATTTATAGACAAATATGTTGATTTTGGCGGAGATAAGTTTTACAATTTTTTAGAGAATTATGGGGAAAACGAAATAGGTAAGAAAAAGAAAGTTTCACCAGAGCTAGAACTATTGGGATATTATAATAAGTTTCTTGTTTTATATAGAAGAGATAATAATCAGGTTTTTTTAGAAATTGCTAAACTTTTTCGTAGAGCTGCACATAAAACTTATAGGGTTATGTTAAAAAGAAAGATAATTGATATAAACCATAAATTTTTGAATTTAGTAGGATAATATGTCAGTTATAGCAATTACTATTATAGAAAGCTCAATACAAACTATGCCAGGAATTCCGGATACCATTGCCCTTACAACTAATGAACCGGCCACAGTTTTTTATACTTTAGATGGTAGTGCACCCGATACTTTTTCACCAATTTACGTAGCTCCCATCATAATGCCGCAAAGCAAGTTGAAAGTAAGTTTGAACATTTTTGCAACCAATGGAATAGATAACTCCGCGGTAATAACAAAAGAATATAATATTGACGTTAGCAAGGTTATAACTGCAACTGATAGTAGAGTTCCACATTCGGCAGTTTCTAACTTAGGAAATAGTAGTGATAATAATAGTGAGTATCCTTTTGGCAGAAATGCACCATCACCTGATTTTCAATATTTAGGTGCCAGTAATGCAGGTACGACAATTTATAATGAGTCGTTGCCAGCAGAAGCAACTGGCTATAATCAGAATATGATCCCTGACGGTTATAGCAATTCACCGGTCGATCCATTTAGTATAATTTATAGTACGGCGAATTTCGAAAATGTGATCACCCCAGGCGTAGGTAGTTTGCCAGCAAAAACTAAAATTATTGGAAAGAGCACACCGGTAGAATTTACACAAGGATATAGTTCTACAAGCGATAAAATGTTTAATCCAAAAGCTTTCGTAGTATATCAGGATAGTTCTACGGAAGATCCTAGTAATCCAGCAATAATAAATCGCGATCACTTCAATTTGGAACCAGCTGAAATAACTCGTGACGGCGCATTATTGTTCAATAATTCACTTGACACCCCAACAACTAGTGGTAATTTTATAAGATCGGCATATAACGAAAGAACTAATGAACTTACGAATTATTTCTATGATGCCAACGTTAACCGTTGGATTATATCTAAAACACCTTATATGCCAAATCATAATATGAGCAATTTAGGACATATGGTTTACCCAAGGAACCAAGGCGTTGGAATGGTTTTTGACTGGGTTCAATATATGTATCGTACACTTATCTAAATCAATATAACTCACTAACATATATTCGCTATGCCACTATCTTATATATATGAGCGAAATTATCAAATTGTCCGCATCAAAATCTAAATTATTTGATTCGTGCAAAAAGAAATATAATTATTCTTATAATTTACATTTACCAAAGAAGCAGTGGGATTTTCACGTCCTAGGAAAATTTATACATGCAATTTTAGAAAACTTTCATCGAGAACTTTTAAACGGATCAAAAG
>OBLU010001533.1_pt1 | contig 21476 bp, 20 predicted proteins | sample 1518681 | NCBI WGS metagenome assembly OBLU01 (sample SAMEA3539304, study PRJEB22396) | soil metagenome | biome: tundra; feature: field; material: soil | place: USA | collected 2010-05 | depth 0.15 m
TCACGCGCAACCCCCGCTGCGACCGCGCCAACATCCTCGCCGACTTCCCCGAGATGGCGCGCCGCCTCGAGAGCGCCGAAGTCGTCTCCCAGCAGCGCGGCGCGGTCACGGCGTCCTGTAAACTCCACCGCGTCGCCACGGACTTCGTCGCGCTCATCGGCGACGCCTCCGGTTCTGCCGACGCGATTACCGGGGAAGGACTGGCCATCTCCTTCCGCCAGGCCCACGCCCTTGCTGAGTCCGTCCAATCGGGGTCGCTGGAGCCCTATCGCCGCGCCCACAGCCAGATCGGCAAGCTGCCCATCGCGATGGGGGAACTCATGCTCACTCTCGACCGCTGGCCCGCCCTGCAGGTCCGCGCCATGCGGGCGCTTGCCGGCACGCCGATCTTCTTCCAGGAGCTGCTGCAGGCGCATATGGGGGAGAAGAGCCTGGCGTCGGTACTTCTGCGCCGCGGTCCCCGCTTCGGCTGGAGCCTGATCACAAAAGGAGCCCATGCATGAATACTCTGCGCAGCCACAATGCACGCCGCCACAACTTCTCTCTGCTCTCCGGCCTTGCCGTCCTGCTGGCTGTCGGCATCCCGGCTCTTGCGCAGACGGCGGCGCCGATCGACATCAATCTCGATCCCGCGGCCACCTCGATCCACTGGACACTGAACACTACGGTCCACACGGTCCACGGCACGTTCAAGCTCAAGAACGGTTCCTTCCACATCGATCCCGTGACCGGCGAGGCCTCAGGCCAGATCGTGATCGACGCCACCAGCGGCGAAAGTGCTGACTCGGCCCGCGACAATCGGATGCAAAGCCTTGTTCTGGAGAGCCCCAAGTATCCGACCATCACTTTCCGCCCCACCCACGTCGTGGGCAAGGTCGATCTCTCCGCGCCTGGCCCGGTCACGGTCGAGGGTTTCCTCAACCTCCATGGTCAGGACCACCCCATGCAGATCACCGTCAACCTGCACCCGCAGGCTACGTCGGTCGCGCTGGCGGTGCACTTCGCTGTCCCCTATGTCGCGTGGGGACTCAAGGACCCCAGCACCTTCATCTTCCGGACGGACAAGCAAGTGATCCTCGACGTTGACGCCACGGCCATCCCGGTCGGCGCTTCGCATGCGACGGACTCCGCGGCGCGTCCCATCCTCCGCCCATCGGAGACTCATCTGGCGCGCTAGCCGCGTTTACACTGATGCGGAGGGCTCTGCCTTGAGGCTTTGTGCCGCACTCGTGTTCGCCTGCGTCTTCTGCGCAAGCACCCCCGCCGTGCTGGCGCAGTCGCCGGTCCCTCCTGATTCGCAGGCTCCCACCATCAGCAGCCAGTCCACGCTGGTCCTCGTGCCGGCGCTCGTCCGCAGCAAGGCGGGCGAACTCATCTTCACGCTCAAGGAAGATGATTTTGTGCTCACCGACGACGGCGTTCCGCAGAAGCTCCACCTCGAGCAGGACACCGGCGGCGAACCCCTGGCGTTGGTCGTCGACATCGAAGGAGGAGGTGCGGGCGCTCGCGAACTCGCGAAGTACGCCGCGCTCAGCCCGATGATCGAGTCCGTCGTCGGCGATGTCCCCCACCGGGTCGCGGTCGTCGGATACGACAGTTCGCCCGTCCTGGTGCAGGACTTCACTTCCAACATCGACGTTGCGGCACACGCCATTGAAGCGCTGATCGCCGACAACAACGGCGACGACGGTGCCGCCACGCTCGACTCGCTCGGATTCTCGCTGGACCTCCTCCGCAAGCAGCCCATTGAGTACCGCCGCGCCATCCTGCTCATAAGCGAGAGCAACGACCGTGGCAGCCACTTCAAACTGGTGGACGCCCTGCACGCGATCAGCGACACCAATACGACCATCTACAGCATCGGGTTCTCCAGCGGCGTCTCCGACTTCAAACATGAGTCCGTCAAAGCGCTGGGCGACTCAACTCCCGGCCCGGCGCACGGCTGCATGAGCCGCGATCCTAACGATCCCAACGTCAACGTGAAACAAAATCCCGCCGAACAGGCTTACGACTGCCTGAGCCTGCTGGCTCCGCCTCTGCGCCTCGCCAAGGCCGCCGCCATCGCGGCCTTCGACGGCTTGCAGAAGAACATCCCCGAGACCGTCGCACGCCTCACCGGCGGCGAGTACTTCAAGCTCACCAACGCCAAGAGCCTGGAGCGCGATCTTGCCACCATCTCCAACCACATCCCCAATCGCTACATTCTCAGTTTCCAGCCGCAGTCGCCCCATGCGGGCTTCCACGCCATCGTCCTGACCGCGCCCAAATACAGCGGCCTCGAGATCTCCGCGCGAAACGGCTATTGGGCCGACACCGTTGCTGCACCGACGCCTCAGCCTTAGCGCCTGTTCTTTCACCTGAATCCGCCTGAGAACCCGTCACCCGGAAATTTTCCTCCGGCCTTGGTCGACGCTGCGTGTCTAATCGTAAAAACGTGATGTTAGTCACAAGGACCAAGGGACGATTGCGGGTATACCAGCATCAGAATGGATGGATTGCAGTATCGGATCGCGTCTTTCATCTTTTTTCTGAGGTGAGCCTGGATGAAGCGAGGGATTCACGATCGCCTGAATAGGAGCAGGTTGAAGGTTGTCATCGCCGCAGTCGTCGCCGCCTTGGCCGCGTTTCCGTTGGGCGCGGCCGCAAGGCAGCCTGGCGGCAAGATGCTTTGCAACGAGGGCGGAGTGCTTTGCGTTCCCGGGTCGCTCCAGAACTCCCTCGTCAACAATCCCCTCAAGCTCGATCTCCAGGTCAACTCGCCAAAAGACGTGGATGTGGATTGGGAGCTGCGGGAGGGTAGCGGCAGCGTCCTCGCCGTCGGGTCCACGGAAGGCCTTAAGGATTATCCTGGCGAGGATACAGGCTATGCCTTCCACGTAACCGACTTCATTCTCAAGCCCGCGTCGTCGGAGAGGGGAACGTTGATTCTCACCCCGATTCGCCACAAAGCGAATGATGATGACGATGGCCAAGAGCTGCCGCAGTTAACAATCCCCGTTCGCTTGTCCACACGACGTTCCATCGTGACCATCGCGGAGCCAGAGGATCCCAACCGTTTTCATGACGAGTTCTACAACTGGGCGAATATGCATGTTTCCACCGACCCGACCCCATACCGTACGGGTATACCGTTCACGCCGAACCGGATCGAGGTGATGTATTTCGATCGCAGCGTCGCCGTGGGGATCACGGCCGCCGCGGTCATCAACCGCTACCAGGGCGAAAGTCCGTGGTACCTCACCCACTGGTCGCGGGTTGGTAAGACGGCCCATGTTGCCATGGACGGTTCGGGATGGTCGGGCGTCAGCAACTACGTTTCGTTGCTGAACTACGTCATCCGGCGCTCCATGCTCTCCATTCCGGGCGTCGAAGACTACGTCTACGATCGGACCAACTAGGGCGAACAACCGCGGGATGCGCGCGAGTCCCAGGTGCCGGCAGAGCGCCAGAGAACGCGCTGGCGAGCGAGACGTCATTCACCCTCCGCATTTGCAATTAACTGCAGAGAAACCTGCAACTGTATCACGTCCGGACCTTCTTTTTTCGCATTTTATTTGCCGTGAACCGGTTTGAAGCCTAGAATAGAGACTGTGACCTTTCCGCAGGCCTCCCCCACACCCGACCACAAGCGCTATTTCATCGAGAAACTCGGTTTATCCGAGCGCCTGATGGAACGTTGCCTGGGCGAGGCGCTCTCCGCCGGCGGCGACTACGCAGACCTTTATTTTGAGTCTGTTACCTCGACATCGCTGGGCATCGACGAGTCCCTGGTAAAGTCCGCCAGCCAAGGCATCAGTGTCGGTTGCGGCATTCGCGTTCTCTCTGGCGAGCGTACCGGCTATGCCTATACGGATGATCTTTCCTCCGACCGGCTGCTGCGCGCAGCGCGGACGGCGGCCCTCATCGCCAGCGGCCCGGCCAAGGAGCAGATGTCCGGCTTTCGCCACACCTCCGACGCCCCTACCCTTTATCCCATAGCCGGGGCCACCGCAGACGCCGAGATCGCGGCCAAACTCGAACTCATCCAGCGCGCCGACAAGGCCGCCCGCGCCTTCGATCCGCGCATCACACAGGTGCGCGCCGGATTCAACGATGAGCTTCGCCGCATCCTTATCGCGGCCTCGGACGGCACCTTCGCCTCCGACACCCAGCCACTCGCGCGCCTCAACATCTTCGTCATCGCCAAGGATGCCAGCGGTAATGAAGGCGCGGGCGCCACCGCACGGGGAACCTCCGGCGGCGGCGGCCGCGTGACACTGGACTTCTTTGAAGGCGCCCACTCGCCCGAGCACTATGCGAGCGAGGCTGCCCGGACCGCCATCCTCCAACTCAGCGCGATCGCTGCTCCGGCCGGAGAGATGCCTGTCGTCCTCGGCCCCGGATGGCCCGGCGTCCTGCTGCACGAAGCGGTCGGCCACGGTCTCGAGGCAGATTTCAACCGCAAGAAGACCTCCGCCTTCGCCGGTCTCATCGGGCAGAAGGTCGCCAGCGAGAAGGTCACGGTTGTCGACAACGGCCGCATGCCCAATCGCCGCGGATCTATTAATTTGGATGATGAGGGCAACCCCACCCAGGAGAACGTCCTCATCGAGAACGGCATCCTCAAGGGCTATCTCTCGGACAAGCTCTCCTCGCGCCTGATGGGCACGCCCAACACCGGCTCCGGCCGCCGCGAGAGCTACCACCACATCCCCATGCCGCGCATGACCAACACCTACATGCTCAACGGCGACGATATGCCGGAAGACATCATCAAGTCCGTGACACGAGGCCTCTATGCCGTCAACTTCGGCGGCGGCCAGGTCGATATCACGAACGGGAAGTTCGTCTTCTCCGCCTCCGAGGCTTACCTCATCGAAGACGGCAAAGTCACTCGTCCGGTCAAGGGCGCAACCCTGATCGGCAACGGGCCCGAAGCTCTGAAGTACGTTTCCATGGTGGGGAATGACCTCGCCCTGGATGAAGGAATTGGCACCTGCGGCAAAGCCGGGCAGAGCGTGCCCGTAGGTGTCGGCATGCCAACCATAAGGCTCGACCGTATGACGGTCGGCGGAACAGGACAATAGAACACCATGGCAGCCGAACGCGAAAAGATGTACGAGTGTGAAGTCAAACGGCGGCGCATGAAGGCTGGCGGCGGTTACGAGCCTTTCTGGAAGGTCAAGAACGTCGCGGTAGCGCTTTCCGACGCCGACACCGACTTCCGTTGCAAGGATTGCTTCGGCCAGGTCAAACTGCTCGGCCGCAACGGCAAGAATGGAACCGTGCCCTACGTCGAGCACAAACTCTCAGCCGACGCTGAGTTCTGCCCCTCCGGCCTGCTCTTCAAGAAGGCCACTGACGGCCGTGAACCCAGACCCTCCGCAAACCCCGTCGAGTAGCGGAAACGTACTTCGCGCACCATCAGAATCGTTGCGCATCCCGAGTACCTTCGCGCCGCTCTGGCAGTAGTCACAACTTGCGCATCATGCGGCACCGGCCCCTGGGATATTCGTTTCCTATGATCGGCGGATGTCGCACTCAACTCGATCCATAACCGCAACACAAAGGAGTACCTCATGGCCGCTGAATCCGAAAAAATCTACGAGTGCCAGGTCAAACGCCGGCGCCTCAAGGTCGGCGGTGGCTATGAGCCTTTCTGGAAGCTCAAGTCCGTCACCGAAGCCCTCATCGACGACGACACTGAGTTTCGCTGCTCCGACTGCACCGGCGCCGTCAAGATCCACCGCCATCACGTGCCCGACTCACCGCCGCCGCACATCGCGCACAAACTGAAGAGCGACTCCGAATACTGTCCTGCTGGGCTCCACTTCCGCAAGGCGACCGACGGCCGCACGCCCCGCATGTCCGAACACCCAGTGCGCTAGGCAGAAGCGAAGGTTCGCGACCTCTTGAAGATGTTGCATCAGGACGGCTGGTACTTGTCCCGGCAAAACGGTAGCGATCGCCAGTTCAAGCATCCCAATAGGCCGGGAACCGTCACTGTTCCCGGGCACCCGGCAGATGAGTTTCATCCCAAAACGCTTCAGAGTATCCTCAAGCAAGCGGGGTTGAAGCCATGACGCGACGATACCTGGTTATCTACGAAAGCGGACCCACCAACATGAGCGGCTTCGCGCCCGACGTTCCGGGCTGCGCCAGCACTGGCCATTCCCTCGAAGAGATGCGCGCCAACCTCCGCGAAGCCCTCGAGTTCCACCTGGAAGGCCTGGCGCTCGATGGCCAACCGCTGCCACAGCCCATCACCCGCATGGCGGAAGTGCCCGAGGATGGCTTCGCTGAGTGGCTTACAGTGTCATTACCGCTCGCCGAGGCAATCTCCGCATAAATCTAGACAATGGCCACCGATGCACGTCGCTCTCTCGCATTATTGTCTGGGCTAGCACTTATCGGTAGCGTTTCCATCTACTTCGCCAGCTTGGCGGGACATAGCTTGGACGCGATGCACTTCTGGCCGTTCGCCCTTCACCTCGGGATATTCGCTCTGATGATCCCAATGTGCGTGATCGAGTATCCGTCCATGAAACAGCGGACCTTCTACTGGAAGGAATTTGCGGAAGGCAAGCCGGCCTGGATCGTTCCCACAATAAAGGGCCTCGGAATCTTCTGCCTGGCTCATTTCGTACTCTTTCTTGTGCTGAGCCATGCAGCCTCTCCAGAGATTGTGAACGGGCAATTCGCGCTGAACGATCAGGGCATTATCAGGAAAATACTCACCGGGCATGAATATCTACGGCTGAAGGGTGACGAGTTACGACTCTTTGCCACAGGGTAGATATTCTTCTACTTCGTGGCCACCGCATATTGGTGGTTCCATCCAGTCGGAGTTCAGCAGATTCGACGGTCTGATCCCCACCCGCGATACACTATCCCTTGCACCCCACGCCGGGCGCGGAGACCACGTTGACCGAGATTACTGCCACCACTCCTGAAGAGAAGACTGCGCCCGCGCCCTCCAAGCACGAGGAGAGCGAGACCGCGCTCGAGTCACTCGCTTCTATCTGCACCGTCCTCGCGGTCGGCCTCTTTGTGATGACCTTCATCTTCCAGAACTTCGAGATTCCCTCGGCGTCGATGGAGAAGACGTTGCTCATCGGAGATCACGTGCTGGTCGATCGCATCTCGCTCGCGCCCCCGGCCCACTGGGCGCCGTTCGTCCACCACCGCGACGTGCAGCGCGGCGACATTATCGTCTTTCTTAAGCCTCACCCCGAAACCCCGGATCTTTACCTGGTCAAGCGCTGCATCGGCGTCCCGGGCGACCGCATCCACCTCGAGCATGGCGTCGTGTACCTGAACGGAGTCGCCCAGAACGAACCCTACGCCGGAATGCCCCGCAACGACGGCGACGAAGAGGACTCCTACAAGCCGTACCGCGACGACTTCCCCGCCGACCTTCAGGGAATCGAAGAGCAGGCCAGCCTCAACAACGCTCCTCTCTGGGCAAACGACCTGCCCAACCACATCGTCAACGGCGAACTGGTTGTTCCTCCGGGCACCGTCTTCGCGATGGGGGACAATCGCACCAAGTCGCTCGACGGCCGTTTCTGGGGATTTGTTCCGCGCGAAAACATCGTCGGCCGCCCCATGTTCGTCTACTGGTCCTTCGAGACTCCCGCCGACCAGATCGACAAGCAGTCCATCGGCGACCGGATTGCCTTCATGGGCCATATCCTCCTCCACATCTTCGACGAGACCCGCTGGAACCGCACCTTCCACATCGTTCGCTAGCCACGACCGATCAGGTTTGCCTGTGACGTATCCCTGCCGCGGCTCCGCGGGGACACGCTAGAATAATCCGTCCGCAAAGATCGGCCTTTGAGACCCATGCAACCGACTCACACTGACGACGAAACGGATCAAGGCACTCGGCCTCCATCCCGTGGGCGAACGCGCCTCGTCGGTCTGCTCACGCTTCTGCTCGTCTTTCTGCTGATCGCGTTCCTGCCGCCGCTGATCAATGTGACCCGATTTCAAAACCGCATTGCGCGCAACATCAGCGCCGCGCTTGGCCGTCCCGTCCATTTTGACAGCGTCTCGCTCACGCTGCTACCGATGCCTGGATTCACGCTGAAGACATTCGTCATCGACGAAGACCCGGCCTTCGGGTCCGAGCCCATCCTCCGGGCTGACGAGGTTGGCGTCACCCTGCGCATCAGTTCGCTTTGGAGCCATCATATCGAGTTCTCCAAAATCGCCTTCACCGAGCCCAGCGTCAATCTGGTACACGCTGCGAATGGCACCTGGAACATCGAGAGCCTTCTGCTGCGGGCTTCCCAAATCCAGGCTGCCCCCACCGATCAGCGCTTCGCCGGGCCCGACCGGCGCTTTCCCTACATCGAAGCCACCGGCGCTCGGCTCAACCTCAAGCTCGATCAGGAGAAGACACCCTTCTCCCTGACCGATGCCGACTTCGCGCTCTGGCTGCCTGAACCCCACCAGTGGCGTCTTCGTCTCGAGGCGCGCCCGAACCGCACGGACACCAGCTCCGGCGACACCGGCACCCTCCGCGTCGAGGGGACGCTCGGCGGATCGGACCTCAACGCCGCCTCGCTGGCTCAAATCCCCATCGACCTGCACGGCGACTGGCAGGACGCACAGCTTGGAGGCCTCGGCCAATTGGTGCTCGGACACGACAGCGGCTTGCGCGGCGATGTGTCCGTCTCCTTCGGCATCCTCGGCACGGTTGGGCACAACGCCATCGCAACCAACATCAAGCTCACGAAAGCCCGCCGCGCTGATTTCGTCCCCGACCACCTGCTCTCGCTCGAGGCGACCTGCAGCGCGATCGCCGGGGACACCTTCCATTCCTTCGCCTCGATTGAATGCCACTGGCCACCCGCCGACACGTCCGATCGCAGCACCCTCATCGTTACGGCCGACCTTCCCGACGTCAGCAGGCCGGACTCAGGATCAGCCACCATCACGTTTCCCGCTCTCCCTGCCAGCACGTTCTTCGACTGGCTCAGTATCGCGACCCCGCATCCCCCGACTGGCTTCGCGGGTGCCGGAACCCTTGCCGGAAAGCTCGCCTGGCATCCCATCCCCGGGGCTTCGGCATCCGTCGCTTCCAACTCACCCAATCTCGACTGGTCTGGTGAGCTCGAGTTCTCCGGCGAGTCTCTGAAGCTCCCCGCCCTTGGTCCCGATCGCGTGCCGCTCGGGGACGTCCTCGTTCGCTCCACGGTGCAACCCGAGGAGCCGTCTCCTCGCTCCCACCGGGCTGGCGCGCTCGACTCGGCCCAGCCTGCCGGCAACGCAGGCTTCGATCTGCTTCCGGTCTCCCTGGCTCTCGGCGGCAAGCAGCCGGTAACCCTTGACGGCCACTTTGACGCCAATGGCTACACTCTCCACCTCACGGGCAACGCCATCCCTGACCGCGTTCTTGCCCTTGGCGACGCGGTGCCCCAGCTCGGCGATGGGCTCCACCAGGTTTTCGATGCCAGCACCGCTCCGGCTCAGTCAGTTCCGCCAGCGACTCCCACGGTCAGTTCGCGTGGACGCGGGCGAACGTCATTTGACGCCGAGACTCCCAACCTGCCTGCCGCCGATCCGACTCCAATTCACATCGATCTAACCGCAACTCGCGCCTGGGGAGGGCCGCAGGTCTGGCGCGAAACCGCCCAACCCACAACTCATAGCTCAGCCCACAAATTACACCAACCGACGACGGGGTCGAACTAGGCCGCCGAGGCCGAGTCTCCGGGTGTGTGCCCAGCATGCTGCTCCCGTTCGCCGCAGGTAGGGCCGGAAGCCCTATTCGCGCCACTTGATATTGCAACCAATGCTGCTCCGCTGGTTGGTGTCCGGGCGCTTGCCTGCGGCCACCGCATCCATCGCCGCGCGCAAATCCCTTCCGGTTACCGGGATATCGTTGCCGCCGCCGCTGGACCGTTGCGGGCGCGAATCGTCCAGTTGCCCGCGGTACACCAGCTTCATCTCGGCATCGAACAGGAAGAAGTCCGGCGTGCACGCCGCGTTATACGACCGTGCCACCTCCTGCGTCTCGTCATAAAGGTACGGAAACTTGAACCTCAGCCGCTCGGCCTGTTTCTTCATCTCCGCAGGTGAGTCTTCAGGAAACGCTGCCACATCGTTCGCCGAGATCGCAACGGTCGCGATTTTCCCCTCGTAATCGGCGCCAATCCGCGCCAGCTCCTGCTCCACGTGCTTCACGTACGGGCAATGCACGCAGAGAAACATCACCAGCAGTCCGCCCCCGTCCGCCGATGCGACCACGTCGTCCCGCCCCACCGCCCGGCCGCTCACCACGTCCGTCAACTCAAACGCCGGGGCGACCGTTCCAAGTTCCAACATGCTCGATTGTGTCTTCGACATGCCTGTATCGTAATTCAATGTGTGCCGCCATTGCAGCGCAAGCCGCTTGCGCAAATTCGGCACTCATGGGACGCTCATTGGCAACGCCCCGTGATCCCCCTGAGAGGAAGTTCGCTTTGAACCCCAGTATCCGCCGCACCTTTCGCCGAACCGCAGTCTCGGCCCTGATTCTCGCCTCACTCCTGATCGCCGGATGCCACCGCCATCGCAAGACGACTTCCGCGCCCAACACCACCGATTACGCCGACAATATCCGCGCTGTCGTGGCCAAGCCTCAGCTCCCCAGCCTGCGCTGGCCCAACTACTCCGACTACCAGCCCGCGGTGACCACCTTCTACGACGATCGCAACTACGAGATCGCCTGGTTGCGCGACCTGAAGCCCACCGCCCAGGCGACAGCTTTCATTCAGGATTTCCGGGACTCCGGCGCGAAGGGGCTCAATCCGGACGATTACGACGCCTCGCTCTGGCCCAACCGCGTGCAGCGAATCGCCCAGATCGCAGCCACCCACGACACTTCCGACGCCTCGCAGGACACCGTCGCCCAGTTCGATGCGGCCATGACCATCTGCGTGATGCGCTACATCTCCGACCTGCGCATTGGCCGCGTCAGCCCGTCGCACTTCAACTTCGACATCAATGTTGCCGATAAGAAGTACGATCTCGCCGAGTTTGTCTCCGACAACGCGGTCGATGCGACCGATGTCCCAGGGCTCATTCGCAAGGTCGAACCTGACTCGGATCAGTACCGCGCCACGGAGGCCGCTCTCGCGCACTACCTCGAGCTGGCCAAACTGCAGGCCGCCGCCGCCGCGCCGCCGTTGCCGGATGTGGCCAAGCCCGGCGTATCCTCTGGCGGCCACTATTCTGCGACCGGCCAGCTACTCGCTCGCCTTCAGCTCGAGGGCGACGCTCCCGGAGACTATCCCTATCACCCGGCGCCTGTTCCGCAACCCGCCCAGACACAACCTCAGGGGCCGCCGGCAAAGCCGCCGCTCGGATCCAAGACCATCGCCCGGGCCAAGGGCCTTCTGCACCGGCGGTCGACCTCTCACCCCGCAAAGTCTGTCGAACCCGCGCCCGACTCCGAGGTGCCGCCTGCCTTCAACCCGCCCGATCTTCCTCCGGTCTACACCGCCGAGTTGTCCGCTGCCGTCAAGCTCTACCAGCACCGGCACAGCCTGGTCGACGACGGCAAACTGACGCCGGAGACCATCAAGAGCCTCAACGTGCCGCTCACCGAGCGCGTCATCCAGCTTCAAAACTCGCTGGAACGGTGGCGCTGGCTGCCCGACCAGTATGTCAACGCCCCGCTCATGGTTAACCTGCCGGAGTTCGTCCTGCGGGGCTATAACCCGCAGCATCAACTCGACTTCACCATGAAGGTCGTGGTTGGCAAAGTCGTGGGGGATCACGACACGCCGGTCTTCGCCCACATGATGAAGTACCTCATCTTTCGCCCCTACTGGAATGTGCCTCACGACATCGTCGAGAAGGAGTTGATGCCGCACATCCGCGCGAGCGGCGTCGGCTACCTCGCCAGCAAGAACTTCGAGGTCACCGACAGCAAGGGCACCGTACTGACCCACTTCACGGCGAAAGACATCGAACACGGCGGCCTCCAGGTCCGCGAAAAGCCTGGCCCCAAGAACTCGCTCGGCCTGGTCAAGTTCATGTTCCCCAACCAGTACGACATCTACATGCATTCCACGCCGCAGCCGGAGTTGTTCGACCGCTCCCGCCGCGACTTCTCCCACGGCTGCATCCGCGTGCAGAAGCCCGAAGATCTCGCCGTCTGGGTGATGGCCAACAGCAATACCGCCGCCCCTCCGGGCAAGGACTGGGACGCCGACACCGTTCACGACGTGATGACGAACGGTCCCGACAATCACCAGGTCAACCTCAAGACGCCGCTTCCGATCGTCATCTTCTACGTCACCGCCATCGCCGCCGAGGATGGTCATACCCACTTCTTCGACGACCTCTACGGCTACGACCAAAAGCTGCAGCAGGTCCTCAGCAAAGGGCCGCCGTATCCCATCAAGCCCGATCCCGCCATGCCGATCGCCAAGCCCGGCGATACGGCGGCGATGCCTGTGCGCCGCGCCGATTCTGGAGCGTAACAGCGTAAACTTGAGAAGTATGCGCCGCATTTACATGGACGCCAATGCCACGACCCCTGTGCTTCCGGAGGTGGTGGAGGCGATGCGCCCCTTCTGGGCGGAGGAGTTCGGCAACGCCAGCTCCATCCACCAGCGCGGCCAGCACGCACGCGCGGCGGTGGACCGCGCCCGCGAGTCGGTCGCCACGCTGCTGGGTTGCCGCGCGGCCGAGATCGTCTTCACCTCGGGCGGCACGGAGAGCGACAATATGGCGCTGTTCGGGGTGCTGTCGCCCGGCGATCACCTGATCACCACCAGCATCGAGCACCACGCGGTTCTACATGCGGCCGAGGAGCTGGCGGAGCGCGGCGTCGACGTTACATTCCTACCCTGCACGCCGGAGGGCCTGGTCGAACTGCCGGCGCTCGAGGCCGCCCTGCAGCCCAACACGAAGCTGGTCAGCGTGATGCTCGCCAACAACGAGACCGGTGTGATCCAGCCAGTGCGCGAATTGGCCGGCGCGGCGCATGCGGCAGGAGCATTGTTCCACACGGACGCGATTCAGGCGACCGGCAAATTGCCGTTGGATGTGAAGGCGCTGGGCTGCGACCTGCTCAGTATCTCGGGACACAAGATGTACGCGCCGCAGGGGACAGGCGCGCTGTTCGTGCGACGGAACGTGCGCCTCAAGTCGATGTTCTTCGGCGGCCTGCATGAGCGCGGGAGACGTCCCGGCACGGAGAATGTCGCTGGGATCGTAGGGATGGGAAAGGCATCGGACGCGGCGCGGAAGTGGCTGTCCGAGAATGGCGCTCGCGAACTCACAGGTCTGCGGGATCGGTTCGAACGTGGGATTCTGGCCGCGGTCGAAGAGGCCGGCGTCAACGGGGGTGGAGCGTCGCGTGTTGCCAACACCAGCAATCTCTACTTCGATCACGTAGAAGCGGAGGCCCTGGTGATTGCGCTCGATCTGAAGGGGCTAGCGGTATCGGGCGGCTCAGCGTGCCAGTCGGGTGCGACCGAGCCCTCGCACGTGCTAACCGCAATGGGCCTCACCGAGGCGCGTGCCCGCGCGAGTGTGCGTTTCTCCCTGAGCCGGCTAACGACTGCCGATGAGGTGGATGCCGCGCTGGAGATCGTTCCCGCGGCTGTGGGCCGGCTCAGAGAATTGAGCCCGAAGAAGCGTCGGGAATCGCTTCCAACTAGCGCAAGACAGCAATCTGAAGTGCGCGAGCGGCCACAGCAGCCAACAGCAGCGAAGCTAGAAACAGCGTAATCAGTCTTCTCTGTTCGGTAGAGATTCGGTTGATTGCCATTCCGAGATTCACAAGAAGCAACTCGATCCACTCAGAGATTCGATCCATCATGATGTTTCTCCGTGTAAAGGCCTGTTAGCCAGAAGCTAGCAGCTAACCGCGGCTTTACAAATACCACGGAATGTCCACGACGATGATGCGCTGTTTCCCGCGCAACAGGAGCAGCAGTTTCAGCAGTTGCACACGCTGGTTGTGCAGGAGGTTCTCCCACCAGTGGTTGACGACCAGCTCCGGCAGCAGCACCGTGATTTTGCGGTCGGGGTTCTGCTGTTCCAACTCCAGGATGTAGTCCATCAGCGGCGCGATAACCAGACGGTACGTAGAGTGGAGCTGGATCAACTCCGGCTCGGGCAGGCCCTTTTCCTTGATGGGGTTGAGGACGTTGGCGTCCCACGAGTTGCACAGCGCGTCTTCGCCGTCGTCGCAATCGACGTTGATCACCTTGATGTCCGACGAGAGCAGTACCGCGAAGCGCATGGCCTTCTCGGTCATGCGATCCCATCGAGCCATTGGCAGAACCACCATCGGCGGAAGAAGATTGCTCAGGTTGAGCGGACCCGACCTGGTGATGCCCTTAACCCGGGTGTAGTGCTGCTTGATGGCGACCATCAGAAGGATCAGCGTGGGAATCAGCAGTGCGGTAACCCAGGCGCCCGACCTGAATTTGGCAACCAGCACGATACAGGTGGTGATGCCGGTGGCAATCGCGCCGGTGCCGTTCACAAACATGTGCCAGGCCCGGCCCTTGTGCTCGGGCCCCTGCTTCTTCCAGTGCATCACCATGCCGGCCTGCGACAGTGTGAACGCCATGAAAGCCCCAATCGCGTAGAGCGAGATCAGGCGGTCGGTGACGCCGCCGAACATCATCAGGATGATGGCTGTCAGTCCGGTCAGCGCGTAGATGCCGTGGGAGAAGAGCAGCCGTCGTCCGCGCAAAGTGAAGACGTGCGGCAGATAATCCTGCATCGCAATCGCACGAGTGAGGCGGGGAAAGTCAGCGAATGCGGTGTTCGCGCTCAGGCACAAAGCCAGGAACACCGACCACATGGTGAAGTGATAGAACCAGCCGCGCCCGAAGACCGCCATGACGATCAGGCTGAGCAAGCTCTGATAATGAGTATCCGACGGATCCATCGCCATGATCTGGTACTTCTTCGCGAGCCACGCCGTGCCGAAGAGCAGGATGATCAGGATGCCGATAATGACCGTGAGCGTTCGCTGTGCGTTCTTGGCCCGGGGTTCGCCAAACGCCATCACGCCGTTCGAGACCGCTTCAACGCCGGTCATTGCGGCGCAGCCATTGGAGAACGCCTTTAGCAGCAGCCAGTAGCCAATCAGCTTGATGGTCGGCGGCCCCAGCGGGACCACGGTCGGAACAGGATGGCCATGCGTCATGAAGACATGGAATATGCCGACGCCGATGGAGATCAGCAGGCTGCCGACGAACAGGAAGGTCGGAACGATAAACGCCGCGCCGGTATCCTTGACGCCGCGCATGTTGACGAGTGCCAGCACGAAGAGGATGACGATACAAAGCAGGAGCGTGTGCGGAAGCAGCCATTGCTGGTCAGACACCACCGCCTCGACGCCCGCCGAAATACCGACTGCGGCTGTCAGGATGTAGTCGATCATCAGCGCGGCCGCCGCAAGCAGGCCCGGCCCCGTGCCGAGATTCTCCGTGGCGACCGTGTAGGAACCGCCGCCGCCCGGATACGCCGCGATCGTCTGGCGATAGCTGAAGTAGACGATGACCAGCAGGATCAAAATGGCCGAGATGATGGGGACAATGTACTGAATGCCCATCAGCCCCAGCGGGATCAGCAGGGAAAGCGCTGTTTCGGGTCCGTACGCCGCGGAGGTCAGGGCATCCAGACCGAAGATGGGAATTCCGGCCGCTACGCCAATGTGCTCGGCGCGTTCTTCACTAGTGGCCAGGGGTCTGCCAAATAAGGAATCTGTAAATGACATGGAAAGTTAATAGTAAATAGTAATCCGCGCCAGGGCCAACGATTAATTGCCTGTGTTGCCTGCGGTCGCCGTGTCCGCTGCGTCCAGATGCTGAGGGCCGCCGTCTAACTTGACAGGACTACGGGCCATCCGTGACCTTGGATCAAGCACGCGGCTATCTCTCACTTCCATTGAGGCACAGGACTTATGAATCGACTTCTCCGTAGTTGTGTGCCCGTGCTCTGCGCGGGTGTGATTTCACTTCTCTCGGCGACTGCGCAGACCGCGCCGGCTGCTGGCGGACCTCCGGGTCGCGCACCTGGCGGCGGTCCCGGCGGGGCACAGCCCCCGTACAAGCCGAAAAACCTCAAAGTGCTTCCGGATGACACCGATCTCCGCAAGGTGATGCGCGGGTACGCCGGCGACCTTGGAGTCGAGTGCGAGTTCTGTCACACGGCTCCGGATCCGGTCACTCATCGCCCCGACCGTGCCTCCGACGCCAATCCGGTGAAGGAAACCGCTCGGTACATGATCCAGCTGACCGACGACCTGAACAACAAGTACCTTGCGGAACTGCCGAACCGCCGCTACGCCGATCCGGTCACGTGCGGCACGTGTCATCGCGGCGAGAAGCATCCGTCCATCTACGTTCCGCCGCCGCGTCCGGAGGGCAACCGGCCGCCCGGAGCGGGACCTGGTGCAGGTGGGCCTGCTGGAGCCGCGGTGCCTCCCGCGAAGTAGCCGTGCGCTATTGCGTCGAGCCGGTCAGGAAGGTCTGATCGGCGCGCGTACCAATCACCCGATAGAGCGCGAACTGGCGTGAGTTTTGCGCGCGCAGTTCGAACAGCAGGCTGGCGCGGTTGGATGCCTCGGCATCGACCGCGTCCACCAGCCGCATCCTCGGCGTGCGGTCCAGGTGGGCTGCATCGGTCACGTTCGCGAGGGCGACCTGCGGTTCTCCTTGCGCGTTGAGCTGCGCGACCACTGTGACGAATCGCTGCGCGGCGCCCAGGCCGTCCGTATGCGCGGAGTAGACGAAGGTTGCGTCGCCGCCATAGCTGAGCGTGTAGCCGGTCAGCTTCTCGTCGAGCAGCGCCTCGGGCGGCGGTGGAGGCGCCTCCTTGGCCACGCCGCGGCGGAGTTTGCTGCCGGGCCGGTGCGGATCGGGCGCAGGGGGCGGAGTCGGGGGCGGCGCCACTGCGTTGGCAGCCTCGTAAGTGGTGAGTTGCGCGCGGGCTGCAGCCTGCATCTTGGTGAGGATGGCCTGGTGCTCCTCTTCGTCGTCCCACGCCCGCGAGAAGTCGTGGGGTGGGCGATTGGCAGCGTCCGACACCGCGGCAATCTGGTGAAGATCCTGGTCCACGGGGAGTCCCGAGAGTTTGGGAAGATCGCCCTCGTTGAGGGCGCCCTCCGGCTTTCCGCGGTGCAGCGTTGGCCGATTCGGATCGTCGTTCAGCGAGTTTGCGACCATGGAGACGCTGTTCTGGTCGCCCTTATCGGCGCTGGCCTGCTGATCCGCCGAGTGGCGTCGCAGGGTTGGCCGGTCGGGGTCGTCGGAGGGCGTGTTGCCGGTTCCGCCCGCGCTTGCGGTCTTGTCGGAACTGTCGCTGCGGCGGTGCATAGTCGGACGATCCGGATCGTCCGCCGGCGTCCCGCTGGACGTGGGGGTGCCTGGCGCCGGGGCTGCCGATCCGCCGGAACCGGGCGACGCCGACCGAGAGGAGAAGTGCGGCTTGTCGGGATCGACGTCAACGGCGTTGATCGCGGCGAGTGTTTTGGACGGCTTCAGCGTCGACTTCTTCGCCGCGCCCGGCGGAACGAACTTGCCGTAGCCGAACCAGCCGTCGTCCCAGGCAGTGGTCGTCTCGGCGGCGACCATGTGCCGCGAAAACACCAGGTCGAGCGTTCCGAGCGCGATACCGGCCTTCTGCAACTCGTAGACGTTACCGGACTGGAGCGCGAATGGCTCCGGCCGCGCCAGGTAGACCGCGGCGTCCCGCAGCTTGCCGTCGATGAAGATGGAGACCGGGATCAGGCGGCTGGCCGTGGGCTTGGCCATGTCGCCGGTCCACTCGTAGACGCCGACCGCGCGGACCACGGTTTCGGGCTTGGCGACCTTGTGGGTCTGGGCACAAAGCGGGCCGATCGCGCACGCAGCCATCGCCAGCGCGCTCGCAACCCTGGCGACGCTGGGCAATCCGCGCTCGATCCGGACTGGCTTCATGTTGTGCTTAGACGTGACCAAGGCGCTCCTCGTTTCACCTCAGAGTACCCTCTGACGCTGTAAACAGGGAAACTGCTCTACCATCGACTTCGTGAGTACACAGCCAACCGCGGCCGCCGGCGCGCTTCCAATTCTGCGGGTTGAGGACCTTTCCATCGCCTTTGGCGGGCAGGAAGCCGTCCGCAACCTGCGCTTCGAGATCGCGGCGGGCCAGACGCTCGGCCTGGTGGGCGAGTCGGGGTCGGGCAAGTCGGCGACCTCGCTGGCGGTGCTGCGGCTGCTTCCGGAGGAGGCCAGCGTCTCGGGCCGCGTCCTGTTCGCGGGGATCGACCTGCTGGCGCTGCCGGAGCGGGAGATGCGGCGGCGGCGCGGAAGCGACGTGGCGATGATCTTCCAGGAGCCGATGACCGCGCTGAATCCGGTGATGCGGGTCGGATCGCAGATCGCCGAAGCGGTCCGCGCGCATCAGCCGGGACTGTCGTCGAAGGCGGTCACTCGGCTGGTGCTGGATGCGATGCACGAGGTTGCGCTGCCGGAGCCGGAACGGCGGATGCGCGATTATCCGCATCAGTTCTCCGGCGGCCAGCGACAGCGGATTCTGATCGCGATGGCGATTGTGAACCGGCCGCGACTGCTGATCGCGGACGAGCCGACGACGGCGCTCGATGTGACCGTGCAGGCGCAGATTCTGACATTGTTGAAGACGCTGCGGCGGACGCACGGCCTGTCGATGCTGTTTATCTCGCACGACCTGGCGGTGGTGGCGCAGGCGTGCGACCAGCCGGGGGATCAGATCGCCGTGATGCAGCAGGGATGCATCGTCGAGCAGGCGGCGACACTGGACCTGTTCCGCAGCCCGCAGCATCCGTACACGAAGAGGCTGCTGGCATCCGCGCCGACCATGGCGAGCGATCGGACGAGACCGCTGGCCTCGCTGGCTGAATCCACATCTGAGGTTCGAGATGTGGGGCACCCAGACCCTCTGGGATAGACTGAAGATTCGTGCGTCTATGCACGTGGAACTGCCATGCGTGCTCTCATCCTTTCCGACATCCACGCCAACCTTGAGGCCCTGAACGCGGTTCTGGCCGCGGCCGGCGAGTGGGACGCGCTGTGGAACCTGGGCGACATGGTCGGCTATGGCGCGAGCCCGAACGAGGTTCTGGAGGTGATTCGGCCGCTGTCGACGCTGACGGTGCGGGGCAACCACGACCGCGCCTGCAGCGGCATCAGCTCCACGGTGCACTTCAATCCGGCCGCCCGCGCGGCCGCTATCTGGACGTTCGAGCACCTGAACCAGGAAAACATCGCATGGTTGCGCGAACTTCCCCAAGGCCCGCTGCAGCCGGAGGATCCGCGGCTCGGCGAGGCTCAGGTTTCGCTGGCTCACGGGTCGCCGCTGAACGAGGATCAGTACATCCTGAGCATGCGCGATGCGTGGGCGCCGCTGCAGGGGATGGTTACCGCGATCACTTTTGTCGGGCACACGCACATCCAGGGTGGCTTCTCGCAGAAGGAGCACGAGTGGCACGAGATTCGCCCACGTTCCCGCCGCGGCAACGACGCGGAATTTTGGACGATGTCGATCGCGCCGGGGACGCGGAACCTGATCAACCCGGGCTCGGTGGGACAGCCACGGGACCACGACTGGCGGGCGGCGTTCGCGGTGTACGACAGCGAGGCTTCCGAGGTGGTCTACCATCGCGTGCCGTACGACGTGCGGCGGGCGCAGGGACGGATCCTGATGGCTCGGCTGCCGGAGCGGCTGGCGGCGAGGTTGCGCGAAGGACGGTAAGGCGAGTTTTCTGTGGTTCGTGAATAAGCCGGTAGTACCCCCCCCATAAAATAGCTAAAATATTCAAAAATAATGGGTTAAGTCCGGATCGATGGTCTATACCAATGGGTAAAATATTGATTTCAGATGGGTTGAAAAATAAAATATCTGGAATCAGTGGTTTACTTGCCAAAAACGCTCCGATCAGGGCGGCGTACAGGGCCAGGCACGAGGCCGCGCTCCTGTCTCCCCACTTTAGTAGTATATCGTGCGTGTCAAGGAAGGCTCGGTGGAAAGCAGGGCAATCGCATTTGAGAATCCTTCAGGGCAAAGAGGCTCGATTCCTGAGCTGTGAGCTTGAAAGCTGTAAGCTAACAGCTCAAAGAAACCGACCTCTGCGCATGGATTGGCTTGCCCTGCATTTGCTTGAAATTGTCTTGCTCCCGGGTGGTGCGGAGCGCGAACCTGTTTTAGGTGCGGATAGCGGTGACCGGTCGAAGCGACCGGATCAGTTCCGTCTCGAAAGGTTGCTTGAGGAAAGGTGGAGCGTCAACTTGGAGATTGTGCAAGGAATTGCGGGGTTACGCGAGCGCTCCGGTAACCGGGAATCAGGTACCAGAATTCCACATTCATTCTCGTTGCAAGTATGGACGAATGCCGCAGGTGCTATGTAGCATGTTGTGCGCGGGGGGAGCTTAGCGGTTCCTGTCGCGGCGGCGGCGTTCGGGGGCGGTCATGTACGAGGACTGCCGGGATGTGAGTCGGCGCGATTGAGGGAAGGGCGCTGAGGGCCCCCGTTAGATTCTTCGTTGACCAATCTTTCCAACTTTGCCCGTGTTGATGGAGTGATCCCTGGTGTGTACCAGGGCGCCAATAACGATTTGTCTGCAAGCCCGGAAGAAGACGGTTGGTGGCGGAGCGGAAATCGCTTATGCTCTGCTCTCCGGGCAGATCCGGCGCTTGCTTTCTTTCCCTTTCGAACACCGAGGCCGCCATTTGCCTGGCGGCCTTGTGTTTTTCCGGTGATCCTGGGTCGCCCTAAGCTGGGGAGGATTGTTCTTCGAGGGCGGTGGCTAGTTCTTCCCACTCGGTGGTGAGGGTGGCGCGCTGGGTGCGGAGGGATTCCAGTTCGGCGGCGGTGCGCTGGGAATCTTCGACCGAGGTGTAGTGGCCGAGGTGCTGTTCCGCGGCGGCGATGCTGGACTCCAGGGTGGAGAGTTCCTGTTCGATGGCGGCCACGCGGTCTTCGAGATGCTTGAGTTTGATGGGGTTGAGGCGCTTGACGGGAGCTTTGGGCGTGGTTGGCGGAATGGTGCTGGAGGTCTCGGCAATGCTGGACTCGTCGGGGTCCTTCGACTGCGAGCTGCGCTCTCCGCTCAGGATGACGCCGTTGTTGGAGGGTGAGACGGGGGTGGGCTTGAGGCTGGCGGTGAGGGAGACGGCGGTTTTTTCGGGGCCGCCGGACTTGCGGTAGAGGTAGTCCTCGTAGTTGCCGGGGTAGATGTGGACGCGGCGGTCTTCGACCTCGAAGACGCGCGTGGCGAGGCCGTCGATGAAGTAGCGGTCGTGGGAGACGAAGAGGACGGTCCCGGTGAAATTGGCGATGGCGTCGAGCAGGACGTCTTTGGCGCGCAGGTCGAGGTGGTTGGTGGGCTCGTCCAGCAGCAGGAAGTTGGAGGGCGAGACCAGCATCTTGGCCATGGCGTAGCGATTGCGTTCGCCGCCGGAGAGGACGCCGAGCTTCTTGAAGACGTCGTCGCCGGAGAACATGAAGC
>OBLU010001536.1_pt1 | contig 21466 bp, 15 predicted proteins | sample 1518681 | NCBI WGS metagenome assembly OBLU01 (sample SAMEA3539304, study PRJEB22396) | soil metagenome | biome: tundra; feature: field; material: soil | place: USA | collected 2010-05 | depth 0.15 m
CATGGGTGACAGTGCACTCCTGGTCGCGGTGGAGGTCGGGTGCGGCGAAGTGCGTACGGGCGTGACCACACCGGCGCAGGCGGTGGCCGTGGCCAACGTGGTTCGAAGCGGCGGACTGCTCGTCGTCGGGACCTTCGCCCACGGCGGCCACTCGTACGCCGGCGGCGCCATGATCCAGACGGCCGCCAACGAGGAGTCCGGCGCGCTCTTAGAGAGTTCGCAGGCACTGCAACAAGCGGGCTTTGACGTCACCGTCGTCAGTGCCGGCTCCACGCCGACGGCGCTACTCAGTGCGGTGCCTGGCGTGAGCGAAGAGCGTCCGGGCACCTACGTCTTCGGTGACCATCAACAAGCGACCATCGGTACGCAGCGACCCGAAGACGTCGCGCTCTTTGTCGCGGGCACAGTGGTGCAAGTGTCGCCGCCTTACTTCGTGGTCGACGTCGGAGCCAAGGTACTCACCAAGGATTTACCCAAGACCGTCGAGGGCTACGGCGCCGTGGCCGCCTACCCCGACGCCGTTATCGAACGGCTCTACGATCACCACGGCGTGATTCACGCCCGCGGGGGGCCCTTGCCCGTGGCGGGCGAGCGTATCGCCATCATCCCTAATCACGTGTGTCCCATCACGAACCTGTCCCGCGAATTCATCGTGCTCAGCGACGACGGCATCGAGACGGCTCGCTGGCCGGTCGACGCCGGACTACGAAACAGCTGAGGCCACGATGCTCACGCGCATCAACCCTCGGTTGGCAGAACCAGTCGCGAAGGAAACTCGCCACCGAATCGCACGGTATTGACAGCTACCTTGGGTTCACTTTGCAGGTGGACCGGTCCGAACTGGTTCAGACTACGTGCGAACCAGGGGAAGTCGCTGCTGGTCACGCTCACGCGCATCGAATGACCGGGCTTTAAAACGTGGTGAGTGGGCCAGAGTTCGATGGAGAACTGAAAGGTGTCGCCCGGGATCAGCGGTTCGAGGAATTCGAGCGAGTTGCGACAGGCCGCGCGCAGGCAGCCTTGGCTGAGACGCAACGACCGACCGTCGGGGCTAACGTCGGTGACCTTGACGTGCCAATCCGTATCATCGCAGTCCGACGACGCGAACAGTTCCAGACGCGGCCAACCCGAAACCACCACTTCGCGCTCGAGCGGCTCACTGGTGAAGCACAGCACGTCGTCACGTTGCTCAGTTTTCGTCTGGTCGAGCGGCACGTCCTCGTAGAGGGGGTAGCGACTGATGGTGAGACCAGTTGGTACAGGGTCGAGCGGGTCATAGCGATAGCTACGCTCGCCCGAATCGGCGGGGACCTGAAGCGACAAGGTCTCGTCCCCGAGGTGCATCGCGAGGTTCGTTGTCGACGTCGGCCACACGCCGGCGTCGCGCCACGTATTGCGACCGGGTTCGAAAAGACGGACTCGATCGAGCGAGGCAAGACCGTTGTCCTCCCCCTTCAACCAGTAGTCAAAGAAACGCAGGTGCTCGGCCTCGATGTCCAAGGGGGCCTCGGGTCCAAAATCTATACCGCCATAGACGCGACTGGGGTTACGCGAACCCACGTGACTCCACGGACCAACGATGAGGTACTGGTCGGACCGGGCCGGCGAGTTATTCATCATCATTTCGTAGTGGTGAAAGGCCCCGAGCAGGTCTTCCTGGTCGTACCAGCCAGTGACGTGCAGGCACGGCACATTGATCTGGTCGTAGCGGTCGTCGTAGCGCAAGGCCCGGTAAAAATCGTCGAGCGTGTATCGATCAGCGAGGTTGTCCCACGTGGGACTGTCCGAGTCGATGTAGTCCTCAAGCGACTTAAAGGGCAACGTCGAAAGCTTCTCGTACCAGTCGGTGCGCACGAAGCCGTAGGTTTCGAGGATGCGCCGACGCGTGCGGTAACTCCACCACGCGAAGAACAGTTGAAAGACGCCATTGGTGTACGGGATCTCCTGTTGCCAGCGCCCGGCGGCCGACGTTGAGATCATGGCCTTGAGGTGCGCTGGATGTTCTGAGGCGGCCGCCCACTGAATCCAACCGCCGTAGCTCAGTCCGGTCGTGCCGACCACGCCATTGCACCAGGTCTGAGACGCCACCCACTCGATGAGGTCGTGCGTGTCTTTCGCGTCGTTCACGTGCGCGTCCCACAGACCTTCGGACTTGCCCCTTCCACGAACGTCCGCGGCCACGAAGCCGTAGCCGTGGTGACGCCAGAGGTCGCGATCGGCTACCTGGGCTTCCTTCCCATAAGGAGTTGCCGTCACCACGACGGGGACCGGACCATCGCGTGATTTGGCAGGCAGATAAACATCGGAGGCTAACTCCAGGCCGTCGCGCATCGGAACTCCTGCCTCGAAGTAACCCAACGCCGCTCGGGCTTCTGCCGCGGCGACGTGGCGCTCAAAGGGGATGGCCGAATTGTGATCGTCTTTGGCGTCGTCCATAGCAACTCCCTGGGTTCCGTGCATCTCGCGAATACCCGAACGTGGTCTAGCAGGTTGTTACGATGCGCTCGCATTCCACTTCGTCACCACGTGCGGGGCGCTCGACTAATCACGTCGTCGAGGCGAAATCGTAACGCAATGGGCGACGCCGGGAATGTAAATATGCCCGAACGTAGCATTTCTGCCAGTGGAACTGTTCGGTCGCCGGTTATACGTGATGAACGGCGAAGGTGCAATTCGGAATAGTCACTTTCAAAGTAAGAGAACTGACTGACGGTCGCTTCCACCGTGTGCAAGTATTCTCTAATCGGACGAAATACAGAATCTCTGCTTCAGAAAATTCGTGACCACTGCTTGACCCTGCCCAAAGTTAACGATCGCCCAAGTCACGGCGCGCCGACGTTCTTCATTGATGACGAGCGCAACTTTGTCACGGAGTGGATGGACCTCCATCATGACGTCCGCTTTCCACAATTATGGCGGCATGTGTTCCCGTTTTCGCGCACATCTGATCGTCGATCGACCTGAGATCCTCTTCTTACCGGCGTACGTGACGCACCGCGGATGGACCGGAGTGCGGCTTGATCTCGATTTGGAATTTGAAGAGCTCGCAGACCTCCTCGACGATGCGTACCGACCCATCGCTCCACCTCGGTTCGCGCAACTCTTTGATGAGTCGCTGACGCAATGAATGTCCGAACGAGCGGCAAGACGTCAAATCTATGGCGTATCACAAGAGTTGAAGTATCAAATCACGACGATTGAAGCCGAATGCCTTGTCTAAATTGACGCAACCCTTAAAACTGGTGTTGTGAAAGCACCTGGGGCTCCGTTGAGTGACATCAATTTAATCAATTCATAAATTAGGTTCGGCATGTGTAGCTGACAGGTTTTGACGCCGACCTCATGAATCCAATTTCCCATATGCAAGTAACCACGAAGGACTTACACGATCACCGGCAAACATCCAACTTCGAAACACCTTTGGTCAGTATCCTGCTACGAACTGTTAAGACGATTTGTACTACGCACGTGCAACCCAACTTCAGCAGATATTGTGCTCCAGAGAGTTGTTAAGGTCGACCCCTTGCACTGCGCGCAGGGGGTTTACTTCAGCAGAAACTTCAGCAGTTGAATTAAATTCAAGCGAATTCCGGTGAACGGAAATGAATTGAAAGCCCAGCGAATACACCCGGTTTCGACTCGCCTGAAACCATATGAACGGGCCTCGAGCCGATGGCATGCAAGGTGTCAGGGGTTCGAATCCCCTTACCGCCACCCTTACCTCACACACCCTTACCCCCACCCTTTGAGAGGTCCCTATGCCGACCAACACCCCATTTGACAATTTACTTAACACGAAAACTTCAGTTTTAATGTCAAATACCGTGATAAAAGTGGCGCTTTCAATGGCACCGTCGGGACAAACTTTGCAGCGATTAAAATGGCAACTCGTCTCGTGACAACATCTGACGGGATGCGATATTACGCGTCCAACGGTCTTGAAGGAGTTCCAAACCTTGGAGTGCCAATGTCAATCGAGTTCTCGTATCTTGGTTTTCAAGATCTCGTCGGAGAATCGCTTCGATCTTGGCAATGCGGGCATAAAGTGTACGACGCTGAACACCAAGATCGCGGACAGTGTCGGCTTTCCTACCGGCATGGATGAGATACGCCCGCAGTGTGGGTAGCAACTTCCCTCGTGCGTGCGCATCGTGATTCAAGAGCGCCCGGAGTTCATACTCGACGAATTTCGCAAGATCAGGTCCTTGTGCGAGTGACATGAGGAGATGGTAGGTACCCAGATCCGAGAAGTGGTATACACGCCGTCCCGGATCACTGCGTCGACCGAAGGTGAGGGCTGTGGTTGCTTCCTCAATGCCCTTGTGAAGCGCATCCGCCGTGACCTCCCCGCTGGTACCAGCAAAGATGGTGACCGATGTATCGCGAAGAGCAATTCGTTCAGCGGCAGAATTAATGGCTTCTTCTGAAAGTGGGATGAGCGACCGATTCCCCGAATCCGCCATGACTGCGATCACGCGGTCACCGCTCAGAGCTACGAGAGCGGTGCAGCCATGGTCGCTGGCTGAGGTGCGCAGTTCGTCAGCGATGTTAAGACGAATGGCGAGTCGATCCTCCTCCGTGAGTTCACGGCGATCGCTTGTCCCTGTGGTTTCCACAGTTTCTAGGGCGATTGCGACCAGTGGGCCGTGGCCGAGGTCAGTGCCTAAGCTTTGGGCTCGGCGAAGGAACTCGACTCCTGAGCCATGCCGACCAGCAACAACCTCGCCGACCAAGGCGCCACGGGCACGATCCGCCATGTGCGCCGCGTCTTTCTCGGAAAGCAGAGAAAGGGCGATTGCGGCTCCTGCTCGGTCGACAAGCAGTTCCGTACTCTCCTCGAATCGAGAATTGGTTGCTAGCACGTGCAACCGGCCCCAGGGGTCGTGGCGTAGCCAAAGTTCGACCCACATGCACGCGGGGTCTCCGTCTTGGTGGAGCACGGTGCCACTTCTGCGCTTCCCGTGGTTGGTCCGTGAGTGCTCTTGCCACCCGGAAAGCAAGGCGTCCGTTCCGGATGCTGGCCCAGCTATCTCAATGACTTGGTGCGCCTCATCCTCCAACACCACGTGATTGCCAAAGATTTCAGCGAGCCGAGACACAATATGTGCAGCCTCGGCCCCATTGAGTATGAGTTCGGTCAAATCGCGGCTCACCCTCTCGGCCCGGCTGAACATCTCATACTGGTGGTTAATGATCTCTCGGTGAACAGTCTCAGTAATTTCCACGAATCGGGTTTCTCGTTCAAGCGCAATTATTGGCAGGTTGTGTTTCTCCGCTGAACGGACAATTGCTGTTGGAACACTATTGAAGTTGCGTCCGAGTTCAAGCACCACTCCAGACACCCCAGCCCCGGCAAGCTCGGCGACGTAACGGCGCTGCATGTCGTCATTATCAGCGATTCCCATACCAGTCGTGAGTAGAAGTTCCCCGCCGTGGAGGAGATGGGCGATATCTGGTAGCTCGGTGACGTGAACCCAACGCACCGTCCGGTCGAGATTGTTGCTTCCGGCAACAACCCGAGCACCACCTTGCCTTAGAACGTCCAAGTCGAGGATTTCGCGAAGCGTCAGACTCATAGGTGCACAATACAGGGCATTTGACGTTAAGAAAATGCACACATTGTGCATTGAATACGACGACGAGGGTCAGTACTATCTCTGTTACTGCTAAGGGCCAAGTGATCGAAAGGTGCGAGCATGGTTGACCTACACAACAGCAAGCCTCTTTCGGCGACGGAGATCGTGGATCTCTCGAAGTGTTACACGTGATTCAATTCGGCGGCTCAGTCGAAAATCTCGCCGATTCCGCTCGCGCGAGCATAAGGCGTCTACTTCTACGGAGCGCTGACAAGAGTTATCTCAACTTTAATTCTCAACTCGTCAATGTGAACATCGGTCACGGTGACCCGCACGAGGTCCAAATTGTTGCGAAGCAGATCAGCGAACTCGCCTACGTGTATTCCGTCACTATGACAACCGAGGTTCACGCGCTTCTTGGTGAAAAACTCAAGAAGTTACTTCGCGGTGATATCGACAAGTTATTTCCACCTCTCTGCATCACCGAGGCGGAGTTGGCAAAGGGCCTCGAGGTCCTGGATCGGGCCCTCGAGATTACAGACCGGGCTGTGACCGGATAACGACCAGCGGGTTTGCCGCTCATTATATAGGGGGAACAATTAATGGATCACGATGAGAACAGCAGGGTACCCAAGCCGCCGCTCCAAGGCGTGGGCGTTGAGCAACCGCCGCAGGGCCTAAGCGGCGAGCAGGAGGCCGCGTTCGAAACGGCGATTGCGAAAGTCGAGACCACGGCCGAGGCACGTGCCGGTGAGAGCCGGTACAAGCAGGAACTATCAAGGTCGATCAGCGTGCTCGGAAACATCTTCATCACGCTCTCGGGCGTCACGCCGGCCGCCTCGGTGTTCATCATCGCCCCGGTCGCTTTAGCGGCGGCAGGAAGCGGCACCTTCTTGTCCTTCGTCTTCGCGGCCATCATCGGCGTCTTGATGGCCTTTTGCTGGGCAGAGCTATCTGTGTCCTATCCAATCTCCGGTGGCGACTACGCGCTGGTGTGGCACTCGTTCAAGGGCAAGACTAAACCTCTCGCCGGCCCCATGAGCTTCATCACATTTGCGCTGTACGCGGACTTCATCGCCTTCATTCCCGCCGTGATCGCCTTGGGGGCTGGCACGTACTTCGGTGTCGTGGCCAACGTGGATCCACGCTACGTCGGCGCGGTCATCATGATCCTGGCGGCCGGGGTGGCCATGCTGAAGATTCGTTTTAACGCCATCGTGACGGGCGCCTTCCTAACGTTGGAGTTGATCTCGCTGCTCATTCTCACGGTGCTCGGTTTCACGCACTCAAGTGTTCACAACTGGCGTTCGCTTCTTCATCCGGTGGTTGGTGCCGCGCACGGGGTGCTCGCGCCAGTAGCGTTCTCGGGCGTTCTCGCTCTTACGGCAGTTGCCGTCTTCTCCTATAACGGATACGCGAATGCCGTTAATTTTTCAGAGGAGACGGCCGGACCAAGCCGTAACGTGGCCAAGGCGATCCTGTGGTCGCTTGTGATCACCGTAGCGGCGGAACTCATCCCGCTCACCGCAGTAATAGTCGGGGCGCCGTCTTTGGCCACGATGACGAAGTCCGTTGTTCCTCTTCAGTACTTCATCGAGGCCACGTCAAATAATACGCTGTACGACATTGTGAGCATTCTCATCGTGCTGGCCATATTCAACGCAGTGATTGCGATTGTGCTCTCGTATGCGCGCATTATGTACAGTTCCGCCCGGGACCGCGCCTTTCCTGGACCGGTCAGCCAGTGGATGTCCTACATTCACCCGCGTTACAAGTCACCGTGGTTGCCGACCATGTTCATTGGCGTCTTGGGGGCAGTGCTGTGTCTTACGGTGTCGCTCAATACTCTCGTAAATCTGACCGGGGCGAGCCTCGTTGCTGACTACGCAATGATTGCGATTGCGGCTCTCGTCGCCCGGCCCACGGGTGCCACGGCCCACGGTTCGTACAAGATGCCCTTATGGCCTTTGCCGCCGCTGCTAGGACTGGCCGGCCTGGGATACATATTCACTCAGCAAACGAGTCTCTTGCTAAAGGTCACCTTGATCACAATGGGAATAGGACTGGTCTACTGGGCGGTTGTGATTCTTCCTCAGCGCGGGAAAGCATGGAATCTGCTCGAGCCCGCCGTTGACGAGGAGCACCACTCGGCGAAGGCGCCAGAGTGACGGAGAGCGACACCCACCAAAATCCTCATTTGCGCACTCCCGGTGGCAAGCCACGCGCACGGGCACTGGACATGCGGTTCTCCGGGACGCCGGGGCCTTGGAATGCCATCACTGATGTCACGGGGGTCGAGGTAGGTTACGTCACCTTGGTTGAGGGAACCGACGTTCGCACTGGCGTGACGGCGATTCATCCTCGTGGCAAGTCAAATCCCGGTGACCCGGTGGCTGCCGGCTTTCACTGCCAGAACGGCAATGGCGAGATGACCGGCGTGTCGTGGATCGAGGAGTCAGGGACGTTCGCGAGTCCTGTCGCCATCACCAATACCCACGCCGTTGGCGTCGCCCACGCTGGCGTAGTTGCGTGGACGGTGAAGCACCACCCAGCCCTGACTCAGGCTTGGCTACTTCCAGTGGCAGCCGAGACCTGGGATGGCTACCTCAACGACATCAACGGCCACCATGTCACTGAGCAAGTTGTCGTTGACGCCCTCGAGGCCGCCAGCCGCGGTCCCTTAGAGGAGGGGTCGGTCGGAGGCGGTACGGGCATGAACTGCTATCAGTTCAAGGGAGGATCGGGCACCGCCTCGCGAATCGTTGACTACGCAGACCAGATGTACACGGTGGGCGTGTTCGTGCAGGCCAACTTCGGCGCTCGCAAGGAATTGGTCCTGACGGGCATTCCCTGTGGTGAAGCTCTAGCGGACGACAACCCTATAGAGGAGTTCTTCTCTGCACCGGCGGGTGCGGGTTCCGTAATTACAATTGTTGCAACGGATGCGCCGCTCCTTCCACATCAGTGCAAGGCCCTGGCCCGGCGTGTCACGTTGGGGCTCGCCAGAACTGGCACAAGTGGATCGCACTTCTCAGGCGATCTCTTCCTGGCTTTCTCGACGGCGAACGTCGGCGCGTTCACTCCAGTTCTCGAAACGTTTTTTCCAGGGCGTGAGCACCTCGATCACCTGGAATTCGTGCCGTGGGGGCATATGGACCCGTTCTACGAGGCCGTGGTGGAGGGCGTGGAGGAGGCCGTTATAAATGCCCTCGTGGCCAACGAAGACATGGTCGGTCGAAGTGGGCACCGGACCCCGGGACTTCCGCGGGAAAGGGTCGTCGAGCTGGTCATGAAGTCCAGAGGACAGTGAGTGAGATTGGAAGGTGATGATGCTACAGATCGGCCACTGGTTTGGCGAGAAGCCGGACGATGACGAGTCGATTGGGCGAGGTCTTGGGCACGGATCTGATCGCTAAGAAGAAGGCACCACTTCCCTCCGAATGGGAACAGGGTTGCCCTAGACCCAACAATTTCAACTGCCTACAGTTCGTATCTACCCTCGAGTTAGTTCGTGCGTTCCATGACCGCCGGTGTTGAAGCCCGCGCGTTGGAAACGGTCAGCGAAGGTCGCGAGTTCCCCCCCTCGCGCTTTGGAGCAATATCGCCCGCGCGCCCGATGGCGATCATGGAACGCACGAACTAATTCGGGGTTCTAGTGCGGTGGTCGCCGATGCCAGCGAGTTCTCTACCCTCGATCGCAGGCTCGCTACCTTGCGTAACTCACGGATAGCAGACTTCTTAATAGCCACCTTCTTCTCCACTCTTTCACTGGCCCGCAGGCGCCACGACCCCCGATTGAGTTCAAAACTTTATATGCGCCATGCTATTCAACTTTGTCCATCAGGGTTTGGGTCCGTCACTTGGAGGTCATCTGACAAAATGCAGTTGACGCAGATTCGCTGTCGCGTCCTCGTCGCACTCGAAGGTTGATTCGTCAAGCACGACACCATAGTCGCGGGCTGCGGCTCCGATAGAGACGAAGCCGTTGCGCACATCCGCGGCTACGCGAACCGGGTCGCGCTCAAAGGGGTCACCGTATCCTCCTCCTCCACCCGTATTGTTGGCCAGGGTGTCGCCAGCCTCGAGAAAACTGGACTGTCCGGATCGGTCGACTTCGTCTTTGGTCCCCGGATTGACAATCATCGAATTCGATACCGCCTCTGCTCCGCCTTCGAGAGCCCACGGCTTCGATTTGGTCTTGTAAACCAAACAAATCGCCTTCGAGAGAGCGGTGAAACGATAGACCCTGCTTACCCCGACGCCACCGCGGTTTCGGCCTGGTCCTCCGCTATCTGGCCGGTAGCCGTAGGACTCGATAATCATCGGCGATTTTGTTTCAAGGACCTCAACAGGATTGTTGCGGCACCCCGGTTCGGTGAAGTGCATGATGCCATCTTCGCCGTCGCCGAGAGCGTGTCCGCCGAAACCGACTGCTTCGTTTGTCGCTTCCAACCACGATTCGCCGTTACGAGGATTCACGCCGAGACCCATCATCGAACAGACGTCGCCTCCAGAACATGCGGGCACCCTATCGGGCATGCCTTGGGCGAGAGCTTTGAGCACAACTTCTCCCGCAAGAAGACCCGTCCACAGCGTAAATGTCGGCATGGGCGGCACCGCATGCATTACCGACCCCGGTTCCGTAATGACGCGCAAGGGGGCGAAGTTTCCGGCTACCACGGGGGTGTCGGGTGTTGTCAGAGACTTGAAAACGAGGCTACACAGAGCTTCGGTTTCACCGCGCGGCAGATTAATTGGACCCTGCACGTCGCGCGCGCTCCCGGTCCAGTCAATAATCATTTCCTCGTCGGTGATGGTGACAGCGACCCTAAGTTCGACGAGATTGTCAAGAGAAATTCCGTCGCTGTCCACGTAATCCTGCGCGTGCCACGTTCCCTTCGGCAACTTGGCGAGTGCGCGGCGCGCGAGTCTTTCACCGTGATCATTGATCGCCCCCATTGCCTCGTTCAACGCTTCCACGCCATACTTTTCAGCAATTTCACGAGTGCGGCGCCTACCAGACATACATGCGGAAACCTGAGCCTGAATGTCACCTATTGTGCGTTCGGGCATCCGAGAATTAAATCGAATGATATTGAAGATGTCATCATTCTGGATTCCCTTTCGATACAACATGACGGCCGGGAAGAAGATCCCTTCTTGGTACATATCCGTAGAATCGAGCACATAACCAGAGTCCTTTTGCATTAGGTCGAGCACATGGACACGGCACGATGAAAAACCGATCAGTTTCCCTTCAAAATGAATTGGGGCGAACACCAAAGTATCCAGCGTATGAGCCGATGACCAATACGGATAGTTGAGTATGAAAACATCGTCTTCACCCATTGCCTCTCGGCCGAGGAATTCCATGGCTTTCTTGATCCCGTAGTCATTCCCCCTCGTGAAGACGGCGATACCTGGCGCATCCGCCACGACGTCACCGTTCGCGTCATGAATGCCAACGCCGTAGTCGTGGATTTCGTAGACAATCGTGTTGTAGGCGGTTCGGCAAAGGTTGCGGGCGACTTCTTCGGCTGCCGCGAGTAGTCCGTGTCGGATTACTTCGGTGGTGATCGGATCGTTCACAGCGCGCTCCCTCGTTCTGCCAATCCGATCGTAATAACCATTTCGCCATAGGCTCCTATCTCCAGGATTTCCCCAGCGTGCATCACGGTGGTAGCCGTGTGTTCGGTGATAACAGCGGGACCCGTCAGTGTGTCGCCCCTCTTAAGGTCTTCGCGTGCGAACAGCGCATAGGTCTCGCCTTGATCGCTCGTCACGTAGACCGGACGACTACCGGGCCGAGGAAGGGGGCCACCACCTCGCGCCTCAACTTTGGGAAGTGAGGGCTTGTCGACGGTGCCGATGGCGGCAAGGCGCAGTGTCGTAATCTCGATTGGATCGGTCATAATGTGTCCATATTGACGTGCGTGAAGCTCTTCAAACTGCTCTCGAACCTCACCTCCGAAGCTAACGCCGATTTGCGAGGGAGATCGTACCGTTACCGAATGTTCCTGGCCAGTGTAACGAACATCGATGGTACAAACTACGTGTTGCGATGAGGGGTCGAAGCCTTCGCGCTGAAGTGTGGCACTGGCGTCGGTCGCCATCTCGTCGAACAGGTCGGTGATGACTTGATGATCAACACCGTCCAATGGAGTGACGAACGTTCTTCCGAAATCGTGCTGAACGTCCGCCATGAGCATTCCGAGGGCCGAGAACGCTCCCTGGCCGGGCGGAATGATCACGGTAGGAATTCCAAGTTCACGTGCGACATCCACCGCCACCAGCCCGCCGCCGCCACCGAACGCCAGGAGCGCGAAGTCCTTTGGATCAAGTCCAAGTTCCACCGTGATCGCCCGCACTGCACCCATAATTTTTGTCGTCGAGATTCTAATGATTCCTCTAGCCAGTGACCTGGTCGAAAGTCCAAGAGTTTTCGCCAACGGCTCCAACGCTTGCTCGGCATCCGCTGCGATGAGCGTAAGCGTTCCTCCAAGCGGCGTATCGGTGCCGAGGTAACCCAAGACCAGCGCGGCATCGGTGAACGTTGGCGCGGTTCCGCCGCGCCCGTAGGCCGCCGGACCCGGATTCGCACCGGCACTTTGCGGTCCGACCTGAAGTGCGCCGCCATCATCAATCATCGCAATAGATCCTCCACCGGCACCTATGGTTTGGATGTTGAGCGAGGGCGTGTTGATCGGCAGATGCTCGAATTCCGCGCCCTGGTAAAGGACGGGCTCATGATCAAGCACAAGCGAGGCGTCGAGGCTTGTGCCTCCCATGTCGACAGTGATCAAGTTCGGTCGGTCAATCATTCTGGAAAATGCGGCGGCACCGATAACCCCGCCGGCCGGGCCGGACAAGATGAGGTTGACGGGCTGGTCACGAGCCGCGGCCGCGGTCATTGCCCCACCACCGGAACGCGTCATAAGGAAACGACCCGTAAACCCACGATTGATAAGTTGACCGTCAAGATCGCGCAAGTAACTTCGGATTTTGGGCTTGATGTATGCGTCAAGGACCGCCGTACTCGTTCTCTCGTATTCACGATATTCTCGGGACAGCTCGTGCGACAGGCTCACCTCGATTTCGGGAGCGATCTCCCTCAATATCTCTCCCATGCGTAGTTCGTGCGCGGGATTGACGTACGAATGCAAGAAGGCAATAGCGACTGATTGATAGCCGCGTCTGGCGATCTCATTCCCGACCGTCCGAGCATCAGTTTCATCGAGCGCTTGCCCGATTGTTCCGTCGAAGTAACTCCGCTCTGTCACCTCGAACGTGTCGTAACGCTGGACGAGGGCAACAGGCTTCTTATATTTAATGTCATACATCGTACGACGGTCGGTGCGGCCGAGTAAGTACACGTCTCGAAAACCCCGGGTTGAGATAATGGCAGTACGCGCGCCCGTACGCGTCAAAAGTGAGTTCAATCCGAGCGTAGTTCCGTGGTTGAAAATCGAGACATCCTCGGGCGCGGCATCGGCACTTTCAAAAGCGTTCAAAACACCCCGGGTTGGCTCCTCTGGGGTTGTCAGTACCTTTTCGAACCGCAACTCACCCGTCTCGGGAACGAGCTTTACGACATCAGTAAATGTGCCGCCCACGTCGACCGCGACTCTGATCTTCATATTTCATTCCTCCTTTTCTTCACTGAACTGCCGCTGGATGTTGTTCACGTCGAACCGGCGCGGCCCCGCTCCCGTAGAAATCCATGCTTCGCGCGACGTCTCGCTAGGCCACTAAATGTCCACCCTGGATGACCGTGCGTGTCTTTCGATCATCCCAAAGCACCTCTGGTTGAGCAAGTGGGTTCCCAACGAGAATGACCAAGTCGCCTCTCGCACCGATCGCAATGCGGCCGAGCTCCGGACGACCAATGAGGTCCGCATTGACCACGGTCGCGGAATGCAACGTGTTTAGAATTCCGTCGGCTTCGCTTTGGAGTCGAAGGCCAATGAGCTGATCGTCCTCCAACTCTCCCATTAAGTCCGTACCGAAACCAATGGCTACGCCAGCCGAACGTGCTCGCACGATTGCGTCCTTACCGGCATAGAGAACCTCTCGATTCTTCGATTGAGATACCGGGCTCAGCCCCAATTCCGCACCTCTGCGATCCATTGCGTCATACGCGACGAGCGTCGGCACTAGGTAAGCACCCTTAGCGTTCATTAGAGCGGCCGCCTTATCGTCCAGAAGGTTGCCATGCTCGATTGAGCGTATTCCGTTATTGACCGAATGACGAATCGCTTCAGGTGAATAGGCGTGAGCAACTACGTAACTGCCTCGTCTCTCGGCCTCATCAACGACAGCGCGAATCTCTCCTGAGGAATACTGCGCCAAACGGATGGGATCATCGAGTGAAATAACGCCGCCCGACGTCATCATTTTGATCGCGTGGGCGCCGCGACGGAAACGTTCACGCGCCGCATGGCGCACGCCTTCTTCACCATCAACGACCTCACACATATAGCCACCGTGAAGACACTGATCGAAACGGGAAGATCGAGGATCACCGTGCCCGCCGGTTTGGCTAAGTGCGGCGCCAGTGTACAGATACCGGGGAGATGGCATCAGTCCGGCAGCTATCGCACTCGCCAAACCGGGGTCGCCGCCAGCAACGTCGCGAACGGTGGTGAAGCCACGGCGAAGAGTTGACACGAGACGGCGAGAGGCGGCGAGTGCGATGTAACTGAGCGGCGTCATCTCGATGACGTCAGTACGCAAATTGATCGCATACGCGTGAAAATGGGCGTCGATAAGACCCGGAATGATCGTACGGCCCGCCGCGTCGAAGCTGGGTTCGTCACTAGCGGCCTTTACCTCACCAATTTCAACAATCTCACCTTTAACGATTCGGATTCCACCCTCGGTCAGTTCGGCCGCCGAACCATCGAAAATGAGGGCATTCGTAATCCTCAAGTCGCCATCCATGACCTAACGCCGCTTTCCGACAGCCGACAGGCCAACGGCAGCCAGGATGATCACGCCTTCTACCAAGTTTTCGATTTGCGGATTGAAGTTGAGGAGATCAAAACCATTGCCAATCAGGGCAATGAGGAACACACCAGATACCGAGCGCCACACGGCGCCAATGCCTCCGTAGATACTCGTTCCACCGAGGATGATTGCTGCGATGGCCGACAATTGCAACCCCGCACCAGCCTGGGGCTGACCCGAACTGACGAGTGACACACCGATGGCTCCGGCAATGCCGCAGGCCAAGCCACTAAAAGCAAAAATGGCAACGCGGGTGCGGGCGACTCGAATGCCGGATAACTGAGCCGCTTCGGGATTTCCGCCAACCGCGAAGACGCGCCTACCAAATGTCGTGCGAGTGAGAATAAACGACATTATGGCGAAGAAGAGTGCGAACGCGTAAACCGGAATAAAAATACCGAACCACCGCCCCCTTCCAAGCGTCGAAAAGCCTGCTGTCGTCACCGTAATGAGAGACCCTCCGGTTATTAAAACTGCAATTGCTCCGTACACGAGACTGGTCGCCAGGGTAGCTAGGAAAGAGTGCACTCTTAATACCGTTACTGCCAGCCCGTTGAAGGTCCCCAGGGCCGCACCGACAATGGGTGCACTAAGCAACGCCAGAGTAGAGCTACCCGTTGACATCGCAATCCATGCAGTGGAGCAACTTACCACCGCGAAGATTGCGGCGGTGGATAAGTCGAAGGCACCCGAAATGATTACGAAGGTACCGGCAATGGCAATAATTCCTAGCGGCGCATTTTGATTCACGATGTTCAGTATGTTGTCGTACGTGAGAAATGCTGGTGAGGCGATGCTAAGGACCAATGCGAGTCCGAACAGCAAGATCAGGATCGCGTAGTTACGGGCAAATGTGACTACGCGCGTTGCGCGAGTACCCTTAGTCGAAAGAGTCGCTGCAGAAAATTTCATGCTACAAACTCGTGTTGGTTATCTTCCACTGAGAAGAGTTGATGCAACACCGATTCGACATTCGACTCGGATGAGTCAACTTCGCCAATAATCGTTCCACGACTTACTAAATACGCGCGATGGCTAAGAGCAAGGATCTCCTCATGCTCTGAGGAAATAAGAAGGACGCCCACTCCTCGCCGTGCGAGATCAATTATTAGTTCGTAAATGGCAAGTTTGGCTCCTACGTCAACACCTCGAGTGGGCTCATCGAGGATCACGAACGTCGGTGAACCGATAAGCCATTTAGCGAGCAACACCTTCTGCTGATTGCCGCCTGAGAAACTTTTAATCGGGAGTTCGATGCGCGCGGGACGTATCTCCAACGTGTTCACCATTTCCTTTACAATGGAGCGCTCGTATCGGCGTCGAAGAAAGCCCCATCGTGCGAAATGATCGAGAAAAGCGAGAGAAACGTTCTCGCGGACACTGCGCATTAGCACCAACCCTTGAGTGTGGCGATCTTCCGGAACCATAATAATGCCCCGCCGCATCGACGATCTAGGATGATTCGCTCCAACCTTCTTGCCTTGGAACGTGATGCTCCCACTGGAGTTAGCATCAGCGCCAATGATCGTTCGTGCGATTTCAGTGCGCCCGGAGCCAACGAGTCCGAGAAGACCCACTATTTCGCCTGCCCGTACTTCGAAAGTCACATCATGAATGCCAGAAGCGGCTCCGAGTGCATCTACTCGGAGAATCGGGGCAAGTTTGTCATCCACGGTTGGTGCACGTTCAGGAAATGACAGCAGTTGCTCTCGGCCAAGCATGGCGGACACGATCGAATTCTTTGTCTCATTGCCGATTTCAGTCGTGCGTATCAATTTCCCATCACGCAATATCGTGATGCGATCACTCACTTCGATGACCGAGTCCAAGAAGTGAGAAACGTAGATTATTGACGTCCCCTGGCTTTGCAACTGACGAATAAGTTCGTGCAACTTGCTTGTTTCGTGAGAAGTCAAAGAAGACGTCGGCTCATCCATCACGATCACACTGGCATTGCGCGCAAGGGCACGCATGATCTCGACCTTCTGTAAGTCGGCGATTCTCAACGTGTCGACGACTGCCTTCGGGTCAAGCCCAAAAGCGGTCGTCTCCTCAATCTCGGCGATCCGCTCTGTAAGATTCCGCTTCATAACTCCGAAAACGTTCTCTTCAATTCCCAAGAACACGTTCTGTTCCACTGTTAGATGGGGCACCAGCGAGATCTCTTGAGCAATCATTACAATGCCTTCGCGCTGCGCTCTGCTCGAATTCCATCGCTTCACGGATTGCCCAGCGATCAGAAGCTCACCAGAGTCTACGGAATATAGACCGCCAATAATCTTTCCGAGCGTAGATTTGCCGGCGCCGTTTTCGCCCACGAATGAATGTATTTCTCCGGTCCGAACGTCCACGCTCACGGAATCAAGCGCTTGGGTCCCGCCGAAACGCTTCGACACGCAAACCAACTCAATCGATTTGGTGATTGAGTTGGTTTGCGTGTCGAGAGGAGAATTCATTGGACTAATACCTCGCAGCCGAGAAAACGATCAGCCGGCCCATTCACCTTTGAACGAAGGCGTCAACTTAAGGGTTGCCTTGGTGGCGTATGGTGCGGTTGGACCTTGGTCAGCGTTAACCCACGTCTTTACCGGCTTCTTTGTCATGGCGTTGTATAACTGCTGCATTGCGTTTTCACCCATGGTGACCGGAAAGTTGATGTAATCGCTCTTCCAACTGCCGTTACGCACGTCTTTAACGGCGATATATGTGCCGCCCTCACCCGTCAGGTAGAGACTGCCGGGACTAATCGACGCCGCCTGAAGCGCAATTTGCGCTCCTTCGGTCATCTGGTCACCCGTAGTGATAAGGGCGTTAATTTTGGGATTTGCCACTAAGGCATTCGCCATAGCAGTGTCCGACGTGGCCGGGTCATAAGCGCCTGCAAGGGTCGCCACTACCTTGATATTGCTGTGCGCGCTAAATGCAGCGTCATACGCCGTCACGCGAGCATGATCCAGGCTGGAGGTTGGGTCACCAACAATGATCACTACATTGCAAGGATTGATTGCCTTACAGTAACTGATGACACCTGTGGTCTGTTTCGCCGCGGCCGACGATACCGGAACTGCAACCGTCGATACAACACCCTTCATTTGCGGCTGCATGTCGTTCCATTTGGGTCCAATGGGATCCAAAACCGTCACCACCGGAGCGCCGTCTTGGGTCGGAAACGCGGGCGATAAAGCGGTACCGTCATTGGGCACGATAACGACGCCACTGTAGACGTTATTGATTGTTGCGTTCTCTAGTTGCGAGAGTTGCGTGGTCGAACTGAAGTTTGCGCCGAGGACTTTGACGGTCACTTTGCCACCGAGATGCGCCCGCACGTAATCCTTGACTCCGGTGGCAACCGCTTCGTTGTATCCATTGTCGGAAGACGCGAGTAGAACCGCAACCTTATACGTCTTGCCGGCTGCCGCGGCCGAAGTTGTGCCGACACCCATGCCGACCAATCCGGTGAGAAGCAAAGCTCCAGCGCCAAGAACACTTCCCGCACGGACAAGCAAAGACTGTCGATAATTAATTCTCATTTGACCCCCTAATATTCTTGCCCGGATCTCGAGCTGACTGCCCTATAGTATGTAACATCTTATCCTGAGTATATTTAAAATGCAATTGCTGAAACTAGATTCTTTGTTTAACCTCTCTCAACGGACTGCACGACCTCGAAGAGCATTCCCGCGCCTACCTCCCCTTCACGCAAGAACTTTCGAAGTTCATCGCCGGAACTCGCTCGCCAGGGATTATCCAACCAACCCTGATATGACTCGGACGAGGGCCACAGGGCGGTAACCATGATGACACCGGACCCATCGAGAGCTAAGGAAAGTTCGGACGCGAGCGCTTCGGAATGATCGAGAGAATATTGAAGGATATCGGCACTGTCATAAAACTCCACCACCCCGTTGACTCGCTCCAGGGAGACGTCCAACGTGAGCACAGTTCGTATTATCCAAGATCCTCCAATCTTTAATACAAAGTATAATGTGTAACATTGTACACTACATCAAATAGTTAAGGTGGATATACAAATTGAACGGCGAATGTCTCTGCGTCGGAGTCTTCGGTGGTCAATATCCAAGTGACGAGGCTGAGGCAAGGTTATGGAGAGCCTCTGGCTTCTTCACCAAACCAGGCCCGCGCACGACAATCATCGAAAAGTTCCTTTTAATCCCAAGGTGCCGGGATCGAGACCCGGGCGGCCCACTAAATCTGTGAAGTGTTGCGTTGACTCCCTGAATCCAAGGGTGATTCTTTGCGGGGTTTGACCTTGCACCAGTACGTCGGGGAATTTAAGCTCCAACGTTCTCGTTGTAATTCACTCTGCTCATCCTCTGCCCAAGTTCGAGGAATTTCGTTGCTACAACTGGAGCCTTATCGGTCCGACACGGTTGCCCTGTGGTAGGTAAGAATCATTTGAGCGACGATGACGAGGTGATCCTATGAAGCACGGACTTTTTCTTCCTCCCTTTGACGGTCTTGCCGACGTCGAGCGGATGGCCGACCTGGCGGTCGAGGCTGAGGAAGCGGGTTGGGATGGTTTTTTTGTCTGGGACCACCTTCGCTACAGCCCACCCGTGCGCGACATTCTTGACCCTTACGCCTGCCTGAGCGTCATGGCCGCGAGAACATCGCGTATCACTTTGGGGCCAATGGTTACGCCTTTGATCCGTCGTCGCCCACAGGTGGTGGCTCGCCAGGCCGTCACCATCGATCGTCTCTCCAAGGGTCGGCTCGTGATGGGATTTGGTATCGGCGATGACTATCCGGGCGGTGAACTTGCCTGTTTTGGCGAGTTGACCGACGCCGCCAAACGCGGTCGTGCCTTAAACGAGGGCCTCGCGATCTTTCGCGGCCTGGTATCCGGTAACGAAGTTAACATCGACGGCGAGTTTTTCATGGCCCGAGAAGTGGCATTCCAGCCAACCGCGTACCGTCCTGACGGCATTCCGGTGTGGACGGCGTGTCGGTGGCCGAACTCCGCGCCCATCCGTCGCGCCGCTCAGCACCAAGGGGTGATGGTGATTCACATGACCGAGCCCGAGCAGGTAGTTGAGCTCAGGACGAAGTTAATTGATGTTGGGGCGGACCTGGATCATTTCGATATTGCCCACTGGGGCCAGCGCGACGAAAAAATGTTGTACCGCGAGGACGAACGTTACATCCAGTGGGCGCAGGCGGGAGTTACATGGTTCCTCACGGGGCCCGGGCCCTTCAATCTGATCTATGACGAGGTCCGCGAATACGTGGCGGCCGGTCCGCCTCGTTACTGAGCGGGGAGCGCTAGAGCGACAGTCGCGGTCTCAACTCGCTCTTCGTCGACTTCGTACTTCTTTTTGAGGCTCTTCTTCCCCGCTCCTCGCTTGGTTCTTTTAGATACCTCACTTCGGGTACCAAACAGTGGCGTCCACTGAAATCGCGAAGTAACAAAGTATATTTCGTCGATGTCAAGAATTCAGCGAATCGACATCTATACGTACGACTTGACTTACGCGCCGGCTGACGGTCGCCCGCTCGTTACTTCATGCGCACCATCACGTGCACATGCTCCTTGGCGTGTTCGAATTGAATGGTCCAGTCACCTCGATGCCAGGACACCGATCACTTGGAGGTCACCGTGGAATACGTCAACCTGGGACGCTCGGGCCTTCGTGTCTCTCGGCTCTGCCTCGGAATGCTCGGTTTCGGCGGCAACAACGACCGTCCGTGGGTACTCGATGAAGAGGCGGCGGTCCCCTTCGTGCGTCGTGCCATCGAAGCCGGGATCATATTTTTCGACACCGCGGACTCGTACAACGACGGTCAGAGCGAGGTCGTCACCGGCAGGCTCCTCCAACGCTTCGCCACCCGTGACGAAGTAGTGGTTGCGACCAAAGTCTTCATGCCGATGACCCCGGGCGAGAACGGCGGGGGACTGTCGCGCAAGCATATCCTTTCCGCCATTGACGCCTCCCTGGCGCGCCTCGACATGGACTACGTCGACCTGTACCAAATCCACCGCTTCGACCCGCTCGTTCCCGTCGAAGAGACAATGGGCGCGCTCGACGAAGTAGTGAAGGCCGGCAAGGCGCGCTACATCGGCGCCTCCTCGATGTATGCGTGGCAGTTTCAAAAGGCCCAGTTCGCGGCCGAGCGAGCCAGCGGGCATCGCTTCATCTCCATGCAAAATCACTACAACCTGATCTATCGCGAAGAGGAGAGAGAAATGCTGCCACTGTGCCTCGACCAAGGTATCGGCGTGATTCCGTGGAGCCCGTTGGCCCGAGGCGTGCTGGCGGGCAACCTCTCGCGAAGCGGTGAGCAACATACCATCAGGGCTCGAACCGACACGTTCCCCGACGGAACCTACGATCAGCCTTCCGACTTTGACGTGATCGACCAAGTGTCGGCCGTTGCCGCCCGCAGGGGCGTACCGACCGCCCAAGTGGCGCTCGCGTGGCTGCTTCATCAGCCCACCGTCGTGGCCCCCATCATCGGAGCCACCAAGATCCATCACATCGATGACGCCGTCGCTGCGACATCGTTGGAGCTTGACGCCAATGAAATTGCCTCGTTGGAGGCGCCTTACCTCCCCCACCCGATCCACGGCCATTGAATGAGAAGGACCTTCATGATCAGGCCGAACTGCGCGGTATTGGCCCGGCTCGCGCGAACGCGCGGTAACACCCTTCTTGATTGCTTGCGGAATATTCTCCAGATCCCAGAGCGCCACCATGGATTCGGGTACAGCATCAACAGATAAAGATGGAGTCACTTCTAGAATTCGAATCCGCTGGGGAACGGGTCGCTCGGATCGAGCAGATACTGTGCATGTCCCGTGACCCACGCCCGTCCCGTGATCTCTGAAATGACTGCGGGTATTCCTCCGACCTCGGTTTCGCTAA
>OBLU010001537.1_pt1 | contig 21460 bp, 24 predicted proteins | sample 1518681 | NCBI WGS metagenome assembly OBLU01 (sample SAMEA3539304, study PRJEB22396) | soil metagenome | biome: tundra; feature: field; material: soil | place: USA | collected 2010-05 | depth 0.15 m
GGTGAGGGAAAGTTGGTGAGCACGCCCGGGGGCTACAAACTGGCCTGATGGGTGGGGACATTTTCGTGTATCACTACTCCTTAGGGGCAGATTGAATGTTATGAACGGGTTGCGGACGGCTGACGCAAATCCCAACCGGGCCGCCCCGCCCGTTACCCTCAAACCGCGACTGCGGGGGGATTGCCCCAGTCCGATCCCCCGTCCGCTCGGGTCGTAGGAAGCTAATCACGCGAGCCATTCGGATGTCGGCGCCAGGGAAGGGGGCGCGCGGCCGGAGGAATATGTTCCTAGATCATGGCGCCCCCGAAGACTGGTGCGTAGGCTTGGGGCGCGGCGAGGCGGGTTGAGGACGATATCCGCAGATAACGTGGCCACCCAAGCCGCTCGAAACCGCACAGAATTGGTCGAAATCGGTCCAATAACAGTCAAAGCGCTGCCAGATCCGATCCGCCGAAGGGAAGCCCGCTCCACCCAAAAATGCGGCGGTGCATGGGGAACCTGCTGGATACGAACAACTTTCTGCACCGCGTGGCGCACCCGGTCAAAACCGGCACCAACCAGACGGGCCGCAGTCTTGCCAGTTCCGGGTGACTGATTGTAATTCTATGTATATGATGTAGAACGACTTACTGAATCATAATGGTGTTTCGGATTTCTGACCGAACTTGCCTGCCCCAAACATGCTGCCCGACAAAAAGGATCTGCAATGACAATGACCGAGAAGTACACGCTGATGTGTGACGATGTAAGACTTGAGAACAATGGAAAGTTCCTAATCATAGGAATGTACACAGGCGGAATCACGGTCCCGCAGTTTCCGTTCCCATGCGGTCTAACGTTTTTAAGTGTGTTCGATGTGGATCGCCTCGGAAACTATATGCTTAGGGCAAAAATAGAGAACGCTGAAAGTGGGCGCGTTATCGCTCAACAGGTCGTAATGCTAGACATCACGCAAATGCCGACGATGCCAAGCCCGGCGTTGACGGTAATCAGATTCCCAGCAGTAACATTAGAATCGGCTGGGGCGTACACAATGAGCATGACGGTGGAAAGTCAAGCTAATCCGGTTGTCATATTTCCATTCAACGTCATACTAGTGATTCCGCCACAACTCCAGCAGCGTATGTAAAAAGCCTATGCGCAATGTTCTGCCGAGAGGGCGTGAAAGCGTGGAAGTGATTTGACCGAGCCGGAGGATAGCTGCTGAAAAAGGGTTGCCGATGAATTATTACCAGTCACATTCGATCCAGACGACGCCGCAAGCAATCGCCTTTCATCCTGTGTTGGAAGAGGGGATTCCGCTATGCATACTTCTGGAGAACCGCTCGTTTCAGCGGCAAGACGATGCAGTTTCTTTTGCAATCCATCTTGGGACAGCAGCCCTTGCTCGAAATGGTGAAACGCCCATTCGACCATGGTTCCAAGGCGCCCGCCCGCTTCGTCGCGTTCGGGGCCATCGAGAGCGGTATCAAACCATTCATGGAACGCCTGGATTGTTAACTTCCCCTCCAGATACCTGGACAACTGTTTTCTCATTTCGGTGACGAGCGCCATGTCAAAACCTCCTCAATACAACCAGATTCACTACTATACAACAGATGACGAGATGGAAAGCAAGTTCGCGGAGTGTGGCATGGAAGCCATATTGTGCAATTGCGGCACAGCCGCTACGAACACCGATCCCGATGTGCTCCTGCTTGCTCCTAATTCCAGTGTAGTGCATAAACGAGAACACGGCCTTAAGCACATTAACCAAAGTGGTGTGGAAATCGCCCTTATTTTCTATTGGGAAGATGCTGGTGGGACACCACGCCGTAGCATCCGTTGGTTTGTGTACGCGGGCATCAAGCATCGGCTACGACTCCGCGCGGCAAACTAGTGGCTGCACCAAGAGCACAATCTCTTGTGATTTTTACAGGAAAAATGTTACCGCTTGGCCTTCGGTTTCGGACCGCGCCGGTTAGGATTCATCGCGGATTGCCGCTTGTACTCCGCTTCGCGGCGCATGATTTCCTCATGGGGTACGGATAGGACCTTCCGCACTAGGGCATCGAACCGCGCGGCGGCCTCCGGGCCTTCAATAGTCTCAGGCTTCCCGTTCATTTCCGCAAATTCCCCCTAATGCAGCTTAACCCAGATTGGACGGCGCGCGCCGCAGGACTGCCACGGTCGCGTCATCGGTCTGGCAGCCGCGTGAGAAGTCGTCCATGGAGTTGAAGAGCCACCGAACCAAGTCTTGAGCGGCTCCTGGGCGCTGCGGCGCCCAGGCGGCGGCCGCTCTCAAGAGGCCCTGCACGCCCCACTCGTCGCCCTCGGGATTCGTGGCTTCCACGACTCCATCCGTGTAAGCAATGACCAGATCGCCAGGATTCAGCCGAAGGCTGCTCTCCTCATAGTCCGAATCGGGGAACATTCCAACAGGGGCTCCGCTCGGTTCAAGCCAGTGGACCGAGCCATCATCGCGAAGAACAACCGGCGGATTATGTCCGGCGTTGACGTACCGCAGCATCCGCGCCGCCCTGTCGAAGAGGCCGTAGAACAGTGTCGCATAACGGTCCGCAGTTGACGAATTGTACGCCTGGACATTCACGATCTTGAGTAATGCCGCCAAGTCGTTTGCCGTGAACAACGCGGCGGTCCGAAGAGAGGACTGGACGCTGGCCATCATGAGCGCCGCGGCGAGACCTTTGCCGGAGGCGTCGCCGACGACCAGCGCCAGGCGGTCGCCAGTGAGGGGCATGAAATCGTACCAATCGCCGCCGAGGGCCCGAAGCTGGCGGCATCGCCCGCCGCAGTCCAGGGCGCCGGCTTTCCGGCCGGGACCCTGCATAAACCGCTGCTGCACATGGCAGGCAAGCACCCAATCCTGGCTTACGTCAACCACCACATCTTCGGCCGTCATTTCCCAACCTCCACTCGTAGGTCGGTTCCGGGCGCGCGAAATCGACAGGGTGGGGGCCGATTTGCGGTTTGAAAAAATACTTTCCGAGGGATGTAGAGAACGCCGCGGCGGTTCCGACTAGGATATGAAAGGAGCCAACGAAATGAAATACATTTTGTTGATGTCGGGCACGAAAGCGGGCGTTGACGGGTATCACGCCTGGGCGGCAAAGGATGTTGAGGCGCATTTTGCGGTCCTCAGGAGCATTATGAAGGAGCTGACCGAGTCCGGGGAGTTCGTGGCGATGCAGGGCCTGGCCGATCCGGTTGAGGCCAGGGTTGTGCGCGGGGAGAGAAACGGGCTGCCGGTCACGGACGGCATCTTCCCCGAGTCGAAGGAGTTTCTGCTGGGCTACTGGATCGTGGACGTAGCGACCCCGGAACGCGCTCATGCCATCGCGGGACGGATTTCGGCAGCGCCCGGGCCCGGAGGAATTCCTACCAACATGCCGATTGAGGTGCGGCGGTTCGCCAGTCCCACAGGAGAGAGAGAATGAAATACATTTTGATGATGAACACGATGAGGGCAGAGCAAGGGGTCCCCAACTGGCCGAGGGGAGACTTGCGGGCGCACATCGCATTCATGAAAAAGCTGAACCAGGACCTTTACGAGTCCGGCGAACTGGTCTCCGCGGAGGGGCTGTCATTTCCCGATCAGGCCAAGCTGGTGCGGGCCAGCAAGGATGGCACCCCCATTACGGACGGCGTATTCCCCGAATCCAAGGAGTTTCTTGCCGGCTTCTGGATCGTCGATGTGGAGACGCCGGAGCGGGCGTATGCGATTGCAGCCCAAGCTTCGGCGGCGCCGGGACCTGGCGGAGTGCCGTTGAACATGGCGATTGAAGTGCGCCCGGTGATGAGCGGGCCGCCGCCGGAAATGATGTAGCGAGAGCAGCGATGACACAGCCATGGGACACCACTTCCGAGTGCCTGCTGCGGGAACTTGCGCCGCAGGCGCTCGGCGTGGTGGCCCGGCGTTTTCGCGACTTCGCGTCGGCCGAGGACGCCGTGCAGGAGGCCATGTTAGCGGCGTTCAAGCAATGGCCGCTGGAGGGTGTTCCCGAGAATCCGCGCGGCTGGTTGATACAGGTCGCATCCCGCCGCATGACCGACCAAGTGCGCAGCGAGATTGCCCGCCGTCAGAGGGAAACCGCGGCCGCGAGGGATGTGGAGATCGTGGCGGAGACCGGCGATATGGAGCGTGACATGGACATGGACCCGGACGACACGCTGATTCTGCTGTTTCTGTGCTGCCACCCCGCGCTCACTTCGTCCTCTGCGGTCGCCCTGACGCTGCGGGCCGTAGGCGGCTTGACGACGGCGGAGATTGCCAATGCATTCCTGGTTCCGGAGGCCACCATGGCGCAGCGGATCAGCCGCGCGAAGCAAAGCATCAAGGCTTCGGGCGTGCCATTCCGTTTGCTTTCTTGGCAGGAGCGCGCCGAACGGCTGCCGGCGGTTCTGCATGCGCTCTACCTGATCTTCAATGAAGGATACGCCAGCAGCAGCGGGGCGCGCTTGCAGCGACTCGATTTGGCGCGTGAGGCGATTCGGTTGACTCGCTGCGCGAAAGCGCTGCTTCCCGACGATGCGGAAGTTGCCGGCCTGCTGGCGCTCATGTTGTTGACCGACGCTCGCCGCGCGGCGCGAACAGGACCTGACGAGGAATTGATCCCGCTGAACAAACAGGACCGAACTCTGTGGGACCGGGCCGAGATCTCCGAAGGAATCGAGCTCCTGACCGCGGCGCTATCGAAAGGATCGGTGGGCTTGTACCAGCTACAAGCGGCGGTGGCGGCGATTCATGACGAAGCGGCGCGAGCGGAAGACACGGATTGGCCGCAGATCCTGGCGCTGTACGAGTTGCTGAAACGCGTGTCTCCCAGCTCCATGGCGACGCTCAACCATGCCATTGCAGCCGCAATGGTACACGGCCCAGCGAGAGGGCTCGAACTGCTCAAGACGCTCGATAGCGACGCACGCTTCTCAGAGCATCATCGTCTTGAAGCGGTTCGCGCACACTTGCTCGAAATGCTTGGCGATCGTGAAAACGCCATCAAGCACTACCGGACCGCGGCCGGCCGGACGATGAGCATTCCGGAACGGAATTATCTGATGACCCAAGCGGCTCGGCTTGCAGCCCGAGTGGCACACTGACGACGCTATACAGCTTCTGCACCGAAGCCAATTGTACCGATGGGGCCTCCCCCGCCGCCGGGTTGGTGCAAGCCACCGACGGGAACCTGTACGGGACGACGTCCGCTGGCGGGGCCAACAGCGATGGCACGATCTTCAAAATCACGCTACCAGGCACGCTGACGACGCTTCATAGCTTCGCCTTGACCGACGGCGATCTGCCCTTCGCAGGGCTGCTCCAAGCTACGGACGGGAGCTTTTACGGGACAACCAATCAGGGCGGGGCAACCAACTCCTGTCAGCCATTCAATGCGACTTCGTACTGGAAAACAATGCCACGCCCGAAAAACAGCTCATCGAGACCATGCCGGGCGGCGTGGTGGCCTTCGATTATGACGGGGATGGCTTGATCGACCTGTTCTTCACCAATGGCGCCGCGGTCCCTTCACTCCAGAAAGATCAGCCCAAATTCGCCAACCGGCTCTACCGCAATCTGGGCGGGATGAAATTCAAAGATGTGACCGCGGAGGCATTTCGCTGATTCCGGTGACTTTCCCCTACCTCGAACGCACGTTTTGGCTGCCAGCCACGGTAGCGGTTCACGCACGCGTGCACGCAATGCTTTGCAAGTGCCGTAGTTTCAGATACTTAGATTTCAATAGAGATACGGGCGACATGTTGAGGCTTGTTGGAGCCTTTGTTGAAAACAGGAGGCTTTGCGCAGCTACAAAATTATCTACAGTCGCTACTAAATATTTAGTAGGACAAGGGCTGGTGTTGAGAGCGAAACCGAACCGGTCTGGACAACCCCGCACTGGAATCGATTGCACTTGATCCCACGCTGCCCCTAACGGTCATTAGCCTTGAAGTTGCGACATTGAAAAAGGTTTCCTCAGTTTCGCGGCGGGCAAGTGCGGAAGAAACAGGGTGTAGCCGATCGCCGCGAAAGTGAGGAAACCTCTATTAGTAGGACAGGGCTAGCTAAGCTATGAATTGGGAGAACAGCGGCCTGCAATCTGGGCCTGGCAAAGCTGCGCTGACCGAACAACCCTTCGACTCGTCGGGCACCACTGAGTGCATGCCGGTTCTCAGTGGGCCTCTGTTCCGGGTCGGTTATGGCCGGCGCAAGCTGTCAGACGCATAGGGCACAATAGTATAGTTCCTGCCTCTTTGATTGGGATCTATGGTTCCTTGAATGCTCTAGCGAGGGCAGGTGTCAAGTATCATGACCTCGCCCCACACCGAACAAACTGAATTTCGATTGGCTCTGTTCTATCTTCCCCTGGTTTTTCTTTCGGCAGCCTATCTGGTGGCCGCGCAGATCTTCGGCTTATGGCCATTGAGACTGCCCGCTGCCGCGGTGTGCCCGGCCACAGCTACAAACAACCAGATCTTCGTGGATCCTACCGGGAGCAACCAGCACACCGAGAACTGGCAGCCCGAAGCTCACTCGTTCGCCCAGGCGCTGGGCTCGTGCGCGCGCGCTACGTTCTGGACAATCGACGATAACTCGTCCTCGGCTGCGGCGTACGGGAAACCACTGGTTTTTCCGATGGTGGACCCCAGTGCGCCGGGCGCGATCCGCATCACCGTCGAAAAGCAAATCGAAGCCCTCCGCGCGGAGGTCGAGCAGAGGATCGCCAAAATGATGCTCCAGAAAGGCGCCGCCCGCTCCGACGTGATCGGCATATTCAACAAACTCTCGCCGGAGGTGGATCGGCGGAACGTGCTCGTGGTGTTCTCGGATGGCAAAGAGAGTGGCGGAGGCGTCGACCTGGAGGACGGACACTCCTGCATAGACACCGGAAATGTGTCGGGGCTGGTCGATCTTGCTCTTCGGAATCGGCATATGGATAGCACCGTGGATCGTTTCGATGCGATCAAGTGGGTCATTCCAGCCAGTTCGGGCAATCTTGGGTGTAACTCAAGAGACGAACTATGGCTCTTCTGGGGGACGGTTGTGGCGCGCCTTTCGCGGCCGGGCAGGGCTCCTGCCTTGCTGTTCGACACGAACGTTTTCTCGTTGGGGGCAGAGTATGAACCGCATTGAGTTCTCGGATTTTTTCGCGCAAAATGCACCATCACAAGGCTGAAGCGGCCGAGTGGGGCGCATTCGCAGGGTTCCACGGCAGAAGCCGCGAGTCGGGGATGGAGCAGGTGCGGAAACTGGCCGCAACGGCGCTGGCGCGTGCCGGGCTGGGAGCGCGTGATCGGCTGCCTTCCGCGCGTGAGAGGCTTGCGGCTACTGCGGCCGCTCGCGCTTCGATCCGTGGGCGTTTGTATTCCGCTTATTGCAGGCTGATCGGGACCAAGGCCTTCAGTTCAACCAGGATTCATCGGGTGATCATCGAAGGCGCGATTGACCTGCTTGCGTTTCCCTGCCTGCCAGTTGCGCTGCTCGCCTCGTGGCCGCTCGCGGTCGCGCGCCGCTGGAGTTGTTACCGGATAGAGCGGGCTGAGGGTGCGGTCACGCGGCTGGGCAAGGCCGCAGAAGACTACCTGGCCGTTGAATTTGAATGGCACTTCGCGAAAGGCGAGGAGGCGCGGCGCCGCCGCGCAGTATCACCTGGATGGGTACCGCCAATAGAGGACAAAGTGAAGGAGTATCAACATGAAGAAGCAGCCGGACTTGTCAGCTAGGGAGTTGCGTGCGCGCGATTTCGAGGCCGCGCGCCGAGAGGTGGAGGTGCGGGTCGACTCGGCGATCTCGCGGATCGATGCTGGCGCTCCTCCGGCGGCCGTCGACGATGCGGACACCTTGATCGGCGAGGGTGGGAAGCGTGTGGAGGCGCTGGCGGTCGAGTGCATGTACGGCGACCTTCAGGGCGCGATCGCCGATGTGTCGAGTTCTGCCAACCATGTGACGGAACTCGCCACTTTGAAAGCCAGCGCTGAGGCCGAGTTGGGCGCTTTGCCTGCTTGCGGCGGAGTCCAAATGACGGTGGCTGTTTTCTATATAGTCGGGGCGCTGGTTGCTTTCTTCACGGAGCTGAAGCTCACGGATGCGCTCGTCGATCTTCTCGGGTACCGCCGCGACGATCCCACCGGTCGGGCAATCGGGGCCGCATTCGCGTCGGCGATGCTGGTGTTTGACCTGATCTTCACCAGGCTGGCGCTGGTATCCGATCCGTGGTCGTTATTCCGGGCGGCGGAATCCTGCCCTGATCCGGCGGACGCGCCGGCGCAGGACAAACGCGCGTGGTGGCTGGGCGCGGCTGGGGGTGCAGCTCTGGTTCTCACCTTGCTCGCAATCGCGTGGCTGCAAATTCTCACGGTGGTCAAAATGGCTCCGACACGTTCGATAGACGCGAACTACCAGCGAGACCGACGCGCGTTGACCGCCCGAGAAAATCAGATCGTGGAGGACAGCACCTTATACTTCTCCGTCTGCATACTGGTTTCGGGCGGCTTCATGGCTGCGGCAGGTACGAAAGAGTTGTCTCTCTGGTTGCGGCGGAAGGCCCTCGGAGCGACCATCCGCCGGTTGGAAACCAAGCGTCTACAAGCAATTGTCGCGCTCGACAAGGCCGAAATGCCAAACCTAGCGGGGGAACTGGAGAAGGCAGGTGTCCCGTGCATCTGGCTATCCACCGAACCTTTGAGTGAGCTTGTGGGGAGATTGAGGGAGGCCTTCGGTCCGCGCCTTGAAGGCCACCAGGCACTCGGGGGCATTCACGACGTGGCTGCGGCGGAGGCGCGCATGTTTGAAGCTGCTAAACGAATTGAACTTAGGCAGGCTCGGACGAAGCCTGCCACGCAACGTCATCTCAAATCATGGCGCGACACGGTGGATGACGCGCTCGGAGGTGCGGCTTGAGGCTCGCATGGCGGATTCAGGCCTAACGCGGTGCTGCGCCGCAAAAAATGTCGATAACCGTAAAGAAGTGTTGGCGATCATCTGAAAACGTAGTTTTCTGAACTTCGGCCGCCCCGCCATCGGCGTGGGCCAGCCGGGAATGGATCGATCCACTGACCTTCTCGTCCGCAGATGGCGCAACAGCGCGATGTGGTTGCCGCCAATGTGATCGGCGTGGGACCTTGATCTGTCACCGGCGCCCGGCCGGGCCCCACCCGATAGCGCCGCTGGCAGCGGCGGTGCGCCTCTCTGCCTTGCTCACTCTGCTGATAGCGGCGGTTGGCGTCGTGGCGCTGTCGGCGCCTGGCCGCGGATCTACACGCTGGCCCGCAATAGCGCTGGCCACGGTCGCAGCCGACGCAGATAGTGAATACCGACCGGCACTCGGGGTGGCCACATATTCTCAGCCGAAGAACAGTATTCCCGTCAACGCACGCATGGGCCACTCCGAAATTATGCCATTCAGCAAGGCCCAAAGTGAAGAGCCGTCGGCAGCGCCGGGGCGTGATGATCGGACGGATGACTCGCGCCTTCGGCGCAGATGATGTCGCTGGTCCCCGGCCCGAAGTTCAGAAAACTACGTTGTCAGATGATTGCTGACAAGAAGTAACAAGACTACTGATAAGGAGACTACTATGAGAAATGTGTCCGCCACTTTGGCGCTGACGTCGGCGCTTCTGGCTGGTGTCACCGTTGTGGTGGTGCAGAATCCGGCGGCCGAGAAACTAACGGCCCTGATCGTGCGCGTGCAGAACAAGAGCGTTAAGAAATCCACCGAGGTCTACGCCTATAACTGCTTCACTGAAGATGACTTAGCTTGGTTACGAAAATCTGGAAGGATGCAAAAAATCGTGGAGGGATTGAAGACTGACGTGCAGTTCACGGCGACCGTTACAGCGATTAGAGAACTGCCCGAATCGACGCGTGTCGAAGTCCTGGCAGGGGTCGCAAAATCGCCCAGCCCACGTATGCCATGGTGGGGTTCGTCGACACATCCGGAAAATCGCAAACCGAGGCGGGCAGAACGGCGCAACTCGAAATAGCGGCTGGCATTTGCGATGCTGTGCGGGCGGCGGTGCAGGGGGCCGATAGGCCATGCCGGGCGGAGCTTCCGGCGCGACGCCTGACGCGCCGCCGACTTGCTTCTTGCAGCGCCACCAACGCCACGAGAAGCTTATAGCAAACTTCATGCGCGCTGCCCGTCCGATCCTACCACTCGCCGCGTCGGGTATACAATCGGTGCCGTCGCATTACGAAGGCCTGTGCTACCTCTTCGTGATCGGCATTGACGAATGCAACCAAACGGTGTGGTGGACCTTCCGGTGATCGATCTGCTTGCCACGCGCAGGGGACGTCTCCGCAGGCTGCTTTCGCGAGCAGTACTGGCACCGCCATGGCCTCGGCACTCGTGAGATCCAAACGTGGGCCGAATACACTTTTCTTTACAAGGGGACCCTTGCCAGCCCGTACCCGCCGCTCCTAGACTTAAGCAGGCAAATCTTTGAGCGTCGGCGCCGCCGGTTGGGGATGAACCCCAGCCGGAGCGGATGACGGAACACCAGGTAGGCAAAGAAACGGGAATACGGCAGACGACTCGCCCCGCCGCCGTCTTTGGCCACGGAGGCGGGGCATTGCCAAACAGGGTTCCGCGACGGTGCTCCGCGCGGCAGCCCAATGTGTCCTGCGGGGCGCCCAAGGACTGTGCGGGCCCTTCGTCTTCCACCCGGCGACGCCAAACTTATGCCGGGTCCCTGCGCACGAGGTATACCAAAGATTATCAAAGATTATCAAAGATAAAGATTACTCATCAACCGGTACGTGCGCGCTCTCCCATCTCTTTCTTCTTTCAGCATCGTTATCAGGTGATACTTCTTGTAATTATCCGTAGAGGATTCATAAAGGACGCTGACGACCTTCGCGAATTGTACCTCGGCAATGCCCAACACAGTCAGGCTCTCATTTGCGCGGATCCTCCGAGACCGATCGGCGCTCAAATAGTGCAACAGGCTATACACGTTGTAAGGGTCGAGATCGAGCTTCGTGGGAGGGTTCTGCAACTTCTGCTCCAACGCCTCGAACAGGGCCCGCCCCCCCTGACTCAAGCTCGCCCTAATCTTCTCCTGCAGTATCCCGCGATCGGCCCGGCCCACGCGCTTATGCACAAGCTGCTCTTCGCCGACCTCGGGGCTTAGCACATCTGGATCAAAGCACGAAACCACCTGCGGCCACCCCACGCAACCCGTCGACGCATGAACAACCCTCCTAACGATATCGTGAAGCGCACGGACGTTGCCACCCCAATGGCCCTTATAGAAACGGTCAAGAACCTCATCTTCTAGGGTTACCTTATTATGGCTCGGATTAAATTTGTCGAGGAACAACTTCGTCAGCAGCGGGATGTCGTCTCTGCGATCGCGAAGCGGTAGAACGACCACGCCGCCGTAGGCTACGCGGCTATACACCTCTTGGATCAGCCTCTTCTCGTCATGCACCCCAGCTCCTAGGGCAGCCTTAGGCGATACAGTATCGGCGATGATGAATTTGCACTTAGCTTCTTTGTTCTCCGCCCCGCCCAGCCGCCTGTATTGTCTCGTGCTCTCCTCTAAAACCCGCAACAACTAGCGCTGGCTAGCCTCGCTTATGGAACAGAACTGATCGAGGAACAGAACCCCGTTACCAGCCCGCTCAATCAATCCAGGATTGTCTTTGGCATCGCTGAAGGCTCCCGGCTTCGTCCCGAACATTTCACTCAGAAACAAAGTCTCTGTGACGTTACAATTAAAGGGAAGGAATTCGTTTTCTCTCAGCGGATAGCAGGGCTCTTTGAGGCGAAAGTCCGGATCCTTCAGGCGAGCGACTGCTTGGGCGACAAGGTCCTTGCCCACACCCATTTCTCCGGAGATAAACAAGTTTTCCGAATGACTATCTTCCAGTGCATGCCTTTTGATGACTTCCCACATCTGTAGCATTGATGGATCCTGTGTAACGATCCCGCAGCGGGCCATCTCGTAAAAGGCTTCTGCCGCATTCTGGAGGACGCCCGCAAACCTTACATCGCGGCGGAGACTGTTGAGTCTGTGTGTTAAGACAGCCCGGAAAAATTCCCAGCTGCCCGGCCTTGGGCACGACGTCATACAGTCGGCCATCTGCCAGCCAAGCGGCAATTTCCGGGAAGTGCTCAGCTGCCTCGGCGGCCCCGCTTATCAGGATCACTTTGGGCAGCTTTTTCTTTCGCTTAGATGCAGCGTCCCGCAGTTTGTCAAGGAAGGCGCCAACCATGAATGCCCTGTAACGATCGGAATACTCCGACGCCCAGGCCGGGAAGATTGCGTCCGATATGATCACTTCCGGCCATGCGTGGTCCAAAGTGGAGATAGCGTCCTGACAAGTGCCGGCAGTCTGAACGGAGTCTTCTTGCGAGCAGACTGGGAGCACTTCGTCAAGTTCTTGTCGGTCGTCTTCGACAACCAGAATATTCATATGGCGCTCCTCGATAAGTCGGAAAACTCTGGACTAATATGCCAACGGCTCTGTACTGGCCGGAGCCGGACTGTCGTTCGTGTTTCAGCGGCGCCGGCGGCAACCTGCAGACCGCCGTAGCACTCGCGGGCTATGAGCGTGCTGACAATCGAGCCGAGTCCAGGCCTGTCGCCGACCGGCCCGGATAGGAGATTACGGATCCAGCTGGCGAATTCATTGACTGTTAGATCGGCACCCAACACATCTGCGAGCACGGAACTGAAAGGGCTGGTGCAGCAATTGCGCACCTGCATCGACTCGTGGGTCACGCTGATGTCGATCGGCCGGTAGGTCTTCAGCTTGTATTCGCTTCCGGAATCGGTCTCGGAGGCGGCGACGGCGTTTTGGAGGATACACGTCAGACATTGTTCCAGCATGAAGGGCGTGTCGATGACCACATCCGGGGCGCAGTCGATAGCGAAGTAGAAGTCGACCACTGACGGCCCCAGCTCCCGCCCACCGCGCAGTAGTTTTCGTTTCACCAAGAAATCCTCAGGCGTCAAAGTTCCAGAGCAATCGGTTGCCCACAACTCATAAATTCCGGGTTCTATCTGAAAATCCAACGCAAGCAGGATTGAACGCCAGATTATATCCCTGAGCGGCCTGGGCTCCCAATTCAGCGGGTCCAACCCTCGCAGCCAGCCGTCCAGGCCTACCGCCACCAGCGCAGATTTCTCCGCGGTCAACGTTGGACCGTTTCGTGCAGTATACGGCCCCTTACGGCGATGAACCTGGTCCACAACTCCGAGCGCGGCAGCGGTGAAACCTTGGATCTTGCGCGCCCGCTCCGAAGCCAATCGGGCTTCTTCTGAGGCTAGACAGGCTCGTTCTGACTGTGCCCGAGCTTGCTCGGATTGTTGGCGGGCATTTTCAGACGCGACCCGCGCCCGATCGGATGCCGCTGCCTTCTGCATCACATTCCAGACGACAAGTCCGGTCGTAGCGAGTAGAATAGCCGACAACAGGGGCCAGATACGAAGAACGGAAGACTCTACTTGGATTGCTGGGTTTATTCGTCTGTTGATTGTTTCTTCCAGCTCGTCCACCGATCTTTTTAGGGTACCCTTATCCCCATCCGCTATTCGTCTCCACACGTTCTGAAAACTTTCGATGACCTCTCTGTTTTCAACCTCGATGGGCCAGGAGGTCAACGCGGGCTCTTCCCGGGCAATTTCGTCCGAAAGGTCGATCTGATGTGAAATCCGTTCGATCGAAGAACGCGACGGGTCGGACTGCGCGATGGGTCCCATGAGCAACGCGATCGCTTGGCGTCCCCTGAGTACCGACAGGTTCCCATTTTCGGCTAACATGCGTGTGTAGTCAGGGTCGGAAGCCAGGAAGAGCGCTAAGCGATGAGCGACGACGGGAATCTTTGCGCTCTTGAAGACCACGAGATCGCTGCCCCCCTTAAAGGCGGTCGGCGGAGCAACGACACCCGCGTGCTCCCAGAAAGAGGCCACACCCGGTAGTTTGGCAGTTGTCGTAGAAAACTCGTCGAACCATCGCCTAATGAATCCGACTGGCTCAATGATACCTAGGTAGCAACCCGCGACAAACGAACGCAGTGCTTCCTCATGAGCCATTTCGGGGAACGCAATCAGGCGGCGCGGCAGGTGGCGGCTGTCATAGATCAATGAGTTGCGCGAAAGCAACAGTGGCACCGCGAGCGAAGTAGAGTCGAATTCCACGTATGGGCCGGCGAGACCGGAGTGAAAGAGTTGAGCGGGGTCGGCGTTCATGAGCGGCAGAAGATCGTGGATCAAGTTCAATGTGGCGCCGGTCGGAAAAGCAATCGGCGGTCCCTCGGATTTATATAACGATGTAATTAGGGTCTGCCACGACGAGCGGTCGACTGAAAACACGGGCGAGTCGCTGCGGGGCAAGCGGCGCCAGAAAAAAAACAACCTGATGTCGTTCGTATAACGAAGAGAGACGCCGGCGATCCCCCCGATATCACGGCGCGCAGCGGGTACAACGACATCTCCGAACGGCTCCAGGATGCGGCGATCGTGCAGGTACGCGATCCATCCAGAGCCAACTTGAGAAACGTCTGGGAGACCGCTCCTGGCGATAGCCCCCTGCAATGCGCTAAAAATGCTTCCCCAGGTCCAGAAACGAACCCGGATTTGAACGTTGTTCGCCGATGCAAACCGTCCGAGCGCCTTGAGTGTGACGGTTTGCCCTCTCAGCCAAGCCAGATTCGGAACCGCAAATTCTTGATTCCAGACACCAAGTTGCGCGCGCAGCCGGGGATCGGTGGTGTTTTCGAGCACGATGCTCGGGGGAACAAGCTCTCTGTTCAGCCGGTCAACGTCCTCATCGGTAGGTCTCGTATCTACGGTGCTGGGCTGCAACCCCGGCTCCGCCGGGAGTAGCCAAACAACGATCTCAGACTGCGCAGTTGCGGTTGCCCCACCGAGACCGCCTAAGAACCAGACCACCGAGAAGGCGGGAATGAAGAAGCCCCGGCCGGGTAGCCGATGTAAGACCGGAACGCCGGAAGGGGTCATAGACCCTCCGGGGAGAGAACCGAATTGACAAACCAACCACCGCCGGCAGATCCACATTTTTGGTTCGGGACCTCACCTGATTTGGAAAACGGCGCGCTTCCGCAAAGCGCTCTGTCATGGTTTGCCGCCCGCCACACTCGTACCCAATCCACAACCAGGGTCTGCGGAAAACGGGTCGCCGGATCTGGGTTGCCTGGCCAATCGCCGCCCACTGCCAAATTGATCAACAGGAAAAACGGTTTGTCGAAGACCCATCGCTCGCCGGCCCGCAACGATTCCCGAGTTACCTTCGCGTAGGTAACTCTGTCGAGAGAGAACATTATCGATTCGGGCGACCATTCGACGGCAAAGATATGAAAGCGGCTGCTGAACGCTTTCTTTCCTCCGAGGGAGGTCTGCGCGCTGATGCCTTGTCCTCCCGAGTAGCCTGGACCGTGCACGGTCCCGTGAATAATCGACGGCTCTTTGCCAATGTTCTCCATAATGTCGATCTCTCCGCAATTGGGCCAACCCACCTCGGAGATGTTGCTGCCAAGCATCCAGAAGGCGGGCCAGATACCCTGGCCGAATGGCACTCTAATTCTCGCCTCGATCTTCCCATACTGAACTTCGAAACGGCCCTGAGTCTTCAGGCGCCCGGATGTGTACTTACCCTGTCCCGAGCGGATCGCGCGGACCAACAGGTGCCCGTGACCATCCATAGTAACGTTCGCCGTACTGTCCGTATACTCTTCCAGCTCATGATTGCCCCAACCGTCGGCGCCGAGGTCATACCTCCACTTTGAGGGATCGGGCGGCGACTTCGCCGGGCCTGCGAATTCGTCCGACCAAAGCAGCTTCCACCCATTTCCCGGCGCTGCAGTGATAGGAAGGATGAAAAACAACAAAACCAGCGCCGATATGAAGAGCTTTGTGGTGATCATCGGGCTGGGCACCTCGATACGTCGCAGCCAGAAATCGTTCCCACTGGCCCAGTGACAGCCAGTACCTTAACGCCGTCTACCGCCGGCAAGGCACCAGTAAGCGTGGGTGGAGAATAGTTCGCCTGCACGAGGATGGCGTAGATAGCTCCGTTATGAGAATCAATTGGGCCCCACGTTCCGTCCGAAGCTATCGCCGTGAGAGGTTCTGTAATACACGGTTGGATATAGTAGGCGTTGGTCAGAGCGTAGACGACCACTCTGAAGCTTTGTGGCGGCCTGACCCCCGCCACCGTTCCGCGTACCTGGCACCCTTGAACAATCGCCTGGATTGACGGGTTGGACACTGTCGGGGAGGCTACAATCAAAGTTACCGAAAGTGTTGCAGCGGCCGGGGTATCGGCAGCAGCGAATGTCACCGTGCAGGGATAAGTGCCAGCCGTCAATGATGCGGCGACAGTCGCATTGATGCTGGGACTAAAGCTGGTCGGCGTGGTTCCGCTCGTCGGGGCTAGATTCAGCCAGTTGCAGCCCACCCCTAGCGTCGGGACCACTGTGGCGCCGCGCGTGGAACTGCTTACATTGATCGGCGCCACGGCTGGCGGAGGCACCGGGATGGGGTAGTTAAAGGTTACCGAACTGGGACTCACCGACAAGGACAATCTCGCCAGCGTGAGCGTGATCGGAATCGTGACGGGGCTGTTTGAGGCACCAGCCGCCGTTATCGTGATGGCGCAGTTATACGTTCCCGGTGACAATCCATCAGCCACGGCCGTATTCAGACCAGCTGGTATGCTTGTACTTGGCGTCACTCCGCTACCCAGCGTGAAACTCAACCAACCACAGGCCACTGATCCCAGGGACGTGGTGAACGCAACGCCATTGTTGGGAGTGCTGGTCACCGCGACGAAATAGCTCGGCGGCAAACCGGTGCCAGGTGTGTAGTTAAACGACATCGATGCAGGTGTCACGACAAGCGTGGCGGGTGGCGGGGCCTGATAGATAAATACGCCAGACAGCGTGGCCAGCTGGTTATCGGGGTTCGTAACCGACACATTGACCACGCCGACCCCGGGTGGCGTTACAGCCTTGAGGCTCGTCGAGCTAATGAAGGTTACGGAAGGGGCCGCCGTCTGGCCGAAGAAGACGACCGCGCCATTCTGAAAATCCTTGCCTGTAATGGTCACTTGGGTACCACCTGTCACCACGCCTGCTGCGGGCATGATGCCGACAACGGAGGGGGAGGCGCCAAGCGGATGATTGCCGACGGACACTGTGCACGCATTCGACGTCACACCGCCCACGCTTACTGTCAAGGAGTGAATGCCAGGCGAAATACTCGACGGTACTTGCACATCCGCCTGACCTGCCCCTACGAATCCTGGCGCAAGACCCAGAAATTGGAGGCCTGTTGCCTGGCCATCTAGTTGGGCTTGACCAGTGAGCAAGGGAAGCGAGAGGGGTGAAACCGGTGCCGCAGCTCCAGTAGGGACCGGATTGTCAACCTGCCCTAAGCCAGTCAAGTACACCACCAGAATCGATCCAACCTTCGCCGGATTCGCAGGCGAATTCAAACTCCAGTCTTGGTTCTGCGCAACGCAGGCCAGATCAGGCGTTTGAAAAATGCCAGGGGCGGCAGACATGTTATTAAAGGCGAGCGCGCTACTACTACCTCCATTCACGGAAACGCTTACAAGGGAAGGTCCTACCGGCAAGTTGTAAGGAATCTGACCATTAATCTGATTGGGGCCCGCATAGAACAGCGGAACTGGAATTCCGTTCATAGCCACAGACACTCCCCCGAGGGTCAGGGGCAGCGGGGCGGCAGGCGCTTGGGCCGGTTGTATCGAGAAGCCGGTACCAAACAAGGAAAAATCCATGCCAGGGGCTGCACCGGCCCGGAAACTGGCGGCATTGACCAAAGCATTAAGCACCGGCGGGCCTGTCACACCCCCGTTCAGATTCACCGAAAGCATCGCTGGAACCATCCCAGGGTCCGACGACTCAGTGACCAGGAGAGTGGCGCTTCGGAGGCCGGTCGCCTCTGGTTTGAATGAGATGCTGATGGTACAGACCGCCCCAACCGGCACCACAGACCCGCAGTCATTGCTTTGCTGGAATTCCGAGGCGTTCACGCCAGTCAGAGTCACACCGCGGATACTCAATGGTGCGACGCCTGGATTTGAGAAGGCAATTGGCACGGCAGGCCCCTGTTTATTTACGTCTTGGATGCCAAGGGCGAGCGTCGAAGGGGCCAGCCGCGGCGAATACAGATCAGCCCTGTAAGGGTTGACACCGTTCTCCGCCAATGCGAGCCAGCCAGTCGCGCCCACATGAAGGCGCGGGAAATATTCCCACAGGGTCCCGTCGTTCAGAAAAAAGCCCGTGTTGAGGCATGCCCCATCGGTCGCCGGTACACCGCCGGTTGGTGTCTGAACTGAGTGCACGGCATCAAGAATCGACTGCCATTTCGCGTTGTTGCCGCTAAGGAGATAGGCAACCGCCACCTGACTCGTTCCCTCGAACCAGGTATGGTCTCCGCAGCTATTCCCCCCGTCCTGCTTGAAGCCGTAGCCGAGCGCTGTTTTGTGATGGGCCTCGACATAAGGCAGGCCTGATAGGTAGGGTTGGGCTTCCGAACCCAACGCCTGAATGGCCCACGCCTGAATGTCGAGGGGAATTACCTTCATAGACACCGTCACTCCGTCTTCCGTAGTGCCAGTCCAGAACTTGCCGTCCTGCGGATCCCACATACTCAGGAAGAAATGCTTGGCATGCTGGGCGGCCTGTGCCCATGTTGATGCGGATGTGCCGTCCGCCAGACAGAGCCTGGAAAACATCGCATACAAGTCAATGTTGTGTTCTGTTGATTTATACAAACGCTTACACTGGCCATTGACGAGCACGCCGCTGGCGCAATTTGCTGCGCCTCCGCTGGCTGCCCCGTTCTCCCACCCATCGTACCCGCCTGTAAAACCGCCGAGAAGCCCCGCGCTGCCACCCCGTTCCTCTCGCGTGTACATCCAAACCCAGTTGCCCAGCGCCTTGGCGGCGGTCAGATATTGCTGATCTTTCGTGACCTCCCACATATCTAGTAGCGCAAGGCCAGCCCATGCTACGTTGCCTGTATTTGTACTGACCTGCGTCTGGTCCTCGAACCACGTCTTGAGGACAGGATCGTACCATCCAGGCATTCTGACCGTGTTGGCCAGGCTATTTGGCAGCCAACCGGGTGGCAAGGAAATATCGCCGCCCTGGTAGGCGTTTCGGACCCGACCATCGCTAAAGAACCGGTCGTGTCCTTGCGCGTAGACAAGAGCGTCTGCGATAGTACGGGCGTGAGCCACATCCCCAGATGCGAGCAAGGCGATCACAGCCACAGAGTTATCGTACACATAGGCCGCATTCCGCAAAACGGCGTCAAATGGTTTTGTGGATTTGATCGTTTCGTAGCTCACGAGGAAACGGTCGTCTGAAAGCCGTTCTTTTAGATATTCGATGTCATCGATGTAGAAAGTAATTGGCTGTGAATTTGGCAAATTCCCCGTGGCCGAGGCAACCCACCCGAAACCGCCCAGCATGTAATCGAGATCCACGCCTGTCATCGGGATCGTATATTGCACCCAGTCGGTTGTGAGTTGCACGCCCAGCGAGACCCTTTGAGACGAATCGGGATAAGGTACTGTTTGAGCGCCAGTGCTCGGGTCGAACCCTACCCCACAGCAAAAGAAGAGAATATTTTCGCCGCCGTTCTTGCCACGCGCGAAGAACTGAAGCGCCGTAGCGCCGGAAGCGCCGGCGTAACCCGCGTTGTTCTGGCTACCCCAGTTCGCCAAGGGCGTGCGCGCGGAAGGACCGAGGACACCGTTCATGAAGTACCACCCTCCCCAGAGAGTGAGCGATGGGTCAAATGTCGCCGTAATACAGGTAATGCCTCGGCACGGTCCCGAGGTCGATATCTCGTCCATCACCGGAACGAGGTCCGTCCCCGTGATGTCGAATTCGCCGCGAGCAGCGAAATGATTACACGCGGAATCTGCATCCACCTAGACGGTGATGGCGTGCTGACACGCGTCCGAAACCTGCTGTAGATACGCTACCGTCAACGTGGAGGCGCTGGCATGGTAGCTAGCGCCGAAAACCACCGCGACGATCAGCGAGAAGACGAGACCACGAGGAAACGACATTTGAGGTATTCTCCTTTCACCGTGGGGGACTGTGGCACTCCAATGCCCACTATTGCACCGAGCCCCAGCAGGTTGCGGAAAAAGGGGATTGCCTGGCGCAAAGATCCGCCCAAACTGCCGAACGATCGAATGTAGAATCAATAACTTACGCACTCCGTTAAGTGTCAATTCAGTGCCTCACGGGAGTTTTCCGCAACCCTATTAGAGCGCCCTTCCATGAGTATATCAGCGATCCGAATGAACACTGGCCGGTCAGTGAAGTACCAGTGAGCATTCAATGGCCGAAGCGCGTAGGGAGGTCTCAGCAAACATGCGAGTCGTCCAATCTCTTCCGGGTGGAGCTAGTGACGCGAACTGGTCGCCGCGCCCAGTTCCACCAGTCGGCGCCTCGCGCAACCAAGAGACCCTCTGCCGCAATTGCAGAGGGTCGGCACTATCGAAACGGCCGTTTGGCGGGCCTCCCGAGAAGCTGGCCGGAGAATTGTAGCGAAAAATGTAGCTACGGTATCCTCAAGGTTCACCAAGGCTCAACAGGCGAATTTCGTAAGCCATTGAAAACACAGGGTAAATTACATAGGGTATTCACCGGAGATCCGCTGATTAGAAGGCAGATACCAGCCACCAGCGGGCCATGTTTGCGATCCCGGCTCCCCCGGCCGCGCGACCGTGTGAAAGGTCCATAGCAGCCTGCCGGACTTCGCGTCCCAGCCGCGAATATCCCCGTACGCACCGGCGCTGGGCGATCCCTCGCCATTACTGCACCCGGTAATCACCACATCCCCGAACACCGCGGGTGGCGACTGCAGCGCATACCTCCCTTCCTTCAGATCCCCCAGCACACCTTTCCTGAGGTCCACCCGGCCCTCATTGCCAAATCCCGGTGCTGGCTTTCCGGTGGTCACGTCCAGCGCGAGCAGGAAGATGCCATTACCAGTGAACACGCGCGGATGCAAGCTGCCCGCTCCCGGCCAATACGCCAAGCCACGGAGAGCCACCGGCGCCGCATCGTATTTCCAGAGCAACTCGCCCGTCTCCGGCACGAGCGCATACACGCCATCCGGACCCGTCACATACATCACTCCGGCCACGACAATCGGCACGGCCTCCGATCCCGGCTTTCCCATGCGGAACGTCCACCCAAGCTTTAGCTGTTCGACGTTGCGCGTATTAATCTGCCGCAAGGAGGAGTACCGCATCGCCCCCGGATCGTTGCCGTAAGAAGGCCAATCCGTCTGGGCGAGACCGGCCGCGGACAGCAGGAGCAGCGCAGCATATCGAGTCACCCCACTACTCTATCCCGAATTGCGCTCCCACCCCGGGCGGCAATGCGCTTGAAGCGCCCGGCCGCCTCGCCTGGGCGGCCCGTCCACCAGAAAGAGACGTCTAGGAGCT
>OBLU010001539.1_pt1 | contig 21447 bp, 17 predicted proteins | sample 1518681 | NCBI WGS metagenome assembly OBLU01 (sample SAMEA3539304, study PRJEB22396) | soil metagenome | biome: tundra; feature: field; material: soil | place: USA | collected 2010-05 | depth 0.15 m
CATTTTTCCGCCGGGGTCATCGTCCCGCGTTACGAAGAACTCTACCGCCGCGTCTCCAGTTCCGCGCGGCGATTTTAGGTTCAACCACGGATCCCGCAGAGCGGGACGGATAAACACGGATGCAAACAAAAATATTCGGAGGTAGGGCGCGTCACTTCCGCCTTCGTCCCGCATGGCGGGACTACGGCGGGACAAGCCGTGCGCGCCGCAATCGTTGTGCGGACGGGCGGCGGGCAGAGGACTGCCCGCCCTACCGAGGCTTGTTCCGATTGTCTCTAGGAATTGATATCATTCGTTGTCGTCTTCAATTTACGTTGTGGCCCTTGGAAGCGCCGGCTTGCCACGGCATAGCGCAGCGACGACTGGCGTCCCCGCCGGCTTGCCGCACAGCTTGCTGACAAGTCCCGATAATGCTTATCGGGACGGGTTGCCAATTCCGGCAATCCCCGGTTTACTACGCCATGCTGTTTGAACGAATTTTCGGACCCAGGACGCCACCGGCTTCACCGGTTGTCCACTTGTCGGTGGGGCCGCAAAAGTTGCCCCTCCTGATGGTGCGCAATCCGCGGGCACGCCGCTATCTGCTCCGGTTGCGTCCCGATGGCACCGCCCGCGTTACGATTCCCCGCGGCGGCTCGCTGGCGGTGGCCCGACAGTTTGTCGAACGCCATGCCGTCTGGCTGGAACGCGAGCTTCAGCGGCTCCAGGCACAACCCCGGAAACCGGCGGCCTGGCAGATTGGGACGGAGATTCTCTTGCGCGGCGACGCGGTCCGCATTGAAGCCGGGCACAACGGCGATGACAAGGAAATCGAGAATCCGCCTTCGTCCGGCTACGGCGCGACAAGCGAGGACGAGGACGATGCGATAAGGGAAGCTGAAACCGTCCGCTTCGGCGGCGAGTCGGTCCGGGGCCCCGGTCCGGCCGCCGATTTGCGCCCCGCCGTCGAAGGCCATCTTCGCCAACTGGCAACGCGGGAATTGCCGCCGCGCGTGCTGGAGCTGGCCGCCCGGCACGGATTGACCGTGCGCCGCATCACGGTGCGCAGCCAGAAATCGCGTTGGGGCTCCTGTTCGCGACGCGGCACGATTTCCTTGAACTGGCGGCTCATCCAGACACCCGCTTTCGTAAGCGATTACATTTGTCTGCACGAACTGATGCATTTGAGGCAAATGAATCACTCGCCCCGGTTCTGGCGGGAAATGGAGCGTGTTTGTCCCGATTACCGGAAGGCCGAGCGTTGGTTGAAAGAACACTCCGGTCTGTTGCGGTAACCGGCGGTAGGGTTACACCCCATAGCGAAAAGGCGGCCCAGACCGTAGCTTCAGCCAATATGACCGCACTCAAAATCAAAGCCGGGCGTTTGTTTCTGGCGTTGGGTCTGGGACTGTTAACGGCAGCCATAGTCACAGGAATCACCGGTTGCGTTGGCGGTCCGTTTTCATCAAACCTCAACCAGTCTCCGACCGATTTCCAACCCACCTGGAGCGGTGATGACCATGCTCAGCCGGTCTATACGTCTCCCACCGTCACTCCGGCAACCACCAATTTGCCAGCCTCAAATACGCCTCCCTGACTGAATGGCCGGCCACAAACCAGCCGACAATTTCCAATCCTCCAACCGGGCTTCACGTGCAGGAGTTGTACCCTTCTGTAAAACACGGCGACTCAGTTTCCCGACAAGACGGGATTGACATCACAGACCCGGCTTGGTTCAGTTCGTGAGGCAACATTGTGCGTGCGTATTTATGAACAGCTCTGTCAAAGGAATTTCATGAGAAAGCGCACACTGATTCCTGAGGTTCCCATCGGTTTGCTTCGTGATAGTAAATCAAATTGGGGCTGGCGCATCCTCTTTGGGTTGTTTTTCGATGAGGCGGAACCGAAGCGCGTTGTGGGATCCTCCGAAAAGGCGTCGGGATTGTTAAGTTGTTGAACTCCCGATTTGTTGCAAGTCAACTCCGAATCATAAAACTTGTTTAGATATGATGAAGAAACATTTTCAACGCTGGTCGAGATACGGCCTGATCCTCGGTCTGGCCGCACTCTCTTTTTCCGCCCGGGCGCAGACCATTCCGAATGCTCCGGCTAATCTCACGGCATCCGCGCAGTCGGCCTTCCAGATCCGGCTGTCGTGGACGGACACTTCCGCCAACGAAGACGGATTCAGGGTCGAACGATCGCTAAACGGAACCGATTTCACCCAGATCGCGCAAGTGCTGGCGAACACGACGAATTATCTGAACACCGGACTTTTCCCCGGCACAACTTGTTACTATCGGGTACGCGCCTACAATTCTGCGGGCAACTCCGCGTATGCCAACGTGGCCAGCGCCGGAACGCCGACCCCGCTGTGCCCGTTATCCGTCGTTGGCTGGGGGAACAACAGCGACGGTCAACTGACGCCGCCGGCGGGACTCACCGGGGTGGTGGCGATTTCAGCTGGTTACGTTTACAGTCTGGCATTGAAGAGCGACGGCACGGTCGCCGGCTGGGGCAACTCCTATTATGCGACGCCGCCGGTGGGGCTGAGCAATGTGGTGGCCATTGCCGCCGGTCTCTTCCACAGCCTGGCCTTGAAAAGCGACGGCACGGTCGTCGGCTGGGGCGACAGCAGCTTCGGTCGCCTGCCACCGCCAGCGGGTCTGAGCAACGTGGTGGCCATCGCCGCCGGTTACGAACACAGTCTGGCCTTGAAGAGCGACGGCACGGTCGTCGGCTGGGGCGACAACACCTACCACCAAACGAATGTGCCGGCCGGGCTGACCGGGGTAGTAGCCATCGCCGCCGGTTTCTATCACAGTCTGGCCTTGAAGAGCGATGGAACGGTCGTCACGTGGGGCGACAACACGTACAATCAGACGAACACGCCGGCGGGACTGAGCAATGTGGTGGCGATTTGCGCTGGTTACTACCACAGTCTGGCCTTGAAGGGCGACGGCAACCTCGCCGGCTGGGGTTACAACGGTTATGGCGAAACGACGCAACCGGCGGGACTGACCGGGGTGGTGGCGATTTCCGCTGGTTACTTGCACAGTCTGGCCTTGAAGAGCGACGGCACCGTTTTTGGCTGGGGTTACAGCCCTTACGGCGAAACGACTCCACCGGTGGGACTGACGGGGGTGGAGGCAATCGCGACGAGTTATCACAGTCTGGCTTTGGCAATCAGTCCCGGCCCGCCATCGGCGCTCAGCACGACCGTGGTTGCCCCGAATGAAGTTGACCTGTCGTGGAACGAGTATTCTTCGGGCGTGGAAGGGTTTGAAATCGAACGGGCACCGGACGCCGGCGGCATTCCCGGAGTCTGGGCGCAAATCGCCACCCTGGACGCCTCCGCTACCAGTTACAGTGACACGACCGTGGCGGCGAACACGCCATATTGGTATCGGGTGCGGGTGCAGAACTCGTGCAGTGACTCGCCTTATGCCGTAGCACGCGTTATTTTGGATATTCTCGACGACATTTGGCTCAGCGGCACTCGCACCGTCCAGAACCTGCCGACGAGTTCCGCGTGGTTTACGTCAAGTTCCACGTCCCTGAATGCCGCGCCCGGCGCGATGACCTTCACGGTCGGAAGCACCAGCATCCTGATTCTTACTTACTTCACCCCCAACAGCAACAGTCCGCCCGTCACCTTGAACGTCGGGGACACGCTGACAGCAGCAATCAGCTTCATTTTTAATGGTCTCCCAACTCTGGCGAGCAGTTCGCAGGGCTTCAGAATCGGGCTGTTCGATTTTGCGAATGGGAGCAACGCTCCCAAGCGGGCAATCGGCGACGGTATCAGCAGCGGTTCCCAAGGGCTTAACGTGGCCGGCTACGCGCTGTTCCAGAAAATGTACACGACCTTCAGCGATGCCACCCCGATGGACATCCGCAAGCGCACCAGTCTGTCGGACGCCAGTCTGCTCGGAACGAGCGGGGACTTTACTTCGCTGGCCAAGGGCGGCGACATCAACGCATTTCCCGGTTTTGCCAATCTGACCCCGTACACTTTGCAGTTCGTGCTGGAGCGGACCAGCTTGACCTCGATGAACATTACCATGACCTGGTCGAACCAGGTCACGGGTGCGATACTCACAGTCTCGGCCACCGACCCCACGGCGTCCAACTTCAGCTTCGATGGAATTGCTTTTCGTCCGCAGAACAGCAGTCAGGCGGCCGTCTCAAACGTGTTCACCGAGGTAAAAATCGGGGTGACCTCTGCGCCGCTCGCTCCCACGGTCGTCACGCAACCGCAGAACGTGAACATTTCCTCCGGAGGAAGCGCCACGTTCACCGTGGGTCCCAACGGCACCCTGCCGCTGAGTTACCAGTGGTATTACAACACGAACACGCCGGTGGCCAATGCCACCAATGCCACACTGACACTCACCAATGTCCAGGATGCAAATGCAGGCGGTTACACCGTCATCATAACCAATTCCTACGGCTCGGTTACCAGCGTCGTGGCCACTTTGACGGTGAACACTCCTCCATCGATCAGCACGCAGCCGATTGGCCTGACCGTTATCCCGGGCCAAAACGCCACGTTCACCGTGGTGGCCGACGGTTCGCAACCATTGTATTACCAGTGGTACCATAATACCAATACGCCGCTGACCGGGGTGACTTCTTCCACGCTGACGCTGACCAACGTTCAGCCCGGCGACGCGGGCAGCTACTCCGTTGTCGTGAGCAACACCACCGCTACCATCACCAGCTCCTATGCGATCCTGATCGTCAACACCAATCCCGTGGCGCCACTCTTCATTCTCCAGCCCGTTTCCATCACGGCACGCGAGGACGATAACGTCGCTTTTACCGCCGCCGCCGTCGGCACCCAACCCATCACCTATCGATGGAATTTAAATGGAGCGCCGATTCCCGATGCCACCTCAAATACGCTGAACCTGGCCGGCGTCCAGTCGTCCGACGGGGGCAGCTACGCGCTCATCGCCGCCAACAGCATCGGCTCCACGACGAGCAGCGTCGCCGTGCTGACCGTGGTGCCCCTCGTGCCTCCATTGCCGGTCATTCCCACCAATCAGTTCCCGATTACGGATTACGGCGCGGTTGGTGACGGTGTTTCGGACAACGCCGCCGCGATTCAGAGTGCCATCAATGCGGCGTCCGCGGCGGGTGGTGGCACGGTCGTCGTGCCACTAGGGGGGTCGTCAAACACCTATCTGTGCGGTCCGATCGCTCTGGCCAATAATGTCAATCTGCAGGTCAACGGCGGCGCGATGCTGCAGATGCTGCCGCGCAGCAGTTGGCCCGGCACCTCAACGTTTATCAACGGTTCCGGCCTGCACGACGTCGAAATCAGCGGCTCGGGAACCATCGATGGCCAGGGAGCGGCTTGGTGGGCGGCCTACGAAGCCGATCACAACATCGGGCGGCCGAATTTCATCAACTTCAGTGGTTCCTGCTCAAATGTATTGATCCAGAACGTGACGATGCAGAATCCGCCTACGTTCCATATGATGTTAAAGGGCAACAACGTGAATCTGACGATACAGGGCATTACGATCAATACTCCTGGAAATTCACCCAACACCGACGGCATGGACCTGGCTTCCATTCACGTGCTGATTCAGAATTGCTACATCAGTGACGGGGACGACAACATCGAGATCGGAGGCAGCGCCGGACCCGCCGCCGATGTCACCGTCACCAATTGCACCTTTGGCACCGGCCACGGCGTGTCGATTGGCAGCATCACCTCCGGAGGAGTACACGACCTGACGGTGGTCAACTGCACGTTCAATGGCACGGATTACGGCATTCGCATGAAATCGGACAATGACCGTGGTGGTTTGGTGCAGAATCTCAAGTATTGCAACCTCGCCATGACGAATGTGGGATACCCGATCGTCATTTACAGCTACTACACCGAGTTCGGAACGCCCAATAACATCTCTCCGCAAACCGCCATGACCCAGCCCGGCACTCCGGTCAACCCCGCGACCCCCATCTGGCGCAACATCCTCATCAGCAACCTGACGGCAATCGCAACCTCTGGGAATAATATCTCGGGCATCATCTGGGGACGACCTGAGATGTTGGTGTCCAATCTCACACTGTGCAACGTCACGTTCGCGACACCTACAAAAACATTTGATATTTACAATGCCCAGGGCATCCAGATCATCGATTCACCGCTTTCCGCGCCTAATACGACCAACAATACCTTGAGGCTCTACAATGCCCAGGTCACCGTCACGAACAGCACTACCGGCAATACTCTGGTGACGTTGGGTGGATTGTCCGCGCCCCCGGTCAACAACGTGCTGGCCTTCTACAACACACTGGCCGCGATCACTGACACAGGCATGCTTGGCTCCAGCCCCATCACGCTGGGCGGCAGCAGCCTCGCGTTCGCCCAGGACTCGGTGACTTTCTCCAACAACCTCAGCATCGTCTCCGCGAGCACGCTGGCAATGACCAGCGGCAATAATTCATTCGGCGGCGCATTCCTCGGCACCGGCCCGCTGGCGCTCAGCCTGCCGGCAAGCAGTTCGCTGACGTTGCAGGGCGACTCCTCGGATTTCAGTGGAGCTCTGACGGTGAACGACGGGACGTTGCTGGTTGACAACACCACGGGCAGCGGGACCGGTTCCGGTGCGGTTACCGTGCTGGGCGCCGCGACGCTGGGCGGCAGCGGAGTCATCGGCGGACCGCTGACGGTGAACGGAACCTTGGCGCCGGGCAACAGTCCCGGAACGCTGACGGTCAACAACGACCTGATCGTCAATGATGGGGCGGTGTTGCAGTATCAATTGGGCGTCAGCAGCGATCTTACCGTGGTGCATGGCAATTTGACCTTGGGCGGCACGCTCAACATCACCAGCAGCGGCGGGTTGGGGGCGAACAATTATACCCTGTTCACTTACACCGGCAGCCTGAGCGGCAATACCACGTTCGGTGTCACACCGCCGGGTTACAGTTTCTCTCTCAACACCAACACCGCGGGACAGGTGATCGTCACTTGTTCGTTTACGCCTGTGGCGATTCAACACGCACCGTCAAGCCAGACTGCTTATCTTGGATCCACCGTTGACTTTGCAGTCCACGTGGCTGGATTCCCGCCGCCGTATTATCTCTGGTTCGTCAACGGCACAAATCTGGTCGGTTGCAGCACCAACTCCCGTCTGGAACTGACCAACCTCCAGTTCTCACAGATCGGGACTTACACCGTCGTCGTCACCAATATGTTCGGCGCGGTAACCAGTTCACCCGCGATGCTGAACCTGATTCCGCCGGTTGGTGAAAGGGCGGTGCCGGCCATCAACTTGATGGGTGAAGCCGGAAGCTTATTGACCGTGGATTACACTTCCGCCCTCAGCCCCGCGCCCAACTGGAGTCCGCTCGGTTCGGCGAGCCTGACGGGCACGTCGCAATTCTATTTTGACCTGACCGCACCACTCCCGCCGCAGCGGTTTTATCGGGCGTGGCAGACGGGAACGCCCGCAGTGCTTCCCTCGCTGAACCTGAACATTGTTCCGGCGATCACGTTGACCGGAAACATTGGGGACTCGTTGCAACTGAATTACATCAACCGGATTGGTCCGACGGACGCCTGGGTGACACTCGACACGGTGACGCTGACCAACACGTCGCAGCTTTATTTCGATGTCACTGGGATCGGCCAGCCGCGACGGCTCTACCAGATTGTACCGGTCCCTTAAATCGGATCTACGCTCAAAAGTGAGGAGTTTCACCACGTCGCACAAATCGGTATTGAGTGTTTTCACACCTTTCCTGCCGGTAAAGCTTTGCTGGAAGCTTGGGGCAGCGGCTGTGTTTTTCAGGACAGTTATTAGAGTATTAAACAAGGTTAAGGGGCGGTGCGCCGGCTCCGCCGGCGCTCCCGCCCCCTTCACCGTGTTGCTCATGCCACCATTTCACATCTTTGATGACCAGCCGCTTGTCCCGTTCTTCCCAGCGCAGCACTTTGAGCGTGACTTGCACTGAACTCATCCGGCAGCCAGCCGACGCAGAAAATCCGACGGGGAGACTATCCGGATGCCGTGGAATTCTCGGAGCGCCAGCAGATGTTTCTTGTCGCCGCTCACGATGTAATCCGCTTCCGCCGCCAAGGCACATTCCAGAACCATTTCGTCGCCGGGATCAGGCGTCGCGCCCGTGGCGCGTTCCGCAGGAAAAACCAATTCAGCAGATTCGGTCAGGGCGTCAACCCATTCGACCGGCTCGCGCCGGGGATATTCCAACCGAAGTTCCTCGATGGTTTCGTAATACTCGGCCAGCAACGCGGGGCTGACCACGGCTTCGCAGCGGCCTTGCGCCCATGCCGCCAGACAGTCAAACGGAGGGCCACGCCAGAAACTCGCACTGGCCACCACGTTGGTGTCGAAGACCACTTTCACTATTTGCGGTGGCCTGCCGCGTGAGGCTGAAGGCCTTTTACGCGGCTTCTCACCCGTTGCACGGCGCGGGTGACGGCAGTTTCATCCGCCGGCGTCATTTCGGGAAGCTCGCGTCCGGCCAGCAGCAGCGACCGCACCCGGGCCGGGGTCAATGCCCGGCGTTTCCGCAGCACAATCAGTCCGTTGGCGTAACCGACATCCAACTGGTCGCCGGTTTTGATCCGCGCCTGTTCGCGGATGGCTTCGGGAATGACCATCTGTCCTTTGACTGATACGTTGGCAATCATGCGGTAAGCCTAGCATTACTTTGGAAAGAATCAAGCCATAAAGGAAGGACAGTTATTAGGGCATGTTTTCAAAACCAGCTTGCCGCCGGAAAAGGTTGCAGGGTAAGGGCGACGCATTTGGACTGCGCTGGCAAAGCGTAGCGACGACAGCGCTTTCGCAGGGTGAATCAGGGTGCGATCTTTTTCCAAAGCGGCGTCGCGCTCCGCTTGCCGCCGCAGTCCAAAATTTCCCATTTTGAAAACATGCCCTAGAGGATTAAACAAGGTCAAGGGGCAGGCCGGCACGCTGGTCCGGCTGGCCTGCCAACCGTAGCTCGGATGCCGAAGGTTGGCCTGCCAACCGTAGCCGTCCTGACGAGCGCAGGTTGGTTTACCGGGTCGTAGCCCGAAGGGTGAAGACTGGTGCCGGTGGTGAGACTCGAACTCACACGACTTTTTACGGTCCCAGGATTTTAAGTCCTGTGCGTCTGCCATTTCGCCACACCGGCGGTTTCCCAAAACGCTAGCCGCGAAATGACGCAAATGAAAGCGCGAACTTCGGGGCGGCCTTCCGCCGACGGATCTTGCCACCGCCACCAAGGTAGGGCGGCGCTGCCCAGGCTGTCTCAAAAGTATCGGAGGGGCGAGTTATACGAGCCCCTGACTCATAGAATGCCTCTGAAAATGGGGGCTCGTGTAACTCGCCCCTCCGACGAGAAATTGTTTTGAGACAGTTTCTGCTGCGCCGCCCAAATTCCCGCAAGAACAAGCGAAGTGATGTTCTTGCCCGTCCTGCCGTCAGCATCGCTGTGCTCGCTGACGGTGAGATCAGGGCAAAGCAGCAGCTTTGCCCTACCAGTATCGGTGGCGGTGTCCAAGTACACCTCCTTCCGCCTTCGCTGCGCTTCAAATCAAGCTGGCTTGCCGAGCCGTAGCTCGCAGCGTGTGTGTGATGTGTCTCTAATAGCCCGCCTTCTCCCGCTTTGCGGGATTCGGCGCGGCAGCCTTCACTCTTGCTCCGCTGCGAGCGAAGGCTGGTTTACGGACGAACCTGCACCCGGAACATATGGGCATAGCGACCAAAGTCGAAGTTGGTCGCCGTATAGGACATCGGACTGCCTGAGGCTTGCTGCCAATCGCTGAGCGGCGTCCAGCCAGCAAAGTTGGTTGAACTTTCAACCTGATAAAGCCGGTCGGGAATGGCCGCCCATTGCATTTGGACGAACCGGTTGCTCTGGACCGTTACCGAGAGGAAAACAAATTTGGAGGCCGGATTGGTGGGGTTGAGCCCGGCGATGAATTTGCCGTAATCCGACATTCCGCTCCCGTCCGTGTCGGTGAACTGCGTCCGGTTGGTGGTGACGGAGCCGAAGTAAGCCATTTCCCAGGCGTCGGAAATGCCGTTGTGATTCACGTCGAGGAAGGTGTAGTTGCCGCTGAAATTTGCCGTGCCACCAGCGTTCAGCGTATTGGTCTGATCGGCGGGGGTTTGATAATAGGGCACGTCGCCAAATTGCACGACGTATTGGCCGGCGGCCAGATTGCTGATGGTAATGGACGGCACGACGCCGGATTGGACCGGGACAAGGCCGATGGAGGAGAGCGATGACAGCGACCAGCTTCCCTGACCCAGATTTTTCGTGATGCTGACATTTCCGCCCGCCGCGACACCGGTGATGCTGATATCGTCGAGCGTCCACCCATAAACCTGGCCCAACACCACCCCCTCATAATAAAAAACGACCTGAATGGTCTGCCCGACGAATGGCGTCAGGTCCACGGTTTCCTGCTCCCAATTGTCCGCGACCGTGCCGGTAAAATCCGCCACCATCGGCAAATTGCCGGGCGGCGTGGTGCTGTTGGTGCTGACATAGACAACGCCGTCTTCGTAAATCGAGCTGAAATCGCAAACGTCCCAGAACGTAAGGGTCGCGGATTTGAGTCCTGACAAGTCAATGACCGGCGCGTAAAGATAACTGCTGGCGAGGAAGAAGCTTTGATCGCCGTTGAGGTCGCTGCCCCAGGCGTTCGCGCCGGAGTGTGCGCTGGAGACGAGGCCGTTGTTGGGTGTGCCGAGTGTCCAGTTGATGTCGGAGCCATAGACCGGATCAGGCACCACCGACCAGCCCGGTGCGCCGCTTTCCAAATTGTCGGACCATGGCGGCGTCGGCGCCTTGAGCGTCTGGAACGCGTAAAGGTCTCCGTTGTTGTCATCTACGGTCGTGTTGCCGGCCTGGTCGCGACTGACCACTTGGTAATAATAAACGTGGTTCGCCAGAAGTCCGCTGATGGTGACGGAATGGTTCGTGACCAACGCGCTGACGTAAACCGAGTTGGCAGGCTGCTGCTGCATACCATACTGCACGGACGAATCCGCCGGCTTCGAGGTCAGCCACGCCACTTTCGCGTTGGAATAATCCGTGATCGCTGCCACTTGCGAAATGACGGGCGGCACCGTGTCAATGCTCGCCGTGGCGGTGACGTTGCTGTTGTTCGACGAATCAAAATAGGTTGCCGTGATGGTGTCGCCGTTTTGAACGCGCAGTTGATTGGTCGCCGCCACGCCGCCGACGAGCGTGATGCTGCCCCGGAACAATCCCGGATGCGTCGTCTCAAACAACGTGACCGTCGTGCGATTCGTCCGCGAACTCGCGACGAAGCTGACTTGCGTTTGTCCGGTCCCCGCGAGGTCCGAGTCGCCGACCTCCACCGTTACCACGTCGTTGGTTGTATAGACCGTGTTGTCGAGGAAAACCACACCCTGGCCATTCGCGCCGGGTGCGAGGAAGTTGATGATGTTCCGCAGCAGGGTGACGGCATTGTTCGGCGCCGTGCCGTTGGTCGGCACGGCGTCGAACGGGAATGAAAGGAAAACGACGCGGCCCGGACTGTCCACGCCGATGTTCGGATAACTCATCCCGCACGGTTTGCCGGACACCGACTCGAACATGACCGCCGTGGAATCGGACGACGGCGTGAACGTGTCGGAGAAATCCGGCCCGAAGACGTCGCCAAAACCATCGTCGAAACTGGGATAGCTGCTGTAATCCAGCGTCACGTTCATGCCGCTGGCGACGGACGCCGGCGCGCCGAGAATGGCCGGCACGCCAAAATCCTCGTCGCCGGTTGGATCGGGTGCCGGCGGATCAGGATTCTGTATGAACCCGGCCACCTGCAGTACGTTCCGGCGGAACGGCACGTCGCCCAATTGCGAGAGGACGCCCATCGAAGACATGAAGAACGAGCCGCCGCCATTCAAGTAGCTCTGAATCATGAATTGCTGCTGGGCATTCAGTGTATTGTTGGTGGCTGTGGGATCGGGCAGGCCATCGGCGTCAACTCCGTAGTTCACCTGGTCATCTGTTAGCCGCCAGATGACCACCGGGAACGGCTGCAGGTCGGCGAGCTGCGGATAACCCCGCGCGTTCACTTTCCAAAATCCGTAACTGACACCCGCTGACGCCAGCACGTTGGTGTAGGCGCTGTCGGGAATGACCGTCGAACCATTCGCCTCTTCCGCCGCAGTGTCATAAGCGTCCACCAGCAGCACCGTCGGCGTCGCCACGCCGGTGAACGTGTAAAACGCGCCGGAGTTGTTGTTCGTGGCGGTGTTCCCGGCGGCATCGGAAGAAACAATGAGAAAATAATACGTCTTGCCGGGGAGGAGTTTGGTCAGCTTCACCACGTGGCTGGTCACGAGCGACAAATTGGTGACGCCCAGATTCAAATTGGAACTGTTCGTGCCGTAGCGGACGATGGAAGTCGCCGGTTCGCTCGTCTGCCAGGTGATGGTGAGCACGCCGACATCAGTGGTGGAAGCAACGGAACTGATTGTCGGCCCCACGAGATCGGCCACGGCAGTCGCAATGCGTTTGGTTCCGCTTGAATCAAAATAGTCCGCCTCCAGATTGTCTCCGTTGGCAATCTGGATTTGTCCCGCGCCCGCCGTGCCGGTGACGGTGGCGACCGCACCGGTGAATGCGCCGTAATTTCCCGACGCGTGCAACAGATTGGTGACCGATTTGTGCGCGGTGAGATTCGTCACCAGCACGCTCACGGTGTTGCTGGCGGCGCGGGCGGCATCGAACACTTCGATTTGCATGACGCCCGGCGCGGTGTAAGTCGGCCGATCCAGGAAAATGAATCCCGTGCCCGGTCGCACGAGGTCGCCGGAAGAAACGAGCGCAAAGTCCTGGTCAATGGTGGCGGTGTCGAGGCGCGCGTCCTGCACGACCTTGCTGGCGCGCACCCGCACGAGATAATCGCCCGGCGCCGGTTGCGACAGAAAAACTCCCTCGACGTTGTTGAGCTTGTCCGGAGTAGGCGCGTTCGGCACCGATTCGCCCGCGCCGAATTGATTGCCGCGATAGAGTGTGCCGTCCGGCACGACGACTTCCAAATCCAGATCGTTCACCAGCGCGGGAATTGCGCCCGGAAATCCCGGCACGTCCGTGTAGACCAGCGTGATTTTCAACGGCTCATCCGCACCCTGCACAAAAATGTGCTGCGAATAAACCTGACTGTTTGTCAGCAGCACCGTTTGATCCAGATACTGGTAGAAGCGCGGCGCGGAATTGATGTTGGTGACGACGATATTGGCCAGATTGATGCGTCCCCAGCCTTCGTCGTTGTTGGGAACCGGACCGGGGCCGCCGTTGGCCTGGTCCAGCGCGTCGGCTGAATTGATCAAGGCCGCCTTGACCAGAGCGGGCGAAGGCACCGCATTCGTGTGCAGGCTTTTGTAATACTGCACAAAAACCGCCGCGGCGCCCGCGGCATGCGGTCCGGACATGCTCGTCCCGCCCATGAACACGTAAAAATCATCAATCGGTGACCAAGCGATGGCGGCTTCGTTCAGGGCGGCGGATGAGGCCGCCGAGGCAATCCACGTTCCGGGAGCCACCAGGTCCGGTTTGATGCGGCCATCTTGGCAGGGGCCGCGGCTCGAAAAATCAGCCATCGTATCAGGGCCGTCGGCATAAAGTCCGTAGGTTTCCGCCAGGGTCCCGGGCACGTTCTCCGACGCACCGGTGGCGATCACATTCTTGCCCGAGGCCGGGCTGTCCATCGTCTCGGAATCAGGCCCGGCATTGCCGGCGGAAAATTCCAGGATGTAAGGCTGGTCCCCGGGAGTCGAAGGGTCTGCATCCCGCACCAGTTCATCAAATTGCGCGGCATCAATATCGTACTCGCCCTGGACATCATTGCCCCAACTGTTCGCGCCGATTTGGGCCCCGGCACGAACGGCATCCCGCGTGAGGTCTCCGTCACTGGGCGCCGGGCTGACCTCGTTCGCATCGGCGTCAAAGATTCGCTCGATGAAGAGGCTGGCACCCGACGCGACGCCCAGACCATAAAAAGCCCCGGTGTCCGGGTCCGTTTCGCCGGTGGCGGCGTTGCCGGCAACAATGCCCGCGCAATGCGTGCCGTGGCCATACCCATCCGAGCCATCGGTCAGGGAACCGTAATATTTGAAACCCGTCACCCGCCCCCGCAAATCCGGGTGCATCGTGTTCGTGTTGCCCGTGTCGAGCCCGGTGTCCGCCACGCACACGATCACTCCGGCCCCGCCAAAACCCAATTGCTGCGTGATCGTGCGCGTCCCGGCGTTGCCATCGTTGCCACCCACGATCTTCGCGGCAAATTCATCCACGAGTTTCCGCCGTGGCGCGCGCTCGACCCAGAGAACCGAGCTGGATTGCGCCAGCGCCGGCAAGCGGGCGGGATCCAGGGTGCCCCGCAAAATGGTGCCTTGACGCAGGCGGCTCTCGTGCTGGACGGATGCAAGCAGGGAGCGCACCCCGGCAATTTCCGCCGGCGTGACATCGGGCGAAGTCAAAACGTTTACGGCGACAATCTGGTTGGGTGGCCGCGCACCACGCGCAATGGCGGTCAACCGGGATTGAATCTTGTAATCCGGGCGGTAAGGCCCCACCCAACGGACGAAACTCAGCGCCCCAACCTGGTCCGGAGACACGTGATTGAATCTGGCGACGAAAGCGTCTTCGGGCACATACTTGAGGAGTTCAACGCCCAACGTGTGCAATTCCGTCCGTTCGGCTGGTTCCAACTGACCTTCGAATTGGACCAGGAAAAGACCGGAAATGGGCGTTTGAGCTGACAGACCCTGCGCCTGCAATCGCGCGTTTGCGACCACCCTTGCAACCGGTGTGGTGGTGATGGTTTCATTGCGCAGCCGGATTTGCTTGGTCTGGCCGGCGACGCCAAAATGCAGGAGAATGAGAATCGCTGCGAGCAGATTGCGACGTGTTTGCGACAGACCTTGGGACTTCACCCGACAACTTAAGCTCGCAAAGGACTTTGAGCAAGTCAGCGTGGCAAAACGGCGGACACCCGGGACTAAAAATTCCGGGACCGTAAAAAGTCGTGTGAGTTCGAGCCTCACCACCGGCACCAGCCCCGAAAGCTTTCGGGGCTGCCGCGCCGACTTGTCTCGGCGAAGCAGTGCGAAGACGGAAGTGAAACGAAGGCGGAAGCATGGCGAAGCCGGAGCGGCGGCGGTTCGGCATAATGTGAAACGGACATGAATCTGGTTGCATACTGTTTTTTAGCGCTGAGTTCGCTATTCGTGATTGTCGATCCGATTGCGACGATTCCGGCGTTTATCGCCATGACGTCGCGCGATTCGGTAGCGTCACGGCTGCGCATGGCCCGCCTGGCTTGTCTGGTCACCGCGGGGGTGCTCATCCTGTTCGCCCTGTCCGGCCAATGGATTTTCCGGCTGCTGGGCATCACCTTACCGGCCTTCCAGATCGCGGGCAGCGTGTTGTTGCTGCGAATCGCACTGGACATGCTTTATGCCAAACGTTCCGCGGCACAGGAAACCCGCGAAGAAACCGAGGCGGGCGCAACCAAGGACGATATCGCCATTACGCCATTGGGCGTTCCGATGCTAGCCGGTCCGGGGGCCACTTCCACTTCGCTGATACTGATGAATCAAGCCCAAGACTGGCCTTAACGGGTTGCGCTTTTGCTTTCCATTGTGGTGGTTTCGTTTGCCAGCTATTTGATTCTTCGGCTCTCGGCTCATGGGGCACGGTGGCTCAACCCTTTGGCCATCAAGTTGATCACGCGGCTGATGGGGGTTGTTGCTGGCGGCCATCGCCGTGCAGTTTGCCCTCAACGGATTAAAACAAACGGCCTTGTTCCAAAAGTGACCGGTGTTCGCATTACAAAGCAAACCTGGCCAATGGCGGCAATTTGAACCGTCGGTGCTTCAGGTATTCATCGCACAGAACGGTGATCCATTCCCGGGAAGTATCCACTTTGGTTATTTCAAAAAACGTCGCATCCCCCTCCTCCACCAATTGATAGTTCAAACAATTGATCTTCAGCGGTGTGGATTCGCCCTTTAACTCCAATTCACAGGTGATGGTTTTGTTTTTCGAGTCGATTTGCAGGTTGGTCATGGTTCCATATTGTTTGAGCAAAACATTGAAAAATAAACCGGCGATAGGCCCGGTCACCCGATCTTTCATTTGGCTAAACATATTTACCCAAGGCAGGTTTTACGAATTGCCACAATGGTGCCCATGCCGCCCGAAGCGTCAACAACGACTTTGGCCGGCGCTTGGTCGGACAAGGTCCGGCCAGCCAGTCTTTGCGTGATATCCGTCCCATCGCGTGAGCGGGGCATTCCGCTTGTTTTTCCTTGCGGCTGGGTTTAAATGCGCGGCATGCAAGTGAGTCGTTGCAAAATCGGGTTGGATCATTTCTTTCGAAACAAAATCACCGTCCGGATCAGCGCCCATGCCCAAAGGGTTGTCCGCCGAAACAATCTGCTGATCAGCCAGGACGCGGACGTCACGCCGTTTGTGGAATTCTGGACCTTCGGACGGCTGGACAATGAATGGAAATTAAAGGAAGTGTTGCCGCCGGCCCGTGACGGCGAACTGGTGGCGGCGGAGAACGTGGATGAAGGCAGTTCCCCGGAGCAACTCCAGTGGTATTACAAACAAACGCGGGCCAATTGATGATTGAATGCTCGTGAACACTGAACGCACCATTCATCGGGAGACGGCGCACCGGCTGGCGCGCCGGGCCTTGTTCGGTTTCATTTTGACGTTTGTCCTGGCACGGGTGTTTGTGTTCCTGATCATGGCGGATGAGATGCCGAATCTTTACTTCTTCCTGCACGGCACCCATGTTCATCATTTGAACTACGGCATTTTTCTGCTGGCGGCGGTGGGTGGTTACAGTGTTTTCCGCCGGCCGATCGGACGCGCGGCGGAAATCACGGCACTGTTGTATGGCGTGGCGATGGGTCTCACGTTCGATGAGTTCGGGATGTGGCTGCACCTGGGCGGCAGTTACTGGCAACGGGCAAGCGTGGATGCGGTGATTATCGTGACCGCGTTGTTTGGGTTGATCGCCTTCGCGCGTTCGTTGAAGCGTTTTGAAGCGCGTCACTTTTGGGCGTTCATCGTTTTACTGGCCGTGCTGGCGGGTTTTGGCGTGGTTTTATACACAACGGGCAACCGCCTCGGCGATGTGATGGGACCAACGCTTCACGATCTGGAAGCCGCTTCTTCACCCTAAAAATGAAATGCGGCCGGCATCATCAGAGACTGTAACAGTCCCGCAAAGCGGGATGAGTCCGCTCCAATCTCATGCAAAACCCGGTAAAAGTGAGCCGACTCACGTCGGCTGCTATAAAGAGAGAATGTTTTGAGACGGCCTCCATCACCGATGCTCTCGCCAGTTGCGTCCGAACGTTTTATTTTCCGGCTATGGTGGCCACACGGCAACTCCTGAAGTCCGGCCCGACATCCATTGGGACGAGGAACCCGGTTTGATTTAATTTGAGTTTCCTTTGGTGGAAACTCGCACGCTATCAAGACCGCCGGTTATTTGGACTTCCTGGCCTTTCTCCTGGCCCAAATCATTTTCATTTTGGCTGAGAGTTTGGCTTTGGCCGCTGCACTCATCTTCCGTCTGGCTTTTCTGGCCGGCTTCACTGACAACTTCTCCCCTTTAACCCTTGCCCATCTGGCTTTGGCGGCAGCAGAAATCTTCGCTCTGCCAGCCGCACTCATCCTCCGTTTCTTCTTCGGAACTGCATGAGCGGCAGGGTTGGTTGAAGAACCCAATAGCCGGCCAATCTCTTTTTCCAGTGATTGGATTTTCTCTTTGAGTGTGACTGCTTTGCGTAATTGTTTAACCGATAGACTGCTTAATAATATACTCATAGGAGGGTATTAAGGTTTTTGACAGGGAAAGTCAATGGTTATAACAGTGGCGTCAGATAATAAGGAGCTTTACGAATCCAATGAGTTCGAGGATGCTGTAGCTTCATGTCGGCAATCAAGCGATTCTGGCGTTATTGGCGCGAAAACTTCGAAACGGCAAAGGGAGGATTCGACATGAGTGCCTTGATTGCCACGGTTATGCTTGCGGCAAGTTGCGTGCTGTGCAAGCTGGTAAATTTTGAAAGCCCAATCAAAGGTTTTATTGCCAATTCCAAATTTGCTGACGGTTGCGAAATAGCTGCAATCATCGTTTTTTCGGGATGGTGCTTTCTTTGGCTTCCGTTCCGCAGCCATGAAGCGCAACAAAAAGCACATAAGGCAGAAAGACAAAATCTCACCTCCCAGATTCAACAAGCGGAAGCGCGCTTAATAACGGTTGCTGAACCCAAAGACAAACCGGTTGAAGCCGTCAGCCAAAAACAAAAAATCAAGGACTCGTTGGGAGCTTATCTGGTTCAGCTGGAAGATCGTGTCCTCGCGATAAAAAAGATGACTTTATTTGAATACAATAAAAGTCTTAAAAACGAAGAAGATATAGAGTCAATTGACCTGTTAAACGAAATCTATTTTTACCTGGATTTAAACTTGAGCAAAGCCGAGTCCGCTTGTTTTAAGAGTCGGACCGGCATCTCTTTCGCTTCAATAAATGATTGGGGACAGTCCGCATTCAAGGCGGAGAAATGGCAGGGCATGATTGATAACTTGAATCATTACGCGAGCCAGCTGAAGAAGATAATCGAAAAACAAAACTAAATTCCCCTGCACCTTCCACTCGGCAAGCCACTACCGGCGCCCTCGACAGTTGCGTCCGGACGTTTTATTTTCAGGTCATGGCGGCCACGGCAACTCCTGAAGTCCGGCCCGGCATCCACCGGGACGAGGAAACCGATTCGAGGACGGACCTCGAACCGGGTTATCGGGTCATTTGCTGGGACGACCCGGTCAACCTGATGGACTACGTGACGCATGTGTTTCAGGTCGTCTTCGGCTGGCAGCGGCAGAAAGCCGAGGTCCACATGTTGCAGGTCCACAATCAGGGCAAAAGCGTGCTGACGCGCGAGAGCATGGAAAAGGCGGAGTTTTATGTCCACCAACTCCAGGGATACAGCCTGCATGCGACCATGGAGCGTGATTAGGTGAAACTCATCCGGACCAAGCGGGAAAAATTGGTTTTTGAAATCAGCCTGCCGGAAAAACGCCTGCTGTGCGAAGTCCTCAAGCTCTATCCTCTGATTTCCGCGACGCATCACCGCCTCAGCAAAACGGCCCGGTCAGCCAAACATGACGAGAACCAGCGGCTGTTGGAAGAGTCACTCGCCGCCCAACGGGAGGAGAATCGGAAAAACATCCGGGCCATGCTGGACAAACCCGGGCATTTTCAGACGACCGCTTCCGGCTGTCAGCTCGCGCTCTCCGGGCCGGAAATCGAATGGTTGTTGCAAGTGCTCAATGATGTCCGCGTCGGAAGCTGGATTGCCCTTGGTTCGCCGGATCCGGAGCAGGGCAAAAAGATTGTGTTCAATGAAAAAATCCTGCCGCATTTTCGGGCGATGGAACTCGTCGGCGCCTTTCAAATGGTTTTTCTCGACGCGTTAAGCGGACGCGCGCCGGTGGAATGACCCTTGATACTATGTCCCAATGACAACCGGAACAAACTCGGGCAGGGTGCGTTTTCAAAATCAACGGACGGCGGAAAATGGCGTGGCATCTGGCGACAACTTTTGGACTGCGCTGGCAGAGCGAAGCGGCGACAGCGCTTTTGACGGAACATTCCAGCGTCGTCTTGTTTCCAAAGCGGCGTCGCGCTTCGCTTGCCGCCGCAATCCAAAATGTTTACAGGCCAATGTCATTTTGAAACACGCCCTGGGAATTGGTATGCTTCTCACCCATGCCGATTGTATTGAACAAAAACACTACTTTCCCCGACCCGAGCCTGGCCGACGCGGAGGGGTTGGTGGCGATTGGCAGCGACCTCGGCACTGAACGGCTGCTGGCGGCTTACCGGAAGGGAATTTTTCCGTGGACGATTAATCCCATCACCTGGTGGTCGCCCGATCCACGGGCAATTTTTGAACTGGACGGATTTCACGTTTCCCAAAGTCTGGCCCGGGTCATCCGCAAGGGCGGGTTTGAGGTGACCATGGACCAATCGTTCCGTGCGGTGATGGAAGGTTGTGCCCCGCCCGCGCCGGGACGGAGCGGAGCCTGGATCACGGAGGAATTCATTGAAGCGTACACCCGTTTGCACCGGCAGGGACACGCCCACAGCGTCGAGTGCCGGCTCCGGGGCGAACTGGTGAGCGGAATCTACGGCGTGGCCATCGGCGGCTTGTTCGCCGGCGAATCCATGTTCCACCGCGTCAACGACGCTTCCAAAGTTGCGCTCCATCATCTGGTCGGGCATTTGCGCCGGCGCGGCTTCGCCTTGTTTGACATCCAGATGGTGACGCCGGCCACCAAACCGCTGGGCGCCATCGAAATCCCGCGCCACGAGTATCTGCAACGCCTGTCCGCCGCAGTGGCAATGAAGTGTTCCTTCTAACGACTTCATAGTGTCCAATTTGATGCAAAACCAATTCCTGCTCTTTATATTTTAACTCTTTAAGAGAGTGACAAATTCCTCAGTCATCCGATACAACGCCTCAGTTACTTGTATAACATAACCATTATTTTCAAGAACCACTAGCTGGCTAGCGATGTCAGGGTGCTTCTGCGGTTCGTAAAAGAATTTGTCAGGACCCGGACTAAATATTACGCCGATATTGTATGGAAAGAACTCACGACGTGTACCGGTGATGTCTGCTAGCACGTCTTGACGCATCTCTGCAATCAACGCTGGCATGAGTGCTTCAACCTCCGCAAAACGCTGGCTGCTTTTCCTTTTTTCTTCTTGTGCTCGTCGTTGGTCAGTAAATCGATCAGCAAAATATTGACCGCTGGCGCCGATGAAAACACCGACAAGCAATGCAACGAGATGAGTGGCAATCGGCGACATACTTCGGCCTGCAAAATTGATGTTAATCTAGCTCACTATGTTTAACGCTGCATCAAAAGGTTCACTAGTCGTTGCAAATCGGCGCGCACTTCTTTATCTCGTCAGTCAGTTGAGGAGGAATCCGTGTTAATCCGTGGTTAAAAACTTTGCGTGCTTCGCGGCTTTGCGCCTTTGCGTTAAGAATTTATTTCACCAGCGCCATTTCGGAGGCTGGCTCGCTGGTTTCCGCCAACGGCGCGGTTTCCCCACCCTTGTGGAATTTCACGCTGACGATCTTGCTGATGCCGCGTTCCTCCATCGTCACGCCGTACAACACGTCGGCCATGCCGATGGTGCGTTTGTTGTGGGTGATGATGACGAACTGTGAGTGCACCAGGAACCGCTGCAGGATGTGGACGAAGCGGTTGATGTTCGACTCGTCGAGCGGCGCGTCCAGTTCGTCCAGCACACAAAACGGACTGGGCCGGACCTGATAAATGGAGAATAACAGCGCCACGGCGGTCATCGTCTGCTCGCCGCCGGACAGCAGCGAAATGCTTTGCAATTGT